>JAEEGL015904842.1_pt1 | contig 23252 bp, 14 predicted proteins | sample 9134231 | NCBI WGS metagenome assembly JAEEGL01 (sample SAMN16246548, study PRJNA631951) | gut metagenome | biome: gut microbiome; feature: rumen; material: fiber-attached | host: Bos | place: Iran: Karaj | collected 2018-10
TCGGGGGTGATGGCGGCCTCCACCTGCTCCGGGGTCACCAGGCCGTTCTCGTGGACGTCCAGGTAGCTGACGGTGAAGCCCTCTTTTTCCAGCTTCTTCAGGGTGTGGAGCACCGCGTGGTGCTCAAAGGCGGTGGAGATGATGTGGGTCCTGCCCTTGCGCTTGCCCAGGATGGCGGCGGAGCGGATGGCCTGGTTGTCGGCCTCGGAGCCGCCGGAGGTAAAGGTGATCTCCCGGGCGTTGGCTGCGCCCAGGGCCTTCGCCACCCGGTTCCGGGCGTCGGTCAGGGCCTCCATGGCCGCCTGGCCCACGGAATGCAGGCTGGAGGGGTTACCGTAGATCTGATCCATATAGGGCAGCATGGCCCGGATCGCCGTCTGGCTCATCCGGGTGGTGGCTGCGTTGTCTGCGTAAATGGTCATAAGGAGCCTCCTTTTGTTTCTCTGGAGGTATTATAACACAATTACCTACTTTGTCAATAGGTAATTATCCCGCAAATAAAAACAGGCCATGCAGCCTGTTTTATTTGAGGGACAATACAGATACCGCTTCGATCCCATATCGTTCAAAGGCGACGAGGTCGGCTGCTGAAATCCGCTCTCCCGGCATGAGAATGGGCACCGCGGGGGGGCAGCTCACCCCGGGCCTTGCCAGCACCCGCCCCAGGCTCTTTGCCGCCGGGACCGTCTCCGCCGGGGCCAGCATAGCCTCCCGGATGGAGCAGACGGGAGAAGCGACAGGTGACAGGTGACAGGGGACAAGTGGTTTTATTTGCCGGCTTGCGCCGGATTGTCGAGGGCGGATTTCCCTGATGAGTGCTTGCTCCAGCCGATCCAGCTCCTCCTGCGTATTCTGCGGCGAGAGCATAAACACCGCGAAATCCGGGTCCGCAAATTCGCAGAGGATCCCTTCCCGTTCCAGGGCGGCGGCCAGCGCGAGCCCGTTCCCGGGTCTGTCATCCTGAGCGGAGCGGAGCGGAGTCGAAGGATCCGCTCCCCCGTCCTTTTGGGCCGCAGGGAGTACGGATTCTTCGCTTCCCCTTCGACCTTGCTCAGGGCAAGGCTCAGAATGACAGCAAAGCGTCAGCTTCAGGAGCTCGTCGCCCATCAGCCGCCAGCCTGCGGCCCGCAGCCGGGTCTTCAAGGCCTCGACCCGGGGCAAAAAGGCCGCCAGCTCTTCGGACAGGGTTTCCAAATAGGGATTGGCAAGATCGAGGGACTGCAAAATCAGATAGGACGGGCTCGTAGACCCGAAGAGCGCCAAAGCGTCGCGCACGGCCTGAGGATGCAGAGCGCCTTCCCCTGTGCTGAGCGCTTCGGATACGTGCAGGTACGCCCCGCCCGTCAGCACGGGCAGGGTCTTGTGGGCGGAGTCGCAGCAGAGGTCGGCCCCCAGGTCCATGGGGTGCCGGGAGGGGGAGAGGAAGCGCAGATAGGCCCCGTGGGCGTTGTCCACCAGCAGCAGGGCGCCCCGGCTGTGGCAGACGGCGGCCAGGGGCCGCAGATCGGGCAGAAAGCCCAAATAGTCCGGGCAGGTCAGATAGACCGCCGAAGCCCCGGTTTCCGCCAGGGCTGCGTCCAGGGCCTCCGGCGACACTGACGCGGAGAGATACGGGCCGTTCACATTTGGAAGCCAGCAGACGTCCAGATCCAGCAGCGCCGCCGCGGTCAGAAAGGCCCGATGCACGTTCCTGGCCGCCAGGACGCGGAATCGTTTCGTATCTGTCATTGCGAGGCCAGTGCGCACACTGGCCGTGGCAATCCGTTTTTCCCCGTCCCATGCTGCCTCATCGGATCTGGCGGACAAGCAATGCTTGTCCCTACAGGTATACTGCATCGCCAGCAGGAGCATCGCCCGGATGCAGTGGGACGATCCCTCCGTGGAGTAAAACGTGGGGCAGTCGAAGAGCCTCGAGGCGTTGGCCTCGCTCCCGGCGATGATCCCGGCAGCCTCGCAGAGGGAATCGGCCCCCGGGATCTCCGTGATGTCCCATTCCTCGCAGCCCAAGGGCCCCCGGCCCTTGTGCCCCGGCATATGGAACCGGGCGGGACGGAGGGATTCATAACGGAGCACGAAATCGCGGATGGGCGTTTGCATACGGACAATTCCTCTGAACGTTTTTCAGTGGCGGCGCGGAGCCGCTGCTCTTCTGCGCTGAGTATAGCACAAGTCGCCGAAAAAAGCCACATGTTTTTCACGGGCCCCGGGGCTTGACAAGCCGGAGGGCACCGGATACAATGGGATCGATGCGCCGCCCTTTGACGCGAAACACGATGGCGACTCCACCAACAGGCGAGCCAACTCGAAGGCCGCGCCATTGTTTTTGCGAAAAACCTGTTCTATAATCATGGCGTAAGCAAAAACAAAACAGGAGGACAGAATCATGGAACTTGGAAAGAAGATCAGACAGCTCCGCTTCAAGGCGGGGCTCACCCAGGAAAATCTGGCGGAGCAGCTGGGCCTGGGTCCCCAGGCGGTGTCCAAATGGGAAACCGGCGCGGCCCTGCCCGACATCACCCTGCTGCCCAAGCTGGCGGAGATCTTTGGCGTCAGCATCGACGAGCTCTTTGATCTCAGCGCCGAGCAGCGGCTGAACCGCATCGAAAACAGCCTGGATAACGAAAAAACCCTGCCCCAGGAGCTGTTCCGGGAGTATGAAGACTTCCTGAAGGATCAGCTGCAGGACGAGACCCATCAAAAACGGGCTACGGAGCTCCTGGCCTATCTCTACTGGCACCGGATGTACTCCGACGCCGGGAAGGTCCGCCGCTGGGCCAAGGAGGCCATCCGCAGAGCCCCGGGGGAGAAGAACTGCCAGTATTTGCTCCAGATGGCCGAGGGCCACGCCTGCTGGGACTGGAATTTCGCCAATCACCACAAGGCTGTGGACTTCTACCGGGAGCTGGTGGAGGCAAATCCCGACGAGGCGCTGCCCTACGCCTATCTCTTCGACAATCTGCTGGCGGACCACCGGGCCGACGAGGCCGAGGCCCTGCTGGCGCGCTACGCCCGGATGCCGGGGGTCAATCCCGTCCACGTGGGGATCTACCGGGCCCATATCGCCCTGGCCCGCTTCGACGAGCCCACGGCGGACCGGATCGTGGAGGAGCTGGGCAGACAGTACCCGGACGATTTCGTCTGGCTCTTCGAGGCCGCCCAGTACTACGCCGCCAAGTGCGACTACGACAGGGCCATCACCCTCTACGAGCGTTCCTTTGAGCGGGAGCCCCGGCGCCCCCGCTTCCAGGATGAGCTGATGGCCATCGCGGACATCTGGGAGATCCGCGGAGATTACGCGAAGGCCGCCGAGACCTACGGCCGGATCGTGGATCTGCTGGAAAAGGAGTGGGGCTTCACCGAGGAGCTCGAGCTCCAGACCGCCAAGGCCGAGCTGGCCCGCCTGCGGGAGAAGGCGTAAGCCCCCAAAACGATCTGCCCCTGAAACGGAATTGCCGTTTCAGGGGCAGATTTTATGCTTTACAGCGGGATCTCCAGATACCGGCGATAGGTTTGAAAACCGACCGCCTCATAGAACGCCAGGGCGTCCCGGTTGAACTCCCACATGTTGAGCTCCAGCCGGTCGAAGCCTTGCTCCTTTGCCCACGCCTTAGCCCGGTCGATCAGCGCCCTGCCGACGCCCCGGCGGCGAAAGGCCGGGGCCACCCCAAACTCATCCACGTCCAGAAAGCGCCGTTCGTACATGAAGGGCGTTTCCGGCCTGCGGATCTGGTGGAGCACCGCGAAGCCGCAGAGCTGCCCGTCCTCCTCGGCCACGAGAATCTTTTGGTCCGGGTCGTGGAAAACCGTGTAGACGTGGTGCTCCAGCTCGGGCGGAAAGCCCGCCTTGAAGGTCTCGGGCCGTCCCGTCACATGGAGCTCGTTGACCTGCCTGCGCAGGACGTTTACCGCGGGCAGATCCTCCAGAACAGCAAATCGAAGCTGCATGCTCGTTCCTCCGATGAAAATTGTGGTGTCGGCCGGCCCGAAGCCCGGAGGCTCCGGGCTCAGTCCGCGGGCGCTTTCTCCGGGGCAAAGTGCAGGCAAAGGCGATTTTCCTCCCCGCAGCGGCGGTATTCCATGGAGGAAACCAGCTGATGGACCAGGCCCAGCCCCATGCCGCCCTCGCTCATGGCGTCAAAGGATTCCGCCTCATGGGGCGCCTGACTGGGATCGAAGGCGGTCCCGTTGTCGGCAAAGTCCACCCGCAGCCCGCCGTCCTCTCGCTGACAGCGGAAGCGCAGCCGGTCCGCACCGGAGTAGGAGACGATGTTGGTCAGGATCTCGTCGCAGGCCAGCAGCACCGAGCGGGCCGCGGCGTTTTCTCCCAGCAGGGCAAAGATCCGGGCCTTGACGGTATCAAAGGCCGACAGGGCCACCGGCAGGGACTCCCAGTCCGGCTCCGGTTCGGGATGCCGCAGCACCAGGATCGCCAGATCGTCAAACTGATTGCCGCCGACGCAGAAGGCGTCCATGGCGCCCGCGACGGCGTCCAGCAGCTGCCCGGCGGAGAGATCGGCGGGCAGGGACCTGGCGGCCTCCAGCAGGCGCTCCTCGCCGAAGAAGCCCTCCGTCAGGGAGCGGGCCTCGGTCAGGCCGTCGGTGTAGAGCAGGAGGCCCGCGCCTGGTGCCAGCCGCAGCCGCTCCTCCTGGATGTCGGCGTCCTCAAACAGACCCAGAGCGATTCCCGGGTCCGGATTCAGCAGCGCGGGGGCAGGACCGCAGAGCAGGGGCCGGGTATGGCCTGCGTTGGCGTAAAGGAGCTCGCCGGTCTTCGGGTCCAGACAGCCCACAAAGACCGTGGCAAAGAGGCCCTCCGGGTTTACGGAGCAGAGGGTGTCGTTGGCGGCGTTGAGGGCTTCGGCGGGGCCCAGTCCCGAGAGCAGCTTTTCCCGCAGCAGGGTCCTGGCGGTGGACATGAAGAGGGCCGCGGAGACGCCCTTGCCGGAGACGTCTCCCACCAGGGCGCAGATCCGGTCGCCGCAGGGGAAGGCGTCGTAGAAGTCGCCGCCCACCATGCGGGTGGGCCGCGAGGCGGCGGCCAGCTCCCAACCGGCGCCTGCCCGCTCGGTCCGCTCGGGCACCAGACCCATCTGGATCCGGCGGGCCACATTCATCTGGACATCCGCCTCGGTCTGCTTTTTTGTCAGATCGCTGATGCGGCTCAGATAGTCGTTGGTGTCGCTGCGCATCTTTTCAAAGGCTTCGCCGATCTCGCCGATCTCGCCCACCGATTGGATGCTCACGGGCTCCAGGGGCTTGTCCCGGTCCGCCACAAAGGAGTTCATCCGGGCGGACAGCTTCCGGATGGGCCGGACGACCCGCTTGGTCACCAGCAGCATCAGGATCAGGTAGGCCAGCAGCATGGACAGCAGAATGGGGATCAAAAGCCGCAGCGTGCGCTGGAGCAGGAGCTTCTGGGTCACCTGGAAGCCGAAGTCGGCGCCGATCAGCGCGAGAATATTGCCTCCCTGGTCCCGATAGGGGACGATCCAGGTGAGCTCCCTGCCTTTTTCGTTGTCGGTCTGGATCAGGGCCGCGTCCAGCTTGCCGTCCAGAATCTGGCGCTCCTCCGGCAGCAGGACGTGGGGCTCCACCGTGCCCTGGGAGCGGGTGTCCTGGATCGCCTGATCAGCCTGATCGTCTGAGGCGACGCTGACCAGATAGGTGATGGACTGTCGATCCTCCGCCACGATGTAGACGTAGAGGTAGTCCATCTCAAAGATCTGGCACAGCCGGCGCATATGGCTGCGCTCAAAGGCGTAGGACAGCCCAAAGCCCATGGGGCGGGAGTCGAAGCCTGACTGCTTCAGGGCCTGCCCGGTGAGCAGGGCGCAGTTGACGGCCCGCTCCTTGCGCTCGGCCAGGGTGCTCTCCCGCAGGTCGTACCAGCTCCACAGGCAGGCGGCGGTCACGGAGATCACCAGCGCCATGGCGAAGCAGATGGCCAGCCAGCGTCGAAGACTGCGCTTCATGCTTCGATGCGGAGGCGGCGGTCCAGTCCCGTCATCCGGATCACGTTCAGGATCTCCTCGTTGACGTTCCGGAGCGTCAGATTCCCGCCCAGCTTCTTATGGGCGGCCACCAGCTGCCGCAGGCCTGCCGAGGAGACGTATTCCACCTGGGCCAGATCCAGGGTCAGAGCCTCGGCCTCGGGGGTCAGCTCCGCCAGGGCGGCCTCCAGCGCGGGAGCGGATTGGGTGTCCAGCCAGCCGATGAGAGACCATTCGGCCCGGGCGCCTTCCATGCGCTTTTCAATGGTCATAGCAATTCCTCCTTTTGGATCAAAGATCTTCTTCGAACATTTCCAGCTCGTCCAGGGCCTTGAGCATCTGGACGATGTAGGTCTCGCCGGTGACGGGCCACTTGAAGCCCAGCCGGTAGAGGGCGTTGGTGGTGAAGGCGCAGTCCGCGCCCAGCTCGTAGCGCCGCTCCGCGCCCTCCTTGCTCTCGTAGGCGATCAAGGCGCCGCCGGCGCTGCCGGCTTCCGCCATGCGCCGGGCGAATTCCTCGTCCTCCACGGCCTCCAGGTCAAAGCCGTAGGCCCGCATGGCGTAGAGGATGTCCGCGAAGGTGACGGTGTGGTTGTTGATGGGGTGGAAGACCGTGAAGCGCTTGTCCGTTCCCGCCAGCAGCAGGATGGCCTTGGCGGTCATGTCGATCTCAGAGAAGTCCGTCAGGGCGTTGAGCTGGGAGTAGGGGACGGCGCCGATGGCCTTGTAGCTGGCCAGGGAGCGGATGAAGGCGTTGCTGCGGAAGTTCACCTGGAATTCGCCGTCGGAGTGGCGGCCCATCAGATTGCCCAGCCGGGCGATCTTGCCGTCCAGACCCTGCGCCACGGCCTCCAGCATGGCCCGCTCGGCCTTGAACTTGGAGAGCACGTAGGCGTTGTCCAGCAGCTGGCCGTGGTAGAGCTCCCGCTCGCTGATGGTCCAGTCTCTGGGGGGCTGGCCGTCCAGACCCTCGCCCGCCACGCTGACGGTGGAGGTCTGTACCAGCCGCCGGCCGGTCTTCCGGCAGAGGGCGATCAGGTTCTTCACGCCGGTGACGTTGACCCGCTCCAGGCTGTCGTCCTTGACGAAGTGCTTCACCAGGGCGGCGCAGTTGATGCAGGTGTCGAAGGGGATCTGCTCCGCGGCGGTCAGGGAGGCGGCGTCGGTGACGTCGGCGTTGACGATCTGCACCCGTCCCTCGGCCAGATACCGGTCCAGGGCCTCCTCAAAATAGTAGTAGTACAGCTCCTTCAGCCGGGCCAGGGGCTGCCGGCCCCGCAGCAGGCAGAAGGCGGTGCCACTGTAATCATGCAGGTATTCCCGCAGCACATGGATGCCCAGGAAGCCGGAGGCGCCGGCCAGCAGGATGCTGCCGATCTCTCCCCGGCGGATCTCCCGCAGGAAGGCCTCGTCGTTGTGGCTCAGATCCAGGGTGCCGTAGTCGTAGCTGCGGAGGGCCTCCAGCTCCGGGTCGACGGCCTCGGGAGCCTCGCCCTTGGCCAGGGCCGCCAGGGCTCTGGGGGTCTGGGCCTTGAAGACGTCGGCGTAGACGATGGGATAGCCCTTGTCTGCGGCGTTCATGGCGATGATGGCGGCGGAGAGGGAGGTGCCGCCCAGCTCGAAGAAGTTGCCGTCGGCGCTGACCTTATCCAGATTCAGCAGCTCCGCGAACCAGCCGCAGAAATCCGCCTCCGTCTCGTTGGCCGGGGCGATATATTCGCCCTGGTCGGGCTGGTATTCCACCTGGGGCAGCTTTTTCTTGTCGATCTTGCCGTTCTGGGTCAGGGGCATCTCCGGCAGCTGCATCAGCACGCCGGGGACCATGTAGCCGGTCAGACTCCTGGAGATCTCCGCCTTCACCTCGGCGGGGTCGATCTCCCGGCTGGCGGTGTAGTAGCCCGCCAGGAAGCGGTTGTTCTCCTCGCCGGTCATAATGACGATGGAGGTCAGCACGTCGGGGCAGGCGTTGATGGCGCTCTCGATCTCGCCCAGCTCCACCCGCAGGCCCCGGAGCTTCACCTGGTTGTCGGTGCGGCCCCGGAAGCGGATGCGGCCGTCGGGGGTCCAGGCGGCCAGGTCGCCGCTGCGATAGGCCCGGCGGCCCTCCACGGTGAAGAACTTCTCCGCGTTGAGCTCCGGCCGCAGCACGTAGCCCCGGCCCACGCCGTCGCCCGCGATCACCAGCTCGCCGGGGATCAGCGGCGGCAGGGGGCGGTCCTGGGCGTCCAGCACATAGGCCCGGACGTTGGAGGCGGGCCGGCCGATGGTGATATAGCCGGGGTCCGTCACCACGTCCACGGTGCAGCTCACCGTGGCCTCGGTGGGGCCGTAGCCGTTCATGATGTGGGCCTCGGGGTTGAGGGCTTTGATCTTGCCGTAGAGGGCGGCGGGGAAGGCCTCGGCGCCAAAGTCGTAGGATTTCACGTGGACCAGGGCGGGCTTCATCACGGACAGGCCGATGCAGTTGGAGAGGAAGGAGGGGGTGCAGCTCATCATGTCCACCCCGTTCTCCGTCATAAAGCGGGCCAGGGCGGCGGGATTGTGGATCTCCTCCTCGGTGGTCATGGCGATGGTCATGCCGTGGGCCAGGGGGATGAATTCCTCCATGATGGACACGTCGAAGGTGATGGCCGCCAGGGCCAGGGAGACGGAGGCGTAGTTCGTATAGCCCAGGATCTCCGGGTTCTTGGGGTTCGCGTCCACAAAGTTGATGAGATTTTTCTGGGTCAGCAGCACGCCCTTGGGCTTGCCGGTGGAGCCGGAGGTGAAGATGCTGTAGCAGAGCTCGTCGGGCTCCACCCAGATGTCCGGGTTGGTGTCATTTTCGTGGAGGAGCAGCTCCTCCACGGTCAGCACCCGGCAGGGGAGGCTGTCCAGGAAAGCCTTCCGGGCCTCCAGAATGTCCCGGGTCACGATCAGCACCGCCGCGCCGGAATCCTCGCACATGACCCGGACCCGGTCGTCGGGATAGGCGGGGTCGATGGAGAGGAAGGCGCCGCCGGATTTCAGGATGCCCTGGCGGGTCACGTAGACCCTGGCGCTGCGCTCCAGCATCAGGGCGGCGATGCGCCCGGGGCCCACGCCCAGGGCGATCAGGCCGTGGGCCAGCCGGTTGGCCAGGGCGTTCAGCTCCCGGTACGTCAGCTTCTCCGTGGGGGTCACCACGGCCAGCTTCTCCGGGCAGGCGGCGGCGCTGCGCTCCAGCAGGCAGTGGGCGGGGCGGTATTCCACGGGCCAGTCGGTGTCGTTGACCTGCTCCAGCAGGGCCGCGGCCTCAGGGGTCATCAGGTCGATGGCCGCCAGGCTGGGAGCCCGGAGCATATCCGTCGCCACCTTGCCGAAGAGTCCCAGCAGGGAGCGGATCATCCGGCCGCTGTAACGCTCCGGGGCGTAGTCCGCGCTGATGGCGTAGCCCCCGTCCTCCAGGAACACGTCCACGGAGAGGGCGGCCTGCACGTCCTTGAGGCCCAGGGCTTCTGCCTTGACGGTCTGGCCCGCCACGGAGAATTCCAGGAAGGCGCTGCCCTGGTAGGCAAAGAGGATGTCGGGCTTGATGCCGTAGGCGGCGCTGACCTCGGCGAAGGAGTAGAGGTCGTTGGCTGTCAGCTCCCGAATCCGGGCGGCGGTGCTCCGCACGGTCTCGGCGATGGGCTCCCCGCCCGCAAAGCTCTGATAGAAGGGATAGGTCTTGACCAGCATGCCCAGGATGCGGAAGCTCCTGGGGTCGTTGCGGCCGTTGTAGATGTTGCAGAAGAGGGCCTCCTCCTGTCCGGCGATCCGGGCCAGGGTATAGGCGAAGGCGCAGGTGAAGAAGGCGTTCTCCGTCACCTGATTGGCCCGGCACCAGGCCTGGACCTTTTCGGGCAGGCCCTCGCCCAGGCGAAGCCATTGGGTGTGAAGCTCCGTCTGGCCGTCGCCGCCGTCGGCTTCCGGCAGGGAATTCACGTCCACACCGTTGAAGATCCGGTCATAGACGGCCTTGGCCTCCTCATAGGCCGGGCTCTGGCGGGCGGCCCGCTCGTCCAGGGCCAGGGAGAACTGGGAATAGCTTTCCGGTGTCAGCTCCTCGCCGGCGAAGGCCCGGGCCAGATCCTCCATGAACACCACCAAAGAGCTGCCGTCGAAGAGGATGTGGTGGAAGTTGAGGTAGAGATAGCAGCCGGCCTCGGTGCGCCAGACCTCGATGCGGTAGGGGGCGTCGTGCTCCAGATCGAAGCGGTCTCCCTCCGCCAGACGGGCCTCCAGGAAGGCCTCGCTGCCCTCCCGGGGCTGGATCGTGAAGTCGTTTTCCACGGGGACCATCACCGCGGTACAGCTCCGATCCGGCACGATGCGGCAGTGGAGGGCGGGGTGAGCCGCCACGGTCTGCTCCAGGGCCCGACAGAGCCGGTCCACGTCGGTATGCCGATCAAGCCGGAAGAGGAAGGGCAGCTGGTAGGAGTCGTTCTCCGGGTCCAGCATGCAGGCGGCGTAGATGCCCAGCTGGGTCTTGGTCAGGGGGTAGGGGCCCTCCGCCTGGGCGGGGGCGCTCTCCGCGGGCTTGGCCTGCATGAAGTGGGCCACCAGCTCGTTCTCAATGGAGAGCAGACTGCTGTGGGGCAGGGCGCTGACGTCGGGGCTGTGGCCGAAGCGGTCCTCCAGCTCCACCGCCAGCATCAGGGCCGAGATGGAGGTCAGGCCAAGGGTATCCAGCGCCGCCTCCACGGGGAAGTCCTCGACGCCCACGATGGGGCCGACGATCTGATAGAGGGTCTCCTCCAGGGCGGTCCTGGCTCTGGGGCCGGCGTCCTCGGCGGCGGGGGCCGCAAAGACCGGCTCCGGCAGAGCCCGCTTGTCCACCTTGCTGTTGACATTCAAAGGGATCTTGTCGATCTGCATGGTGACGGCAGGAACCATATAGGGGGGCTTGCGCTCCAGGATGAAGCGCTCCAGCTCGGCCATATCCACGGGGTGATCCGCCACCAGGTAGCCCACGATCATCTTGCCGCCGGCGGGAGCGTCCTTGGCCACCACCGTGGCGTCGGTGACGCCGGGGTAGTCCCGAATGACCCGCTCCACCTCCGTCATTTCGATGCGGAAGCCGCGGATCTTTACCTGGCCGTCCCGGCGGCCCACGAACTCCACGTTGCCGTCGGCGCCCCAGCGCACCACGTCGCCGGAGCAGTACATCCGCTGGAAGCGGGGATCGTCGTCAAAGGGGTTGCGGATGAAGACCTCGGCGCTCTTCTCCGGACGGTTCAGATAGCCCGCGCCCACCTGAGCGCCGGCAATCAGCAGCTCGCCCAGGGCGCCCACGGGCAGGAGCCGGTGGAAGCGGTCCGCCACGTAGAGCCGGAGGTTGTTCAGAGGAACGCCGATGGGCAGCCGCTTGCTGCCGCTGCGGACCTGGTAGATGGTGGTGAGGATGGTGCACTCCGTGGGCCCGTAGACGTTGAAGAAGGAGATTCCCTTCGGAGGCTCCAGGGGCACCAGAGCCTCGCCGCCCACGGACAGGAAGCGCAGGCTGGGGCAGCTCGTCATCAGCGCGTACTGGCGGCCCACCTGGGTGGTCATGAAGCTGTGGGTGATCTGGTTTTCGTTGAAATAGCGGTCAATGGCCCGCAGGTCGAAGCGGACCTCGTCGGAGAGGATGTGCAGCTGGCCGCCGGCGCAGAGGATGGGATAGGTGTCCATCATGTTGGCGTCGAAGCCGAAGCTGGCATAGGCCGCGCTGCGGCTCTCGGTGTTCAGCTCGAATCTGGGGATATACCAGTCGATGAAGCTCACCAGGTTGCCGTGGGTCAGGATCACCCCCTTGGGGGTGCCGGTGGTGCCGGAGGTGTAGAGCAGGATGAAGGGGTCCTGGGGCCCGATCTCCCGGTCCAGAGGACCGGCGGCGGGCAGCTCAGAGAGCTCGTCGGTGTAGAGCACGGGGCCGTCGTAGTCCGTCAGCAGCGTTCGCAGCTCCCGATCCGCCACCAGCAGGGCGGCGCTGCTGTCCTGCACCATGAAGTTCAGCCGCTCGGGCGGGTAAGAGGGGTCCAGGGGCTGATAGGCAGCGCCGGTCTTCAGCACGGCGATGGCCACCGAAGGCATCCACTTGCAGCGGGGCAGCAGCGTGGAGACCACCTTGCCCTTGCCGATGCCCCGATCCGCCATGGCGGCGGCGATGCGGTCCGTCAGGGCGTCCAGGGTCTTGTAGGTCCAGCGCTCGCTCTCGTAGACCACGGCGGTGCGCTCCGGGTTCTGTGCGAAGGAGCGGGCCAGCAAAGCCGGGACGCTGGGAGCGGAGGCGGGAAGATCCCAGTGGGGGAAGGTCGCCTGCTGCGCCAGATCCTCGGGACCCGCCAGGACCAGCTCGCAGAGCCGGGGACAGGCAGACAGCTGCTCCGCCACCCGCAGAAGGGCCTTCAGCAGCCGCTCCATATTCTCCGCCAGATACCAGCCCTCCCGGTAATAGAGGGCCAGGCAGTCGTCCTCCGGGCGGAGGCAGAGCCGCCAGAACGCCTCCGTCGGCGCGGGGCCGGAGAGACAGAGCAGAATATCCCGGCTGAGGCCCAGAGCCTCCGCCAAAGCGGTCTCCTCGGCCTCCGGGTGCTCCAGGCAGGCCCGGCGCCGGGCGGCGGAATCGCTCAGATAGTCCGCCGTCGGGGCGGTCTCGTCAAAGCTCAGATAGAAGGGATGGGAGAAGCCCTCCGCCTCCCGGATCCAGAACAGGCTTTCGTTCTGGCAGGTGAATTTGCCGAGAATATAGGCAAAGGCGGCGGTAAGCAGCTCCGCGTCACCCCGCCAGGGGAGGGATACCCGGGCCAGCGCCCCGCCGAGCTCGTTGTCTGGCAGGTCTATCGTCGGGCAGGAATCGGTCTCCAGACCGGAATACTGGGATCGCCACCAGGCGAGCTGTTGTTCTGTCATGCTGCAGCCTCCTTTATGCAGCCGCGCCCGCGGGCGCGGCGTTTTGTTTGTCTTTGAAATAGAGGATCATGCTGAGGATCAGGGTCAGACCCTGGGCGGGCAGATAGCACCACCAGACGCCCAGTCCCTCCCGCAGGGGGCTCAGGGCGTAGAGGGCCAGTACCGGCAGCACCGTGCCGCTGAGCAGGGTGATCGCCGTGGCCGCGGCGCTGCGCTCCTGGACCTGGAAATAGTAGATGATCATGGTGTTGAAGCCTGTGAAGAGCAGGGAGCAGGCGTAGGCCCGGACCGCGTAGACCGCGGTGCCGTGAATGGCCTCCTCCTTCATGGAGAAGAGGTTTGCCACCGTCCCGGCCAGCAGGAGGTAGACCACCGTGGCAAAGATCATGGCCCCCAGCTCCATGCGGAAGCCGTAGCGCAGGGTCTTGGTGAGCCGGTCCCGCTTCCCGGCCCCGAAGCAGGCCGCCATGATGGGCTGGCAGGCCTGGGCGATGCCCTCGTAGAGGGCCATGGCCACCACGGAAAGCTGGGTTATGACACTGTAGATGTCCTGGAACATGACCCCGCCCACCTTCATCAGCTGGACGTTGAAGATGGAGGTGGCGATGGCCATGCCCAGCTGGGTGATGGAGAGGGGGATGCCGGTCTTCAGGATTCGCAGCACCCGCTTGCCGCCCAGACTGCCCCTGCGCAGGATCAGCCCGTTCTTCTTGGAGAGCAGATGGGCTGCGTTGATCAGCATGGCCACGGTGTAGGCCAGGCAGGTGGCCAGGGCCGCGCCGGGGGAGCCCATCTGCAGGGGCCCCACGAAGAGCACGTCCAGCACCAGGTTTACCACGGCGCAGACGATGGTGGAGACCAGGGAGAGGATGGGGGCTCCGTCGAAGCGGACGTAGATCATCAGCTGCTGGTAGAGCACCAGGGGGATCATAAAGCAGAACAGGACCCGGGCGTAGCCCAGGGTGGGGGCCAGGGCCACGCCGTCGGCACCCAGGGCCCGGATGATGGTCTCGGTGAAGGCCAGACCGCTCGCGGTGAGCACCGCCCCGCAGAGCACCATCATCACGATGGAGCAGGTATAGCAGCGCTGGGCTTCCTCCCGGTCGCCCCGGCCCAGAGCCTGGGCAAAGAGGGTGGCGCCGCCGGAGACGATCAGCATTGAGAGGGTGTTGACGAACATGTAGATGGGCATGCAAATGCTGATGGTGCTGAGCATGTCCGGTCCCAGATATTTGCTGAGGATCAGCGCGTCGATCAGGGACGCCACGGTCTCGCTCAGCATCGCCCCGATGGCCGAGGGCAGCAGCCGCCGGAACATGGAGCGGTGGGAATCGTGCAGATAGTCCATGGAGAACCTCCGAAACAGATCATTTCTCTATATTATACAAAACAATATTGGAAATGAAAAGAGAGAAGTTGCAGGGATTTCCGTTTTTTTGCAAGGGTTTTCGCTTTTGCTCCGCTGCAATGAAAGGAATCAAGAACGGGATTGCTTTTTCGCGGCGGATGGATTACAATAAATTGACACCCGTTTACAGGGAAACCAAAGGGAAAAGGAGTCTGCTTACCATGTTTGACGAACGATACTTTTTTGAATGCTTGAAGGGGCTGCTGGACATCGACAGCACCACCGGCCAGTTCCGGGAGATTCAGGACTGGCTGCTCCTCGAATTGAACCGGCTGGGCTATGAGAGCAGGGTCTGCCGCAAGGGCGGCGTCATCGTTCCCTTCGGCGGGGAGACCAGCCCCATCGCCGTTACGGCCCATCTGGACGACATCGGTCTCATGGTCCGCAAGCTGAACGCCGACGGCAGCCTCCAGGTCTGCCCCGTGGGCGGGCTCTATCCCTTCTACTGCATGGGGATGAACGTCCGGCTTCACACCCGGGACGACAGGATCTACACCGGCACCGTCTGCCGGACCCCGGCCTCCGTCCACGTCACCGAGGACGAGCTGCGCAAGACCGCCCCGGACTACCGGAGCAACGTCTGCGTGGTGCTGGACGAGCCGGTGCATACGCCGGCGGAGGTCCGGGCTCTGGGCATTGAGACCGGCGACATGATCGCCCTGGAGCCCCGCTTCACCCGGGCGGGGGGCTACATCAAGTCCCACTTCCTGGACGACAAGGCCTGCGCCGCCCTGCTGCTGGCGCTGATGAAGGAGCTGAAGGAGGCGGGTCTGGCGCCCCGTCGGAGGGTCTACGCCTACTTTGCCATGTACGAGGAGATCGGCCACGGCACCACCTGGCTGCCGGAGGACGTGGAGGACATCCTGGCCCTGGACATCGCGCCCACCGGTCCGGATCAGACCTCCGATGAGGAGAAGGTCTCCATCTTTGCCAAGGACACCCGGTTCCCCTATCACTGGGAGATGACCAACGAGCTGGTGCGGACCGCCGGAGCCGCGGGCCTGGACTACGCGGTGGACATTTTCACGCCCCACTACGCCACGGACGCGGACGCCTCCGTTTTGGCGGGCTACGACGTCCGCCACGCCGCCATCGGTCCCGGCACCGCCAACAGCCACGGCTACGAGCGTATGCACATAAATGGGATCCGCAACACCTACGAGCTGCTCCGGGCCTACCTGCTGCGGGCGGAATAGGCAGGCGGAACGGGAAAGGGCTCCCGCCCCGATCAGGAACTCTGCGCGGGCGGCGGAGCGGCCCGACCATCTCGTCATTCGCAGCACAGAAAACCGAGAAACAACAAAAAAGACCGGCAGGGGAACGTCGCATCGTTCCCCTGCCGGTTCTTTGCGTCATCCGTCCGACGCCTGACAGGAAAAGGCTTCCGCCGCCCGGACGGTTTTGCACAGATAGCGGATGGTCTCCACGGGGTATTCGCCGGAGGCCGTCTCTCCGGTCACCATGACGGAGGCGGCCCCGTCCAGCACGGCGTTGAAGATATCGCTGACTTCCGCCCGGGTGGGAATGGGCCGATGGGTCATGGAATCCAGCATCTGGGTCACCACCATGAACTCCCGACCCGCCCGGCGGCAGGCGGCGGCGATCCGCTTCTGGACCCCCGGCAGATCCCAGAGGGGCACCGCGTTCCCCAGATCTCCCCGGGCGATCACGATCTCGTCGCAGCAGGGGAGGATGGTCTCCAAAGCCCGGACGCCCTCCAAATTTTCGATCTTCGCCAGCAGCCGGAGCTCCGGACAGTCCGCCTGTTTCAGGGCGTCCCGCACTTCCATCAGATCCTCCGGACCCCGCACAAAGGGCTGCATCACCGCCGTCACGCCGAAATCCCGGGCCCGGGCCAGATTGCGCCGGTCGGTCTCCGTCACGGCGGGGGTATGGATCACGCGGCCCGGCAGGGCCACGCTCTTGCGGCTCTCCAGCACTCCGCCCCGGAGCACCCGCAGCAGCCCCGGTCCCTCGACGCGCAGCAGCAGCTTTCCGTCGTCCAGCAGGAGCTCCTGGCCCCGGGGCCAGTCCGTCAGAGCGCCTTTGACTTCCTCGGGGAAGGGGAGACTGTCGAAGAAGACCTCAGCGCCGGTCTCCAAGGGAAGCGGCGCGGCCAGGACCCCCAGCCGCAGCTCCGGGCCCTGCATGTCGATCAGCAGCTCCGGCGCGGCCCCGCAGGCCCGGGCGGCCCGGTGACAGGTTTCGATCATGGGCCCGGCGGCCTCCAGCGTCGTGTGGGACAGATTCAGCCGCAGGCCGGTCATGCCCGCCCGGAACATCCGCTCCAAGGTGTCCGCGTCCGCGCAGGCCGGGCCCAGGGTCCCGTAGATCCGTATCTGTTTCATGCAGTGCACCGCCTTTCTTTGCATCCGATCCGCTTCCTATGGCTCCATCCGGTATTTCCAATCCGGCTCCGGCTCCGGGTGCTCCCAGCGGCCCTCGGTAAAATCCGGGAAGGGGAGGGACACGGAGCCTGCGGCGATGGATTGGGCGCTCAGGGCGGAGATCGCCATCCAGGCCGCCGCGTCATAGACGTCGACGGGCATGGGAAGGCCCTTGTCCAGGGCCTCGAAGAAGGCGTCCATCACCAGGAAGTCCATGCCTCCGTGGCCCTTTTCCTTCACCCCGTCGCCCTTGTAGCGCTTCCAGATGGGGTGCTCCCACTGCCGGAGGTAGTCCTTCCGGTTGCCGAACTGAGGCGCCCAGTTCCACTCCGCCATGCCGTAGTCCTGCCCGTCCAGAAAGACGGACTGGGTGGCCTCCTCGTAGAAGCCCTTGGTGCCCCGGACGCAGAGCCCCCGGCTGTAATAGCGGGGCAGGGTGGTGTCCAGGGTGATGGCCACGGTGGAGCCGTCTGCGCAGCTGATCAAGGTCTTTACGATGTCGCCCTGGCGGAAGACCGTGTCCGCGTACTGCTCCCGCAGATCCTCGTGGTCCAGGATGTAGGCGTGAAGCCCCGCGGCCCGGGAGGCCGCGGAGACCAGGGAGACGAAGCGGTTGCCCCGGTTGATTTTCATGATCTTTGCGATGGGACCGATCTCGTGGGTGGGGTAGTTTTCGCGGTTCGCCGTCAGGTATTCGCGGAAGCGGTAGTGGCGGTTTTCGTTGCCTCGGCTGACCTCGTCCCGCAGGTCGTGGAGATAGCCGCCGTCGCAGTGTACCACGTCGCCGAAGAGCCCATGGCGCACCATGTTCAGGGCCATCAGCTCATACTCCCCGTAGCAGCAGTTTTCCAGCAGCATGAAGGGCGTGCCGCTCTGCTCCTGGGTCTTTACCAGGGCCCAGCATTCCTCCAGGCTGTACGCGCCGCCCACCTCGACGGCCACGGGCTTTCCGGCCCACATGGCCCGCAGGGCGGCCTCCACATGGTTGGCCCAGGCGGAGAAGATCAGCACCAGCTCCACCTCCGGCGCGTCGATCAGGGCTTTGTAATCCGCGGTCAGCACCGCGGGCGCGGGGCGGCCCTTTTTGACCAGGGCCTCCTTCGCCGCCTCGATCCGGTCCGCATAGAGGTCGCAGAGCCCGGTGATTTCCACATAGGCCAGATCGGAGAGCAGCTCCTCCACCCACCAGGCGCCCCGGCAGCCCAGGCCGATCACGCCGACTTTGTATTGCTTCATGTTTGTTCTCCTCCCGCGCTGTGGTTTTGAATCAGGAATCGGAATAACACTCCAGCGCCGCAATCAGCTCGTTCCAGTCGAAGGCGTTGCGGATCACGCAGAGCCTGGACCAGTCCGGCGTTATGGTTTCCAGCTGCCAGAGATTGACGTTGTAAAAGTAGCTCTGCTTCGACAGGCAGGCCAGGGTCCCGTCGGGATAGAGCCAGAGCCGCAGGGTTCCCCGCGGGAAGCCGCTGTTCTCTTCGGTCAAATACTCCGTCATGCAGATGGGCGTGCCCGTCGGGAACCAATCAAAGGGCGTTGGCAGCAGGGAGAGCTCCAGGCCGTCCCGCTGCCCGAGGATGTGGGACAGAAGCTGCTGTGCGGCCTCCAGGTCCAGGTCCAGGTGCAGCTCAGGGGCGGAAAGGCAGAGCTTATAGCAGGCGGGATCCGGGCGGCGGGTCTGGACGCTGCCGTCATCCGCCATGAATGAAAGCGCGGAAAGACCCCTCAGCTCCAGGGAGATCCCATCCTGACCGATCTCGCTGCGATTGGCATATTTCCAGGCAATGGCGCTGGCCCGAAGATAATCGCAGCGGCCCGTGCCACGGTCACAGACCACGGTGTCGTCCGGGAAGATCCCGCAGCGCTCCTCTCCGATGACGAGCCAGAGAGTGTAATCGCCATGCGTTTCCTCTTCCGTCGGTGAAAATTCCGTATCCCGAAGAATGGAGAGCAGGAATTCCCGGTCAGCGGCGTCTGTCACCGGCTCCGATTGCCAGGACAGGCTGCTCCACAGCCCGCAGTCCCGGAGCAGGCGGATCTCCGGCTCAGTCTCCCCGGGCGTCGTGTCCGCCAGGTCATAACGCCGCGTGACGTCAATGCCCTGCTCCATGTCCGTATAGTTGACGCTGAGCGTCCGGCTGCCGCTGTCAGTCGGGGCCGGGACCAGTTCACAGGCCTCCTCCAGTATGGGGCTCCCGACCCGGGCGTTCATGGCCGGGATGGGCAGCAGTTCCCGGGGCTCCAGCCAGCTGAAGCGGTCCAACAGCTGCTTCGGCGCGGAAGGGCTGCGGCCCCGGGCTGAGATCACCGCGATCCAGGGCGCTCGCAGAACGCCCGTCATGGTGCCGAAATAGTAGATCGCGCCGTCCGCCATCTGCAGCTCCACGCTGTCGCAGGCCCGACCGTCCAGGATCCGCCGCCCGGGCTCATAGGCCCGCAGGGCAATCAGCTGCGCTTGCAGATCGGCGCGGGTCTGCGCCTCGTCGGCGGCAAAATAGTCCGCGGCGCTCCCGACATCGGGATCAGCCCGCAGCTCCCGGATCTCTATCCGCAGGACCCAGTCCTGGGGCTGCTCCTGGTCATAGACCTCAAGATCCAGCTGGTCTCCGGCTTCCGCCAGCTCCGCCGGATCCCGGAAGGCGCAGCCCTCCGGCAGCGTATAGCGCAGACCGAAAAACTCGTTTTGATAGCGGTCCTCTGTGATCACGCCCCGGGGCCGGGCGCTTGCGGGCTCCGTGGGCTCCGGCGGGATCTCGCTTTGGGTCTCGGCGGCTTGGGAGGGAGCGGGGCCGGGGCCGGGATCCCGGCGCTGGGCCAGCCGGAAAACGCCCCAGCCCACGCCGCTCAGCAGCAGAGCGGCCGCACCGGCGGCCAGGACCCGCTGCAGAATATGGCTGGCGGCGCTCACTGCGTGGACGGTTCCGCCCTTTAAGGCTGAGGCGCCTTCGGCAGCAATGGCAAGCGGGGTCTGCGCCGGGACATGCGCCGGAGCCTGCCCCAGCTCCTCCTGCAGCAGGCGCCGGAAAAGGGCCTGCGACGCCAGCCCGCCGAGAGAAAATCCCTGCCGTTCCAGCTCCCGGACGCGGCTCTCGATCCGTTTTCGTCCGGCCCAGAGCTGGCTCTTGACGGTGTTTTCAGAGATTTCCAGGGTCTCGGCGATCTGCCGGACCGACAGATCCTCGTAGTAGTACAGGCCCAGAATCAGACGCTGGCCATCGCTGAGAGCTTCCAACAGCTCCCGGACCAGTCGGGCCCGCTCCTTCTGCTCCAGCGCCTGCTCCGGGAGGGCTCTTTCGTCCTGCTCCGGGAGCTCGGGGAGGGGAGCCGCTTCTTCCTCTGTCAGCTCGGAGAAGAGCAGGGGCTTGGATCGTCTCAGCTGATCCCGGGCGGTGTTTGCGGCGATTTGGCGCAGCCAGGGCCGCAGGGCGGCCTCGTCCTCCAGGAGCTCCAGCTTGGAGAAGGCCTTCAGATAGCTGTCCTGGAGGATGTCGTTGACGTCCTCCCCGTTTTTGACCATGGCGCGGACTGTGCGCCAGAGCTCCGGGTAAGTGGCTTCGTAGATGGCGGCCATGGCCTCCCGGTCTCCCGACTTCGCGGAGCGGACCAGCTCCGCCTCCGTCAGTTGCTTCTTGTGTTTCATACGCGCTCCTCCTCATGTGTCGCGGCGCCTAAGGGGCCGCGTTGTTCCGGTGTGCGATCCGGGCATCGCCGCTCCTGTTGGGAGGGCAAACGGGCCAGGATCCCCTCGACGGAGGGCGGCAGCGGAAACAATGTGTCCAGCCAGCGGTGATACAGCTCCCGGATCGGATCCCTTCCGTACATACGCATCCCTCCCTCTGCAGATAAGACGGACGAAGGGGCGTTCAGGTTGGAATCCGGCGCGGATTTTTTCCGGAATCGATGAGTCAGCAGCTCAGGAAAGCCCCCGGATCAGGTTCTTGTAGAAGTCCACGGCTCCGGGCAGACAGTTGTATTCGATGTTCTCGTTGACCCCGTGCATGCCCTGCATCTGCTCCGGCCCGTAGATCACCGGCGCGAAGCGTATCACGTTGTCGCAGATGGCCTGGTAGAAGCGGGCGTCGGTGGCCCCGGTCATCACATAGGGACAGGCGGGCAGGCCGGGGAAGCTCTGCTCCACGATGCGGGTGACATACCGCCAGGCCTCGCCGTGGATATCCGTGGCCGCGGTGTAGTCGCTGGCCGCCCGGACCTCCGTCTCGAGACCGTATTTGCCCGCCAGCTTCCGAATGATGTCCAGGCTCTCCTCCATGCCCTGGTGGGGAATGAAGCGCATGTTGGCCCAGAGGTCGGCCGCCTGGGGCAGGACGTTGCAGGCGTCGGAGCCGGACTGCATGGTGAAGGCGATCGTCGTTTTCAGCAGGGCTCCCGCCTGGGCGGAGAGCTTGGGCATCACCAGCTTCAGCAGGGGGCCGAAGAGCCAGATGTTGCCGAAGAGCAGCCGCAGACCGAAGCTCCCGTAGGGGGAAAGCCGGGTGAACATGGCCCGGACCTCCGGCTCGAATTGTTTTTTGAAGGGGGAACGCCGCTCCACCCGGTCCACAAAGGCGGCCAGCCGGGCAATGGGGCTGTGGGCGGGGGGCGCGCTGGCGTGGCCGCCCGAGGAGCGGGCGGTGAACTTCACGTCCGCCTTGCCCTTTTCAAAGACGCCCATCATGGCGAAGCTGCCGGGGATCCCGGCGATGGGGTCGGTGATGATGCCGCCGCCCTCGTCGCAGACCAGCCAGGGCTTTACGCCCCGGCGCTTGAGCTCGTCCACCAGCTTCCGGCAGCCGGGCCCGGCCCATTCCTCCGTGCAGGAGGAGGAGAGATAGACGTCCTGGGGCGGAATAAAGCCCTCCGCCAGCAGCTCCTCCACCGCCTCAAAGAAGGCGAAAACGGAGCACTTCGTATCGGAGCTGCCCCGGCCCCAGACCTTGCCGTCCTCGATGTCGCCGGAAAAGGGCCCGTGGGTCCAGTCTCCCTCGGCGGGGACCACGTCCTGGTGGCTCATGAGGACGATGGGCTTTTCGCTGCTGGCGCCCTTCCAACGGAAAAGCAGATTGCCGTCCAGCTCGGTCTTTTCCAGATGCTGATGCACCAGGGGAAAGAGCTCCGCCAGCAGCCGGTGAAAGCCCAGAAATTTCTCCCGCTGGTCCGCCCCGGGGACCGAGACGGTCTCACAGCGCACCATGCGGGCCAGGGCTTCGGCATAGCGCTCCGCCCGCTCCGGGTCCGGGGCAGGTTTATAGGTTGAGACCTTATGCCCCGCCAGCAGGGTCCGGACCACGGCGATCAGCAGCAGAAGGACCAGCAGACCCAGCAGGCCCGGGAGGACCCAAACGATCCACATCATTTCTGAGTTCCTCCCGCCTTTTTGTATTTCAGCCAGGCCAGGCCGATGGCCAGGGCGCCGCTGGGCAGGATCATAAAGCTGGTGGAGGAGATCAGGCCCGGGACCAGGATGAAGAGCAGGCTCATCACCAGCAGGGGCAGGGCCGCGATGTCCAGATTCCGGCGGAAATACTTGTAGGCCATGGCCCCGAAGAGGGCGGGCACCACGTTGTCGAAGGCCGGCGCCAGGGCCGGAGATTGGAGCAGGGGCTGTAGGGGGATCAGAAGGGCCACGCCCAGGGCAAGGACCAGGATGGTCACCAGGGAGGAGGTGGCGATGGAGAGGGTGGAGATGATCTCGTTCTCCGGGGTGCCCGCCTTGACGCCCACGATGTCCCGGGCGTTGACGGCGCAGGGGATCTTCATGTTGATCAGGTTGCCGGTGATGAAGGCCAGATAGCCGCCGCCGGCCCCCAGCATGGGGGTGTAGACCAGCCACTCGGCGATACAGCTGACGAACCAGACCAGGCCGATGGCCAGGAAGCCGCTGCCCGTGGCCTTCAGATCCGGGGAAGTGCCCAGATAACCGCCGATCACAAAGGGCACACCCAGCAGCAGCACCAGGGTGATGACGCTGGCGATGCGGCCAAAGAGATGGGTGCCCCTGTTGTAGGCCGCAAAGATCGCCTGCTTTTCGCTGTCCATGGCCGGAGCGCTTTCCGGGGCGAGGACGGTTTTTTCTTCGTTCATGCGGGTCGCCTCCTTTCTCAAAGCCCGCCCAGCAGCACGGCGCAGGCCATGGCCAGCAGCATGCTGCCCGCGATGGAGAAGCTCTCCACCCAGGCTTGTTTCTTCTTTTCCGCCAGCCAGCAGAAGCCCGCCATGGCCAGGCTGGCCGCCAGGGCCACCGCCAGGGGCAGCCAGGAGCCGGAGAAGCGGAAGCGGCCGTTTCCGGAGACGAAGCCGCCGATGTAGCTGCCCAGGTAGGCGCAGATCAGGCCGATGAACATGGCGGTCATGGCTCTGTCGCCGAAACCTCCGCCGGGGCTTTCCTTCCCCCTTCCGGAGCCGAGACGGATCAGATAGCGTCTGTTGAAGAGCACGGAAAAGACCATGCCCCACATGATGCAGACACTCATCAGCAGCGCAATAGTCGCAAATGCCTGCGGCGTCATCTCTGCCGCGCTCAGCGTATGCAGACCGGCCTGCTCCGCCGCTGCCTGAGCGACCTGTGTCTCATAA
>JAEEGL010176150.1_pt1 | contig 23251 bp, 16 predicted proteins | sample 9134231 | NCBI WGS metagenome assembly JAEEGL01 (sample SAMN16246548, study PRJNA631951) | gut metagenome | biome: gut microbiome; feature: rumen; material: fiber-attached | host: Bos | place: Iran: Karaj | collected 2018-10
TAGCCCCTGTACCAGAGCTGTCCGTCAACGGGCACGAGCTCATAACCCACTTTTGCCTGAGCGATGATCTCCGATATGTTTGTAAGGCCCGTAAGGACTCCCCGGCCCTCCTGATCGCGAAGTCCGCGCTTTACGTCAAATTCAGAGTAAAGGTCTTCCTTTATGGTGTCATTCTTTATGACCATGTCGGTATAAGAAGCCGCATAGTCCTTTATTGCTTCGATAGGTGATGCCATTAACCCTTCTCCTTTCCCATGTGTGTAGTAATACTAATGTACCAAATTTCGCGAATTAAAATCAACCGATTATTGTATTTTTATGCATTCTTTAGAAACAAAGAGCCGCCGCCCGGTAAATCGGGCAGCGGCCTGCTTGTACATTACTTATTCAAAATTCTGGATGAGTTCAAGATCGTGATCCCTGTTCATCTTGTTACAATATGCAACAAACTTGTCAAGGGGTACGTTCTGAACCTGCTGGTTGGAGCCGCGAACGTTGATGGATACCGTATTCTCCGCAGCTTCCTTGTCACCGAGAACAAGAATGTAAGGATCCTTCATCGTCTTGTAGTTCTTGATCTTCGTCCTCATGTTCTTGTCATCGTAGTCGGCTTCCACTCTGATACCGTTCTCTTCAAGGAGATCGGCTACCTTCTTAGCGTACTCGTTGTGATCCTCACGGATGGGAACGATTGCTACCTGAGCGGGGCTTAACCAGAAGGGGAAGTTACCCTTGAAGTTTTCGATGATGATACCGATGAATCTCTCAAGTGAACCATAGATAGCTCTGTGGATAACAACGGGCATCTCTAACGTTCCTTCGGGCGTCGTATACGTAAGCTCGAAGTTGTGAGGGAGCTGGAAGTCAAGCTGGATCGTTCCGCACTGCCATTCTCTTCCTAAAGCGTCCTTTATCTGAAGGTCGATCTTGGGTCCGTAGAATGCGCCGTCACCTTCGTTGATCTCGTATCCGCCTTCGCCGTACTTTTCATCAAGAATTTCTTTTAAGCTTGCCTCTGCGCGATTCCATACTTCAATGTCGCCCATGAAATCATCGGGTCTCGTGGAGAGCTCCGCACGGTACGTTACACCGAACGTCTTGTAGATCTCATCTGCGATAGCGATGATATCTGCGATCTCGTCCTTGATCTGTGATTCCATTACAAACGTATGGTCATCGTCCTGTCTGAACTCCTGTACACGGAACAGACCGTTCATCTGTCCGGACTTCTCCTTACGGTGAAGTACATCGTACTCACTGTATCTGATGGGAAGTTCCTTGTAGGAGTGGTTCGTTCTCTTGTATGCCGTCATGGCATTGGGGCAGTTCATGGGCTTTGCAGCCATCGTGTCGATGTTTTCCCTGTTGTAGACTATGGAGCCTGCGGGAATGACCTCGGACTTAACGGGTGAATCGGGATCATCGATATCCTCAACCACGTCTGAGATCTTTGCGTCTGCCTTAACCGTTCCGGAAATACCGGGAACGATGAACATGTTGTTAAGATAATGAGCCCAGTGGCCGCTTATAAGCCAGAGCTTCTTGTTGTTGATAAGAGGAGCGGAAATTTCCGTATAACGATGCTTCCTCTGGATCTCTCTTGAATACTTGAGGAGCGTCTGGTAAAGCTCCCATCCGCGGGGAAGCCAGTAGGGCATTCCGGGTGCGGACTCGTTGAACATGAAGAGGTCAAGCTGAGCACCTATCTTCTTGTGATCTCTTTCCCTTGCTTCCTCGATGAGCTTGATGTGCTCCTTTAACTGATCCTTATCGGGGAATGCGTAGAAATAAACTCTCTGAAGCTGGTCTCTCTTTGCATCGCCTCTCCAGTAAGCCATTGAACAGGAGTGGATCTTGTAGGATACGCTCATAAGCTCCTGGGAATTGTCTACGTGAGGTCCGCGGCAAAGGTCCACATAATCCTCGCCCGTATAGTAGATAGAAAGGACTTCATCCTCGGGAAGTTCCTCGATGAGTTCCTTCTTAAACTTCTGATCCTTAAAGATCTCAAGGGCTTCTGCCTTGCTGATCTCTTTTCTCGTCCAGTCTTCGCGTCTTTTGATGATCTCGCGCATCTTGTTCTCGATTGCTTCGAATTCGCTCTCTGCGATCGTCTTTCCCTCAGGAAGAACAAAATCGTAGTAAGCGCCGTCAGCTATCTGAGGCCCGATGGCGTACTGGACATCCTTTCCGTATATTTCGATAACAGCCTTCGCAAGAATGTGTGCCAGCGAATGTCTGTATACCTCCAAAAACTGTTCTTTTTCCATTGTGTTTCTCCTTTCGGGTAATTAACCCTGCATTTTTAGATTTTATGATCTAAGCCCGTCTTTGTCAACACTTCTAGGCCCTTTACGGACTATCCGTAACGTTATTTCCGTAACAAGAACAATGATACCGATCCACTGTGAGGTCGATAGCCCGAGGAAAGATCCCCGGGCACTGTCACCTCGCATGAATTCAAAGATAAATCTCGCCGGTGCATAGGCGAGTAAATATATATGAATAAGTTTTCCTTTGCACCCAGCCTTAAGCGTCAATACCGCAAGAACAACAAAAAGTGCAAAAACGAAAACGCATTCAATATGCTGAATGGGAATGAGCCCCACATCCTTCGGCGCATAGGCCGAATGGGAATAGTGAACGCTTAAAGGCCCTTCGCAGGCTTTGCCGTAGCAGCAGCCCACCAGAGCACAGCCGATCCTCATGAATCCATGGATCAGCACAAGTACGGGTGCGAACAGATCAAGCTGCTCCTTCCCATCCAGCTTAAAGAGCTTTACGGAAAGAAGGATCCCCGCGATACCTCCGAAGAGACCGCCGTAAAAAACGAAACCGCCCTTAAGGTAAGCGCTTAAGATGCCCGGCCACTCCTGCGGCCTTTCACTCAGAAGCCTTACAATGTTTCGTGCTTCAACGAAAAGGTAAAGAAGCTTCGCTCCCGCAAGGGCAAAAAGCCCCATCAGAGTGTAAACATAGATCTCATCGGCAAAGGAGAACTTTTTCTTTTTACAGATAAAAAGAAGCCACAGTCCTCCAAACAACACACCGATAAGGCCCATTACCGAATAAATATGAAATTGTATCCCTCCTAATGAAAAAAGGATATCCATGTTATCTCTCCAAAAAATGATAAACAAAAAAAGGCGTCGGAACGCCTTTTTTTCATCAGGTATATCGGTTCTTAGACACCATTCATATAAGGTGCGAAGGATGCCATACATGCCATGCATGACACTATCTTAAGACCCAGGATAACGAGTGCGACGATTGACGTTACGAGACCACCGATCGCCATGCCTCCTTTGAATCCTTTGTTCTTTGAGCTGATGGAAAGAACTATGCCGACAACTCCGAGAATACCTCCCACAAAGGAGATCACGGGGATTATCGAGAAAACAATTCCGACTATGCCCACTATCAAAGAGGCAAGAGCCGTATCATATCCGGGCTGTGACGATGCCGGTGCTTTACAATTCGGTTGTTGTACGTTGTAGTTTGCGCCGGTTGTAACAACATTTCCTGTGTATACGGGAGGAATGCTGACCGGCTGCGTAGTCAGGGTGGGAGTACCGTCCGACTTGTAGGTAGTGGTCTGAGGGGCAGGCTGAGGTGCCGGCTGAGGAGCGGGCTCCGGACTTGCACCATAATTAACACCCGCAGTGTACAAAGGATGTACCGGGATGTCAGGCGTGTCGATATCAAGATCAAGTTCATTTGCGTGGATCAGCTTGGGCACTTCGGGAGAAACGGGCTCCTCGGGCGCATCATCAAGAACGGAAACATCTACAAAGAGCTTGTAGTTTCCGTTTTCGGACTGTTCCTCGATATGAAGGTTTTTGTTGTTATCGTTGTCCATATTAACCCCTGTTCTTACAAAATCTTTTCACCATTGTAACACGACACGTGAAATAATCCACTACTTTTTTCGTAAAATCAGCCATTTAAAGGGGATAAGACCAATCCGCCTTTGGAAAAAGAAGCAGGCACATCGATGATCCGCTGATTTGACGAGCCTCTGAAATTTAAGGATATGTCCTTTTTATCAAGAACAAACTCCCCGTCCACCAGCACATCCGTCATGCGAAGGATCGCCTCCGTATCGGCAGTGTGACATCGCTTATTGTTTTTATCGGTAAGTTCTTCAAAAGTATAACCTGTGTAGATCCAGATATTTGCCCTGGGCACCTCCGCCTTTATACGTTCAAGCAGCGGGCGGATCTCCTTCTGATTGGAAGGCTCCATGGGCTCCCCTCCGAGGATCGTAAGCCCCGCTACATACGTGGGCTTAAGTGACTCGACTATCCTGTCCTCGGTAGCCTTATCGTATTCGGTTCCGTATTTGAAATCCCAGGTCTCCTCGTTAAAGCAGCCTTTGCAGCGATGGGTGCAGCCGGAAACAAAAAAGGAGGTGCGGATCCCGGGGCCGTTGGCCACATCGTCAAAATAAATCTGTCCGTAATACATCTGTGCATTCCTCAAAAATAAAGGGAAGCCCTCAGGCTCCCCTCAAAATTACTTCGTGGCGTTTGCGTTCAATTCCGCATTTTCGTTTGCGGGGATGGCAATGTGGAGAACTCTGTCCTGTATCTCCTGGGTACGTCCCTGGTTCCAGTACTGGGTACCGATGTAGCCGCAGGTCCTTCTTGCCACATTCATCTTGGTCTGATCGTGATTGCCGCAGTTGGGGCATTCCCAGACAAGCTTTCCGTCGTTATCCTCCACGATCCTTATCTCTCCGTCGTAGCCGCAGACCTGACAGTAATCGCTTTTTGAGTTAAGCTCCGCGTACATGATGTTTTCGTAAATGTACTGCATGATGGAGAGAACCGCGTCAAGGTTCTGAGAAAGATTGGGAACCTCCACATAGCTGATGGCACCGCCGGGGGAAAGTGCCTGGAACTCGGATTCAAACTTAAGCTTGGTAAATGCATCGATCTTCTCACGGACATTTACGTGATAGCTGTTGGTGATATAGTTATGATCCGTAACGTCGGGGATTATGCCAAAACGTCTCTTTAAGCACTTTGCAAATTTATAGGTGGTGGATTCAAGCGGAGTTCCGTAGAGGGAAAAAGCAACATTGGTCTTTGCCCTCCACTTTGCACACTTGTCATTGAGATACTGCATTACCTTAAGGGCAAAGTCCTTGCCCTGTTCGTCGGTGTGGGAAACACCCTTCATGTAACGGGTGCACTCGTAAAGTCCCGCATATCCCAGTGAAATGGTGGAATAGTTATTAAAAAGAAGCTTGTCGATGGTCTCGCCCTTCTTCAAACGGGCAAGGGCTCCGAACTGCCAGAGTATGGGAGCAACATCGGAAGGGGTTCCAAGAAGTCGCTTATGGCGGCACATGAGAGCCTTGTAGCAAAGCTCCGTCCTTTCGTCCATCAGCTGCCAGAACTTATCCTCATCCTTTCCGGAAGAACAGGCAATGTCCACAAGGTTAAGGGTAACAACACCCTGGTTGAAGCGGCCGTAATACTTGTGAGCACCGTTCTCGCCAAGTCCCACCGTATCGGAGGTAAGGAAGGAACGACAGCCCATGCAGGGATATACATCGCCCTTTAATTCACGCATCTTCTTTGCGGATATATAATCCGGAACCATACGCTTTGCGGTGCATTTAGCCGCAAGCTGTGTTAAATACCAGTACTTGGAATCAGGGGTTACATTATCCTCATCAAGAACATAAATAAGCTTTGGGAAAGCGGGGGTGATATAAACTCCCTGCTCATTCTTTACACCGAGGATCCTCTGCTTCAACATCTCCTCGATTACCATGGCAAGGTCGTCACGAAGCTGCCCCTCGGGAACTTCATCAAGATACATGAACACGGTGATGAAGGGAGCCTGGCCGTTGGTGGTCATAAGGGTTATGACCTGATACTGAATGACCTGAACCCCTCGCTCGATCTCCTCGTGAACACGGATCTCAGCCACCCGGTTCACCTGCTCCTCGGTAAAGTCCATGCCCGCAGCGATGAATTCCTCCCTAACCTGCCTTCTGAACTTCTGCCTGGAAACATCCACAAAAGGAACAAGATGAGAAAGGGTGATACTCTGTCCGCCGTACTGGGAGCTGGCGATCTGGGCAATACCCTGAGTTGCGATATTACAAGCGGTTGTAAAGCTCTTGGGACGCTCGATCATGGTCTCGCTGATAACGGTACCGTTCTGGAGCATGTCCTCAAGATTTACAAGACAGCAGTTGTGCATGTGCTGTGCAAAATAATCGGAATCGTGGAAGTGGATGAGCCCTTCCTCATGAGCCTTCACCACATCCTCCGGAAGAAGAAAACGTCTCGTGATATCGCGGCTCACTTCCCCTGCCATATAGTCACGCTGAACGCTGTTCACGGTAGGGTTCTTGTTGGAATTCTCCTGCTTGACTTCCTCGTTGGACCTTTCGATGAGGCTCATTATCTGTTCATCGGTAGTGTTGGATTTACGAAGGAGTTCATGCTTGTAACGGTAGGTGATGTACTTTCGGGCAATTTCAAACTTGCCGGCCTCCATGATACCGTTCTCCACCATATCCTGGATCTCCTCCACTCCGGGAGCATGGTTATAGGCTGAGCATTTCTCCTCAACCTGCCTTTCTATGTTAAGGATCTGCTCATGAGTGAGCCTGTTTTCCTCGGTAACTTCGTTATTGGCCTTCTCAATGGCGGCGATGATCTTCTCACCGTCAAAACCCACTTCTTTTCCGCTTCTCTTTATGATCTTCACAATACTTTTCCTCGTTTAAACATCTTTGCAACAACAATATCTTGTGTCACCCTAATAATATTAATACATTATATTGTTCATTTCAAGGAAAACATAAGAAAAAGGCCGCTCCCATAAGGAAACGGCCTTAATTATATAAAAATCCCCTCTTATAACCTTTTAGTAGATGTAATTTAATTCCTCAAGATCGGTCACGGGACTGAAGGTAAGAGGTGTGTAGCAAAGATTGTACTCGTCCTCTTCCCAGGAATCGTTTACGTTATCATCAAGCTCTCCGTTGTTCATTCCAAGGATATGAAGGTAATGTACTCCCTGGAAAAGCTCCTCGAAAACAAGGATCCCGTCATCTGTAACAGTAAGGGTTCCGTTCTCGGATCCGGGAACCACACCCGCATAATGTAACTCAAGTCCGCCGTTTCCGTCGTCGATACCGGTCCAGACATCCAGTGTTCTTTCTTCGCCGGATTCAATAAGAAGCTCAACAACACCGTCCTCATCGATATCCCATAAATAGTAGCAGTTATCGTGATATTCGTTGGCCATGTCATTAATAACGGATGAATAAAGACCGAATGTATAAGGTGCGTCTTCCTCGGTGTAGCCCGAAGGCTCGTCTCCGGGGTCATCGTTGTTCCCACTGTCATTCACATCGTAAGCTACCTGAGGATCCGTAATAAAGATCTTGTCAGCGGGCTCATAGAAATACTCAAGTGTAATAAATTCACCGTCAACAAAATCCGTGCAGGTGATATCATCATATCCGTCTCCGTCAACATCGGTCATTCTCAATGTTGTCTTTATGGAGTCGACATCGTATGCCTTTCTTTCATAAAGATTGAGGGTCGTAACAACTCTCTGATCCGCCTCGTCCGCATAAAGAACTATCGCTCCGCCGGCTTTATCAACCTCTGCATAATAAACAACACTCGCTTCCGAATCAGACCATGTGAGATAAATGTATTCTCCGTCTCTCCAGTCTTCCTCCGGATCACCCTTGGTCGATTCCGGTGCTTTGCTGCAGCCTGCGGTGATCACCATGACCATAACAAGCAAAACAGCCCATAACCTGTACTTTTTCATAATTTCCATCCTTTCCGGGTCCATGCCCTGTTCAATCTATTCCGGTAATAAGGATCATCGTCAACACCAGAAGAATAAATGTCGCTGCAGAAATTACGATGCAGGCAAACATTGCGGGATATTTCTTTTTGCGCCCGCATATGATCGCACCGATCGTTCCTGCGACAAACAATATCACTTCAAAAAGTGTCATGTCCGATTCCCCCTTCAACTTATGCACGTTCATTGTAAAGGACATAAGTCGAAGGAAAAAGTACCGAAAAGTTACTTGTTTGATAAAAACAGGACATTTTTTGTCAAAGAATGGTTTTTACAAGTTCTCCCGCCGCATCAAACTCGATCTCGGATATCAGATTCCTGGCCTTTGAAAGCTTCTCTGCCGTGTCTGGATCCATATCCGATCTGAGCATTTCATCGATCAGTTTTATGGCTGATGAGCGGTTGTTTGAATCTATATATGATAAAAGAAGGTCCATTTTTTCTTTGGCTGAAGCAAAGCCGGTTTCTTTTTTTGCAGTTTCTAAAGCAGCTGCCTTTTTAAACTCCTCAAGGAAACGGGTAAGACCTTCCCCCGCTCTGGACCATTCGAGAAGTGCCAGTTCACAGGCGGTGTTGATATATGTCACATCACCCTGTCTGCAGCGTTTCTCCAGACGTTTGGTCATGTAGTGAAGCTCGATGGCTCCCACGTTTCTGGCATTTCCTTTAAGTGAGTGGAACAGAAGCGTCAAGCTCGTAAGGTCGCCGTTTTCCACATATCTTTTGAGGTTCTCCGTTCCCAAATACAGATTTTCCGTAAAAAACTTTGCTATGCGGGCATACTGTCTTAAGTCGCCGCCCACGTATTTTATGCCTTCCGCCAGGCTCACATCGTAGGGCTTAAGCAGCTCCTCATACTCCGCAAGCATCTCCTCCGAGAATTCTTTGGAGGCATTTTCATTGATCCTTGTAACGAGTCTCGAAGGCAGGAAATCCATGATGTTTGATTCAAGTTCGTGCCAGTCCACGGGCTTGGTGAGATATCCGTCAAAGCCCTCGGATAAGAAAAGTTCCTGCTTCTCGGGGGATACGTCTGCGGTAAGAACAAGGATCGGAGTGCCTGCGCCGCCGATCTCCCTTAAGTGCTTCATGGCCTCGATACCGTCGATCTCGGGCATCATATAGTCCATAAGAACAAGGTCGGGCTTCTCACTCTTGAAGAGGTCGTAACACTCCCTTGCATCCTTCGCCGTAGTAACCTGTACCATGGTCTTCTTTAAAAGGGACTTTACAACGCTTAAGTTCATGAGGTTATCATCAACCACCATGATCCTTGCATCGGGAGCGATAAAGGTTCCGTTTGTGCCGGACTCGCCCGATATTTCGTTTTCGTCGGCGATCTTCTGGCTCACCCTTATATAGAAACGGCTTCCCTTGCCGTATTCACTTTCAACCTCGATCTTAGAGCCGAACATTCCCGCAAGATGAGAAGCTATGGCAAGGCCAAGGCCCGTTCCTTCGATATTTCTGTTCTTTAACAGGTCCGCACGTTCAAAGCTGGTAAAGATATGGTCGATCTCTTCGGGCTTTATACCGATACCCGTATCCTTTACTTCAAAATAAAGATTTGCAGCCCCGTCGGCTATGCCTTCGTTTGTTACTGAAAAGCGGATATTTCCTTCGCTTGTGTACTTGACGGCATTTGACAAAAGGTTGGTAAGGATCTGAAGGAGTTTTCTCATGTCACCCTTCAGGGCCGTGGGCACTTTTGGATCCACCACCATCAGGAAATCAAGGTTCTTTCCCGATGCTTCTTTTTCAAAATATGCATTTAAGTTGTTTAACATCTTGGTTAAACTGTATGGTTCCTCGATGAGCTCCTCTTTTCCTGCATTAAGCCTTGAAAACTGAAGGACCTGATTGACTTCAAAAAGAAGCTGCTTTCCCGCCGCCTCGGCATTCAGGGCGTATTCCTTTATGGCTTCCGTCTCCGCCTCTCTGTAGATCATCTCGTTCATACCCATCATCATGTTGATGGGAGTTCTGATCTCATGGCTCATATTTGCAAGGAAGGTGCTCTTTGCGCGGCTTGCTTCCTCAGCGATTTCTTTTTGCTTGCGGTACTGAACGATGTATATGGAGAAGATGAGCCCGATTCCGATCCCCGAAAGGATGATACCGGAAACCCGGTCAAGAAACATGTCCTGCTCGTTTTCGAAAGGCGTTACATATTCGGGATGCTTATAGGAAAAATAACATACTCCGACGTAAAACAGCGTCTCTATGATCTCCATGACAACAAGGAGTTTGCCCCTGAACATCAGGAAGGAAAAAACAAGGGAAAATGCAAAGAAATAGGTCATGGAACCGTCAAGTCCGCTCATTTCGAAGAACAAAAGAGTGAACAGTCCCATGAACACCACGATGGTGGTTATGATGTAGCCGTGGACATACTTGCCCGTCTTGTCCACATACCACAATAAAAGAGCGCTTAAGATCGCAGCCAGAAAATCGGTAAGACCGCCCACAAGTGAAACGCCCATAACGATACTCTGGGTTCCGGCGATGACACTTACGGCAATACCGGCCAGACCAAGGATCTTAAACAGCGTGATGTCGATCTCGGAATCTTTCTTTAAATAGTCAATAAATCTCTTTATTATCGCTTTCATACCCCTTCACCTCACTGTGTACGATTATACAGCCTTTTTTGCAATAAAAAAACCACTCTCCGAAGTTTTTCGGAAAGTGGCTTTCGTGTCTGCAAGTTATTCAAATAAAGGCTTTACGGCAGATGCAAGCTCGTCCTTTTTAGCCTGTGCCGCAGCAAGGTCCTTGCCCTTGGTGGTGTAGTAAGCCTTGATCTTGGGCTCGGTTCCCGAAGGACGAACAACAACGGTTGCACCGTCTTCAAGTCCGTAAATGAGAACATTTGCCTTGGGAAGGCCTGTCTCCTCGGGCTTTGTGTAGTCCGTAACCTTAACAACCTTATCTCCCGCAAAATCCTTGGGAGGATCGTTACGAAGTTTGGCCATGATGGAATTCATCTTATCCATTCCCGTAAGGCCGGGGAATTCGTAGCTGTCAACCTTGTTTAAATACCTTCCGTACTGAGCGTAGATCTCTTCAAGACGCTCCTTGATGGAAGAACCGATGCTTCTGTAGTAGGCTGCCATCTCGCAGATGAGCATCGAACCGATGACTGCATCCTTATCCCTTACGTAAGGGCCTGCAAGATATCCGTAGCTTTCCTCGAAACCGAAGATGAATCTTTCTTCTTCACCCTTCTCTTCAAGGCGTGCGATCTGGTCGCCGATCCACTTAAAGCCCGTAAGGGTGTGACGAAGCTCAACTCCGTAATGCTTGGCAACTTCGTCCGCAAGAGGTGTGGAAACGATGGACATTACAGCAACGGGATCCTTGGGCATGGTACCTTTTTCTATACGTCCTGCACAGATATAGTCAAGAAGAAGAACACCCATCTCATTTCCGCTTACAAGCTCGTAGCTTCCGTCGGGACACTTCATTGCGATGCCTACACGGTCCGCATCCGGATCGGTGGCGAGCATCAAGTCTGCTCCAACCTCCTTGGCAAGTTCAAGTCCCTTCGCAAGTGCCTCGAAGATCTCGGGGTTGGGGTAGGAACAGGTTGTGAAGTAACCGTTGGGATACTCCTGCTCGGGAACGATGGTGATGTCGGTGATACCCATATCCTTCAGAACCCTTGTTACGGGAACGAGACCTGTTCCGTTAAGGGGTGAATAAACAAGCTTAAGGCCTGCACTCCTGCAAAGGCCGGGACGGACCTGGCGCTTCTCGATCGCTTCGTAGAGAGCTTCCTTACAGTCATTTCCCACAAATTTGATAAGTCCCTTTTCAACACCTTCCGCAAAGTCCATGAACTTCGCACCGGTAAGGACATCTGTCTTCTGAATTGCCTGATAAACGATATCCGCTGCATCGTCGGTCATCTGACATCCGTCGGGGCCGTAGGCTTTGTAACCGTTATACTTGGCGGGGTTATGGGACGCGGTCACCATGATACCCGCATTGCACTTATAATATCTTGTGGCAAAGCTTAAAGCGGGAACGGGCATAAGCTCGTCATAAAGCCTTACGTTAATGCCGTTTGCAGCAAGAACGCTTGCCGCATCCTTTGCGAAGGTCCAGCCCTTTAAACGGCTGTCGTAGCTGATGGCTACGGTCTGTGTTCCGCCCTGAGTCTTAACCCAGTCTGCGATACCCTGTGTTGCCTGACGTACAACCCAGATGTTCATGCGGTTTGTACCTGCGCCAAGGGTGCCTCTCAAACCAGCGGTACCGAACTTAAGGGATACTGCAAATCTTTCCTTGATGGCATCATCGTCATCGGCGATGTCCTGTAATTCCTTTTTAAGATCAAAATCGATGAGCTCTGCATCGAGCCACTTTTTGTAATCGTCTTTGTACACGTGGATCTCCTTCTTTATTCTTTTTATTCGAACGGGAACTTATACTGTGTAAGCCCGCATTCATCTCTTAACTGAATGAATTCCTTCTGAATGGATTCACCCATGGGAACGCCCTTGTCCTTACGGTACTGCCAGGAAAGATATTCCTTCTCGCCCGCGGTGTAGATGCGCTCCTCGCCGGGAGCCTTCTTTGAAGCACGAAGACCTCTGCAGATGTCACCGGCAGTCTTCTTAAAGGTATCAAGACCCATAAAGAAATCGGGGTTGATAACGAAGAAGAAATGTCCGAGATGGTACATCTGAGGCGATCCGTCTTCAGCCACACCCGTAAGAGCCTTCATGAAAGGTCCCCCTGCCAATGCAGCGGAAAGGATCTCAACTATGGTGGTGAAACCGTAGCCTTTATAGCCTGCGGTGGCTTCGCCCAATCCGCCAAGGGGAAGAAGCGCGGCATGGCCCGCACGCATCTCCTTTAAGATCTCGGGAGAATCCGTCATGGTCTCACCCTTGTCGTTTACCACACAGCCTTCGGGAGTGGGCTTTCCCGATCTTGAATAATACTCTATCTTTCCGTTCTGCACAATACATGTTGCGCAGTCAAAGTTGAAAGGAAATTCCTCATCCGTAGGCATTGTAAAGGTTAAGGGGTTTGTTCCCATCATGGGCTCCACACCGAAGGTGGGCGCAACGGAAGGACGGGCATTTGTACCGGTGATACCGATCATACCTGCCTTCTCGGCCATTGTGGTCCAGTAGCCTGCGATACCGTAATGGGTGGAATTAAAGATCGTTCCGCCGGCCATACCGTAAACCTTAGCCTTCTCTATGAGCATTTCCATCATCTTATGACTTGCCACCATACCCATTCCGTCATGAGCATCCATGACTACGGTGGTGGGTGTTTCTTTAACTATCTCGATCTCCGTTTTCGGAAGAAGAGTTCCTTTCTTTATACGATCCAGATAAATGGGCTTGAAACGGTTGCAGCCGTGGCTTTCTATGCCCCTTCTGTCGCTTTCCAAAAGAACATCGGCGCAGATCTTTGCATCCTCTCTCGGTACACCGTATTTTTCAAATACGTCCACCATAAAATCATTGACCAGCTTCCAATCCACGTAAGGTCTGTTATCCTCTGCCATAGTAATCCTCCTTTTGTCCCATAAGTTTTACCCTACTAATGATTATATATCAAATCGTGATAAATACCATCACCTTTTTTGGGATAAAAAGTGCCGGACATATTGCCCGGCACCACTGTATCACATTCCCTTTATATCACTTTTCAGCCTTCAGCGCGCATTTGTTCTCGTACATATGCTGATCGGCACGTTCAAATACTTGCGCAACGCAATCACCCTTTTCGTAATCTGCCATACCGCAGGCTATGACCACTCCGCCTTCTTTTTGCGCGATCTCATTTTGTTCTCTTATCTTATCCACAAGCTCGTGAATGTTTAAATAATCGTTGCCTCTTGTTATTACCGCAAATTCGTCGCCGCCGATCCTGAAAACGGGGCTGTGCTTAAAGGTGTTGCAGATTATCCTGCTGGCATCGCAGATGTAGCGGTCTCCAGCCTGATGACCTTCCGTATCGTTGACCTTTTTAAGATCGTTGATATCGAGAATGACGATGGCAAAGGGAGCAGCCTTTTTCTGGGATATCTGTCTGTCGATCTTTTCTTCTTCATCCAGATATGCATGCTTGCTCTTAACGCCTGTAAGCGCATCGATATTTGCCTTGTTCTGGGCCCGGGCCAGCTTGCGGGCGTAATCTTCTTCCTGCTTGACATGGGAGTCGATATCATTGATACCCACGATCAGGCGTTTTCCTTCGTCTTCTTCAACAGTTGCGGCCCTGAGACGAACGTGGTTGGGCAGTCCTTCGATCATCAGACGGAAGCTTAAGGTAAAGATTCCTCTCTTTTCTATCTGTGAAAGCACTCCCTCCTGCGTTAACAGAGAAAGAACACGATCTCTGTCTTCGGAATATATGGCCATTCCCATCTGTTCGCGGCAGACCTTGAAGAAATCAAGGCCTTCCCTGGGGATATCAAGGCTCTTAAAGCCATCGGTGGAACTGTATTCACGGTAGCGTCCGGTCTCGGGAACCACGGTATAAACACACAGGAAGTCACCGGTAAGAGAATTGAGCCTCTTGTATGCCACCTGTTCTTCCTTTATACGCTCCGCAAGACGTCTGTGCTGCATCTCTTCATCAACATCCGTAACACCTATGACGATAAAACGATCGTCATCATCCATTTGGGAAGCTTTAAGACTTACATATCTTGGCTCGCCATCGGTAAGGAGACGGTATGTCATGGTGAAGTTTCCGTTTCTCTTCAAAGCATCCATGAGATTCTCCCGATCCATGCCTGCCTCAAAGGTTGCATGATCGTCGGAAAAAACAAAGCTTTCAACTTCCTTTTTGCAGGATCCAAAGAAGTCGGGTCCTCTTCTTGCTTCGGAAAGATGACCGGTCTCTTCCTCTATCCTGTACTCGATATACTCGCCGTTTTCCACATTTACATAGAAAAGATCTGTGAAGCTCCTTGCAAGAGCATGGGCGATATGGGTGTAGATGATGCTTGTGCTGCGGGCTTTTTCGTACGCTTCCTTAGTGGTGGCATTTTCACGCTGCACCCTTACCATATCCGTTACATCCTGGCACATACCAAGGATGCAGAGTCTTCCTGCGGTATCTATGAATTTAAGCTTTGTAGTCTGGAACTGTCTCTGATTTCCTACCGCATCGGGAACATCCTCAAAGAAGATATAGGGCTCATCCATGGAAAGAGCCATCTTATCGTCTTCCACAAAGTGGGCAGCGGTAACTTCGTCAAAGATCTGAGCATCCGTAAGACCTATAACCTCATCAGGGCTCTCCTTGTGGGCATACTCGGCAAAAGCCTGGTTACAGGCAAGATAGATCCCGGTCTCCACATCCTTTGAAAAGCTCAGCGCAGGCATGTTGTCAAGAAGAGAAGTGATGGACTGCTTAAACTCCATGACTTTATTGGCATCCTCAAGTTCACGCCTGAATTCTTCTTTTTCCGAACCGATAACTATTGTATGGATAAGGCAGGTGCCAAAAAGGAAAGCGATGGAATATAAAGGAAGATAGGGAAAAACGGTCTGGGCAATGAGGAATACGGTCATGGCCGGCCCGAAATAAATTATGGTTAAATATCGTTTTCTTTTTTTATCCTCGCGCTCGCACCTGTAATAAGAAAAAGACGCATATACGGAAATAAGTATGAGCAGGATGATCTGCAAAAGAAGGAGTACATATCTTATATGATGAGGGTCATAGACACAGTTTTCATCCACGGAAAACAGTACCGGAACAAATATATTGACTATGGTCATGCCAAAGACCAGAGCGGAAATAGCACGCCCCGCGCTGACAAGAAAAGTTCCGAAGCGATTGTTATCGTCAAGATATGTTACCACATATGAGGTCCAGAAAAGTATGCCCACCGCCATGGCAATAAAATAAAACGACGTATCTATGAAAAGAGCCCTTGGCATCTTGGCCCATTCAAAGATACCCCAAAGGATATCGGATACGTAATATACCATTACGGAAACAAGGAATTTCCTGTAGACCTTCCATTCCGGACGTTCGAAGGCATTGTTAAGATTCAGGAGGATATCCTGATTTTCTATGACAAGTATCAAAAACGCGATCATGCCTATGATCGAATAATACATAAAAGCCTCCCCTTTAACTCAATATATACAGTTTCCGATAAAACTATTAATACTGAATTAAAAGGAAGGCCTAAATAAAGGCTTTTATAAATGATTTCCCGATTATTAGCAAAAACTTATTCGATCTTCGCTCCGAAAGGGGCAAGGGAAAGCTTTGCGATCTTGAAAAACTGCTTTCCGAAGGGGATACCCACGATGGTGATGCAGAAGAGACATCCGAAGAAGAAATTAACGAGGGCAAGCTCCAAGCCGGAAACCAGGAACCAGATCACGTTTAACAAAAAAGAAACGGCACCGCCTTCATATTTCACTTCCTTACCGAAGGGGAACAGGGAAAGGACGGACAATTTGAAGCACTGAACGCCCACAGGGATGCCCACAACCGTGATGCACCATAATAAGCCGGCGATCCACCAGCAAATAGCGCTTATAAAGCCTCCGAATACAAACCAGATGATGTTACCTAATAATTTCATTACACATTTCTCCTCATATAGTTTGAGTGATGTGACTGCCGTTATTACCGACAGTCTTTGTGGTCACAGGACCATTTTAACACGACTTCCGCCGCTTTTCTCCTTTGTTACAACTATCTGCTTATCGATCCTTTCCTTCAGATCGGCAACATGGGAGATGATACCTACAAGTCTGTTTCCTTCCGTCAGGCCGGCCAAAGCCTTGTATGCCATATCGAGTGCTTCCGGATCAAGGGTTCCGAATCCTTCGTCAACAAACATGGTATCAATCTGAATGCCGCCGGCAGAGGACTGAACCTCGTCGGAAAGCCCAAGTGCAAGGGAAAGTGATGCCATGAAGGATTCGCCGCCCGACAAAGTCTTCACACTTCTCTCCGACCCATTATAGTGATCGATAACTCCAAGGTCAAGGCCGCTCTGGCTTTTGGCATCCGCTGCCTCGCGCATTCGTATCAGCTCGTACTGCCCGCCTGACATTGTAACAAGGCGAAGATTTGCCCGATTGATTATCCTGTCAAAATAAGTGGTCTGAATGTAGGTTTCCAGCATAACTTTTTCTTTTCCGGACAGTTTTCCGTTAGCGGTATCTGCCAGGGCTTTAACCCATTGCAGCTGCTTTTCGGTTTCTCCGATCCCTTCGGACTTGGAGATAATATTCTTACGAGTGGCAATGTTACTGTCCAGACGGGCATTTACAACCTTGCCCTGCTCTATGCAATTCTCCTGTCTTTGTTTCAGGTCGGACTGCTTTGCGATCTCCGCTTCCATGTCCACGGTCGGAGCAGACTCTATTGCCTTCCGGTTTTGCTCGATAGTCGTTCTTAACCTGATCATCACTTCCTTTTGATCGGAAAAAGCTTTAGCGGCCTTATCAAAAGCTTCCTGCAGGTCTGCGGCCTGAACCTTCAGTTCTTTAACAGCCTTTTCCGCATCTGCCCTGCTTTCAAATTTCAGGCCTTTTTTCAAGTCACCAAGCTGCTTATCCTTTTCTGTGACCTTTGCGCTTTCGGCAGCGAGTGAGGCTTTAAGCTCTTCGATATCTCTGCGCAGATCATCAATCCCCTTTTCAAGCAAAGGAATATCTTTGTCCAACTGTTCCTTTCTCAGAACCTTATCCTGCTCGGCTTTAAGTTTATCTTTCTCGGTCTCAAGTTTTTTATTGCAGGCTTCCCTTACATCATTAAGTTTAAGTCCTGCCTCATCAAGATCCTCTGTTTTAAGGACCTTTTTACTCTTTTTCTTCAGTTCTTCTTCCCTGGTTTCAAGTGCGCTTCGTAATCCGCTGATTCCGGTCGCCGCATCATCCCGGATCTTACGGGTTCTGTCACTGTCTTTCTTTGCCGCCTCCAGTTCCTTTTCGGAAGGCACCTCTTTTGAAAGGCTCGCAGGCTGTGGGTGATGGGTTGAACCGCATACAGGGCACTTCTTTCCTTCTTTCAGCTGCTGAGCCAGAATACCTGCCTGACCATCACGAAAGGCCTGATCCATAGTCTCATATTTAAGGTTAACTTTTCTGAACTCCTCATCCTTTTTCTTATAATCTTCCTGAGCTTCTCCGTATGACTTTCTGTCTTCGTAATAATCCTCCAATGCTTCAGAGAGTTCTTTTACTTCGGCGGCTTCGGTTTTAAGATTTTCCACCGCGGCATTTATCCCGGCGATCGTTGCACTTGTATCCTTATAAGATGACTGTTCTGCTTTCAGGTCTTCAAGGTTTTTCGACTGCTTTGCGTGATCGTTCACTTTCTCATTCAAAATCTTTTCAAGTCCGGTACAGCTCTCCTTCAACTTCTCCAGATCATTGCTCAAAGATGTGGCAGCATCATAATCCGGAAGGTCTTTTTCAATGTTATGAACCTGTTTATCGAGATCGGCCTTTCCTTTTAATTCTTCGCCTGCCTTGTCGTAAGCCTCCGTCAGCTTCTTAAGCAAACTTTCCTCGTCGTTAAGCTGCTTCTCAGCTTCGGCCTTTGCTTCCCCGGCCTTTTTGATCTCAGTGGCAGAACCTATATTTTTATTTACCGTTTCAAGTTCTGAATTTATCTGTTTAAGTTCGCTGTCAAGGCCTGTCTTCACCTTATTGTCCCGATCTATCAGCTTTTCAAGCAATTCAATAACACTCTCTGTTGTGAGAGAGCCGCTCTGTGCCTTTTCGACCTCAATGGACAAAACATCATCTTTATCAGCCTTGATCCCGCCGATATACTGCTGAACACTCTTCTTTCCGTCTTCAACCCTGCAATAAATCTCTTTGCGTTTTTCTTCCAGGCGATACTGAAGCGTCTGGTACATCTGAGTCTGAAACAGTTCTCTGAAGATTTCCTGCCGATGCTTGGTGTCTGCCAGTAACAGTTTGAGAAAGTCACCCTGAGCCAGCATTGCTATCTGGGAGAACTGGTCCTTATTGATACCCAGCAATTCCTCGATCGCTGCGGTAACATCCTTGACTTTTGTATAAACATGGCCGTCGGGCATGCGCAGTTCTGCATCCGCAGTCTGCTTGGTCCATCCTTCACCGCTCTTCTTTGGACGGGAATATTCGGGATTTCGCTTTACGCAGTACTCCTTCCCGCCGTGAAGAAATGTAAGTTCAACTTCGGTGGGCATATCGGGATCTGCGTATTTTGAGCGAAACATTGATGTATCATCCCTGTTTGAACCGCTTGCCTCACCGAAAAGCGCGAAACAGATCGCATCAAAGATCGTTGTCTTTCCGGCACCGGTATCTCCGGTGATGAGATACAGCCCCTGACTTCCGAGATCTTCCATGGGAATCTCTATACGGCCTGCATAAGGTCCGAATGCGGATATTTTAAGGTTTAAAGGTCTCATGCTTATCCCTCCCAAACAGACTCTATCAGTTCCTGTGACAGTTTCTTTTGCTCATCCGTCATGGACTGATTGTTTTGCTTCTCGTAAAACTCCTCAAAAAGTTCAAGGGGAGTTTTCTTCTCTATATTCTCCGCATCGGTTACCGTCTGCTGACGCTGAGTCCGCTTATTGTCGTAACTCAGTTTCATCAGATTGGGGTAAACGACCCTGAGCTTGGCGATTGCATCCATAACATCATTCTCATCAGTCAGAACAGCATGGATATAATCATCCGTAGCGGTTCCTTCATAATTCTTCTTTGACATCAGGTCCATATATGTACCCCTGATCTCACGAAGATCATGTAAAGGGATCAGTTCCCTTTCTTCAATATTGATCTCACCCTTTTCTTTAAATTCAACTATGGAAAGAGACTTTTTATGATCCTTTTCGGAAAAAGAATACTTCAACGGAGTTCCGCAATATCTGACCGTTTCCCGACCCACACTCTGCTTTCCGTGTAAGTGTCCCAATGCAACATAGTCAAAATCGTCGAATGCCGAAACATCTACACCGTCCAGGCCGCCTACCGACACTTCCTCGGACTCGCAGCGGGCAGAGCCGATGATCATCTGGTGGGCGATCAAAACATTTCTTTCTTCCTTGTTTACATTCATCCGGCTGACAGCTGCCCTGCAGGCATCCGTGTAATCCTCGATCTTCTCATCCGGGAACAGTGCACGAACTATAGCGGGCTTTATAAAGGGAAGCATATAAATATTTAACTTGCCGTACTCGTCCTCCAACGTGTAATGCTTGGCATTCCCGTCATATTCCGGAGACAGATGGATCCCCGTCGTTTCAACAAGCGTCCCGTGATCCGAAAACCGGATAACCGAATCATGATTACCGCTGATGGCATAAACCGGTATGTGCTTACCGGCAAGGCTGACAAGAAACTCATCCCAGAGTTTCATTGCATCTTCACTGGGAACAGTTCTGTCATAAACGTCTCCGGCGATCAGAATCCCGTCGGGAGCGACATCCTTTATGACAGTGAGTATTTCCTTCAGAATGTAGCGCTGATCCTCGATCATAGAAAATTCGTTGACTCTCTTTCCCAGATGCAGATCCGAAATATGAATGAATTTCATTATGAATGCCTCCTTACCCTGTTTCGGTTACTACGCCGCCTTTTCCACTAATTATACACCTTTTTATTGTCCGAAAATCCTCCCTGAAAACAAAAAAAGAAAGCAACGCTGAAGGTTGCTTCCTTTTGTAAAATCGAGGATCAGGACTGAGACGGTGAAAGGTCGATGGATTCCATGACCTTTAAGATCCTGCACTCGGGCTTTCCATGATACTTTGCATTCAGGTAGGCGGCGAAGAGATTGGGATCTTCGCTGTTGTGGGCGAACATGTCCCAGTGGCCGGGGACGACCAGGCGAGGGGATAACTCGCCGGCGAGGTCGGCGGCTTCCTGGTAGGTCATGTTGCCTATGCAGTCAGAAAGATACCTCTTCGCGTCACGGCCGTTGATGGGCAGGAGCTCAAGGTCGAAGGTGCCGAAGGCCTTAAGCTTCGGAAGCATGCCCTCGTACCTGACAGTGTCGCCTGCGTGATGAATGCGTATGCCTTCTTCTGCCTCGACTATGTATTGAAGATATGGATACAGACCGTTTTCGTCACGGTCGAGAAATTCATGAGCGGCGGCGATGGCATGAATGGTGAGATCGCCGATCTTTACGGATTCACCTTCGTTTAAGCCGATCGCGTTTTCCAAAACAACTCCGTCTGCGAGAACGGAAGCTTCATGCTTTCGAGGAAAAACAAACTTCGCCGAAGGATTTGTTTTTGCCCAGATCTTCCAGGCCTCGTGATCGATGTGATCCAGGTGATCGTGGGTTCCAAGAAATGCGTCTATGCCTTTGAGTTCATCTGCCGGTATGGGAACCGGAGTCTGACGGTCTTTGTCGGGAGTAGCGTAGTAATCTATGCAAAGTGTTGTTTTTTCGGACTTTACCAAAAGTCCCATCTGTCCAAGCCAGGTAACGGTTACCATATGATGCCCTCGTCAATCGATAAATGTGTAGGTGTGTTTACCCTTCTTTTTTGATTCGTACATTGCGGCGTCGGTCTTTTTAAGGAGATTCTCCGGGTCTGTTACCTCGTCGCCTCGGACGATGCCCACACTTATGGACATGGGAGGCAGACCGTCGTCTTCTTTTTCAAGTTCCTCGTTGATACGGTTGATCTTGGATTCTATGAGCCTTTGATTCATTTCCCCGGAATTCATCATTATTATGACAAACTCGTCACCGCCGATACGGCAGATATAATCATCGTCACGGAAGGCAGCCCTCATCACCTGAACAAGCCTTGTAAGGGCCTTATCACCGGCTTCATGACCGTAGTTGTCGTTTATGGACTTGAAATTGTCAACGTCAAGAAGCATCATATAGACGTTTTCGAAATTGAGGTTCTTCAACAGATGATCGAAGCCCGCGCGATTGTAGGCGCCGGTAAGTTCATCATGGGAAGCCTTGTAGCTTAACTTCTCAATGCTTGATCTGTATTTAGTGAACAGTTTGTTGTAAGCACGGGCAAGATAACGGAATTCCCTTGCGCCCATTTCCGGGATCGGACTGTCCTGTTTTATTTTTTCCACCGCTCTGAGTACCGGTCTGATACCGAGTCGTGCGGTAAGGCCTATGAGCATAAAGAAAAACAGCGTCTGAACTATTATGACCACGCGAACAACAATGAGTTCCCGCTTCAGACTGTAAATGACCGCGCCCTCGGTACTATAGAGGATCTTGTCTATCTCATCGAGACAGGCCTGCATGTCACTTCGTATTTTGTTCTTCAGTTCGTAATAGTCGCCGTCAAGGACCATTTCCGTTGCGTGACGCATTTTCTCTTCCGGTGAAAGAGCCTCGTCGTCCGGGCTGAGTTCGAAATCGTCAAGGACCTTTGGATAATCTGTGCAGCCCGTGGCTTCTACAACAAGACGCATCGCATAATACTCACGCTTCATGAGTTCCATGGAATTGGCCATTGCATCGGAAAGGTGCTCACTTGCTGTTTCCGTTCTTTCATCGGATCCAAGCTTGGCAAGTGCGGCCTCACGGCGATTGGATTCAAAAGCCTCGGTAAAATATCTGTTAAGGAATGTGACGTCACCGTCAATGGTGAATCTCTGAACATTCTCGGTAAGATAATCCGATGCATCCATCAGTTCATGGGCAGCCTTTTCAAGTTTCATGTACTCTTCGGACGCGGCGGTTATGTTGCGGAATGTCTGGGACAGACGTCTTGTGGAATATGCCACTACCACTGCCAGCAGGATCGCTATTACGATCAGAACTATATTCAGTTTTCTGAGGGATACTCCCTTTTCTTTCAGTCGCTTCAATTCCGTTCCTCTTTGTGTTGTTTTTATTACTTAAAACAATCCGGGATTTCCTTAACCCCCCGGGATCTGCAGATACATGACGCAGGGCCTCGATATGACAGGGGCTTACCTTCCGCATCGGTTACGGTACAGCCCGCTTCAGTGGCTATCAGCGCTGCTGCCGCATAATCCCAGATCTGGATCTTCAATTCAAAATAAAGACTGCACCGTCCCATGGCTACACAGCACATATCCCATGCTGCGGTCCCGGAACGTCTGACGTCCACGCATAAGCGTAAAAGTTTCTTCGCTATATCAAAGGATCTTTCCTGCAATTCCTCGTAGTAAGGCGCCGTTCCGAAAACAGTCAGTGAATCCGAAAGGGGCGCATTTGAAGACATTATCCTCTCTCCGTTAAGATATGCTCCCCGTCCTGCCTCGGCAGAAAAGAGAAGATCGTCATACGGATCGTAAACGATTCCCATACAGGGCTTTCCGTCCTTTAACAGACCCACGGAAACCACTGAAGGTCTGTACTCATATATAAAATTGGAGGTCCCGTCGATGGGATCTATCACAAAACAATAACCGCTTTCCATTTTGGAAGAAAA
>JAEEGL014405868.1_pt1 | contig 23249 bp, 27 predicted proteins | sample 9134231 | NCBI WGS metagenome assembly JAEEGL01 (sample SAMN16246548, study PRJNA631951) | gut metagenome | biome: gut microbiome; feature: rumen; material: fiber-attached | host: Bos | place: Iran: Karaj | collected 2018-10
ATAGTTTTATTATACTTTTTAATTTTAATTGTGTCAATTGCGGGATTACAAACAACTGCTTCAACAACGTAATCATCTGCTGAAAGTGTAATGCCCTTAACACCCTTCGCTGTTTTTCCAACAGGATTAACTTTTTCAAGTTCAAATTGAATAATCATATCATTCTTAGTAATAAGAGACATATAATCTCCATTACACTCCCAGAATCCTATATATTGATCATTGTCTTTCAATCCCGCAGCTTGTAATCCATTTTTATTTTGCGTAGAGCCAAGATAAATTAATTTTTCAGACTTCTTAACTTGCCCAAACTTAGTTACGCCAACAATATAAGGATGTTTTTCATCAATATTCATTGAAAAGATATTTAAAATCTTTTCACCTGGATCAAGATTTAACAAAGCACCGACCGCGGTTCCCTTATCTTTCTGTGAACATTGTTTAATTGTATCAACTTTTAGTCGATATAGTTTTCCAAGAGAAGAGAAAAGTAAAATCATATCATTAGTTTGACATTTAAAACTGTTTTTATATTCCGCCGTTCGATATGCCTTCATAGGAATACTTTGAATGTATCCTGTGTTAGAATAAGTAATCATTACATCTTCAATAATAACTTCTTTAACTTTCGCCGCAGAAGTCTTTTTAACAATTACTTTTTCTTCAATCTGAGTGCGGCGGTTATCACCAAATTTTTTATCTAGCGCCCGCAAACGTTCGACAAGAATTTCTTTTTGTTTTTTTTCAGATTCAATTATTTCTTTGCAATACGCCGCGTATTTTTCTTTTTCTTCTTTCTCTTGGACAAGTTTTTTCTCTTCTAACTTAGAGAGTCTGCCAAGTTTCATATCAAGAATTGCTTTTTCTTGAATTTCATCAATATAATCTGTTAATTTACAAAGACTAATTCCTTCTCGTACATATTCAATTACTTCATCAATATGTTGAACTGCCCAAATTAATCCTTCAAGAATATGGAGTCTCTTAATTGTTTTTTCATATTCAAATTTAAATTCCCGTTTAATACAAGATAAATTATGTTCGCTATAAATTTTAATTACTTCAAACATATTTAATAGTTTAGGAGTTTTACCCACGAGAGCGACATAATTTGCGCTAAAAGATTTGCGGAGGTCTGTTTCATTATAAATTTGAGAAATTACTCTCTCAATATTGGCTGAATTATTACATTCAATAACAATCCTAATAGTTTTAGAACTTTCATCTCGTACATCTACTACATCGGTAATTTTTTCTTCTATAATAGCTTTACGAAGTTGAGGAATAATTCCTTTGGCTTTTCCTTGCTCTTCATATTCAATTTTTACACCATATGGAATTTCATAAAAAACAATTAGATTACGACCATTACGTTGTTCAATTCTATAACGACCATCAACAATAACTGAACCTCGACCAGTTTGATTAATTGTTTTAATAATAGCTGGATTAATAATAGTTCCTCCGGTTGGAAAATCTGGAGCAATATTTTCATAATCTGTAGTTTTTTCTTCTAAGTGAGGAATAATAATTTGATTAATAATCTCATGAAGATTATATGGTAACCAATTACAAGCCATAGCAACACCAATACCACTATTAGGGTTGCAAAGAAGATTTGGGAATAATGCGGGAAGTAACTTTGGTTCTTCTAAATCCTCAGAGTAGTTTGGTTGCATATCTACAATATCTTTATTAAGATTTTGTAACATACCTTCTTGTGCGAGTAATTCAAGACGAGCTTCCGTATAACGCATAGCGGCCGCGCCATCTCCACCAATATTACCTTTGTTTCCATGCCAATTAATTAAAGGATAACGGACATTCCATTCTTGCGCAAGTCGTGTCATAGCATCATATACAGACGTGTCACCGTGCGGATGATACTTACCGATCACATCGCCAACAATACGAGCACATTTTACGTGAGCTTTATCTGCAGTATTCTTTTCTTTATACATTGACCAAAGAATACGACGATGAACAGGTTTTAATCCATCCGCTGCAGACGGAATACTGCGATCAGTATTAACCGCATACGCATAGTCAATAAAGTTCTGCCCCATTTCTTGACAGATTTCATAATTAGACATATACTTCCGCCCTTTCGCTATTCTCTTCAATATATTTCTTACGTTTCTCTGCAGAAGATCCCATTAATGTATCAAATAAACTATCGGCCGCACCTAGATCATCAACTTTAATTTGTTCAATAATACGAGTTTCAGGATTCACCAAAGCTTCTTCTGTCTCTTCTGGGGACATTTCACCTAAACCCTTATTCCGGGAAAGTTGGTAGGAAGATAATTTACCAGTCTTTTTAAATTCTTCAAGAGCATTATCATCTTTAAGATAAATAACCTCTTTATTACTTTTAAGCCTATAAAGTGGTGGGACTCCCGCATATATAAAACCATCTATAATTAGGTCTGGCGCAAAATTCCATATAAAGGTATAGAAAAGATTTTTAATATGCGCACCATCAACATCTGCGTCTGACATGATAATGATCTTTCCATACCGTATATTCTCTTTTTTATAAACTACTCTTTTACCATCTGCACTAATTGATAGACCAAATGCTTTAATAAGATTTACAATCTCTGCATTTTTCAAAATCTTATCAATACTTGCTTTTTGAGTGTTGAGCATTTTTCCGCGTAAAGGAAACACAGCTTGAAATTCATTGTTTCTTACTTGTTTAAGATTTCCTCCTGCGCTATCACCCTCAACCACATATAACTCACATTCTTTTCTGCTTGGAGAAAAACAATCTGCAAGTTTAGAAGGAAGATCGATAGTTTTTTTAGGCTTAGTTGGAACTGCACTAGCTTTTGCTTTTACTGCTTCTCTAGCTTTCTTCGCTGCTTCTGTTGCCTTTCTAGCTACAAGCGCTCTTTCAATAATAATCCTACCATCTGCCGGGTTATTATCTAGCCAAATCTCTAACTGTTTTCCAAGAGAAGAAGCAATAAAAGAAGTATCAATTTTTGTGATAGTAGTTTTAACTTGTGCATCATAAGCTACGTTTTCCGCGGTAATATTACAAACAAAAACCAATCCTTCTTGAAGAGCAGAACCTTCAAGATTCTTTTCTTTTTCTTTTAAAAGTCCTTGTTCTTTTGCCCACTTATTAAGAGTGCGGGTAATGCAAGATTTAATTCCAGTAATATGCGGGCCTGCCTGTGTTAGTCCGCAATTAACATAAACCACAAAATTAGAACTAGATTTACTTCCATAGGTTAGAGCTAAATCTAATTTTTGTTTTCCTTTTATCTCTTGGATAATTAAAGGAGAGTTAATAATTTCTAAATCTTTTCCTAAAGTTGAAGAAAGTAAATCAATAATACCTTTTTCATGCTTAATTTCTTCTCCATTAAACATGATAGTTAACCCAGGGCAAAGACAGGTAATATCATTACAAAACTTACGAAGTTTATTTTCATTTACTTTTGGATTATCAAAGAACTCTTCACTAGGCTGAAATGACACAGTTGTTCCACTTGGAAGAGAAATATCTTTACCCACATTACGACCAGAAAAAACTCCTTCTATAAAAGCAATTTCTTCATAATCACCTTTATTATTAGACGATTTAACTACTAACTTGTGACTAAGAAAATTAGTTAATTTTGCACCTATTCCATTAAGGCCAATTGCAGTTCCTTCATATACCCCATCGTCACGATACTTTCCAGAAGTATTTATAACATCGAATGAAGCTTGAAGAACTGTCTCTCCATCTTCTCGTATTACATTAATAGGAAAACCTTGACCTTCATCTGTAATAACAACTCCACCATCGTCTAATAAGTCTATATAAATTATATTACCATGACCAATATTATATTCATCAATAGCATTTCCTAAAATTTCAATTGCAAGTTGAGTTGCATCAGAAGTGTCGCCCGCATACATTCCTGGGCGCAAACGCACATGCTCTAAAGCAGATAGCGATTCAATACTGTCATCTTTATAAGTATTTCCCACTATTCACCAACCTTTAAATTTAATTTATATTTTTCATTATATTAATATTATATCATATTAATCTTTATTTGTCAAAATATAATAAAAAACCTAGCTAAAAGCTAGGTTTAATTAATCTTCATTCATTTTATCTACTTTTTCTCGTAAATATTTACGACGTCTTAAAGCATATTCAGTATATGCTTTATAAGAATCTCGCATTTCTTCGTATATTTCTTTATATTTATCTGCTTCTCTGTAAGCTGCATCAATTTGAAAAGCTAACATATCTAAAGTATAAGCATCTAACATTTCGCTCGTTTTAGAAATATTATCTAAAGTTTTAAGTGCGTTTTCCATGCCAATTGCTCGTTGCCGCATCCATTTAGCTTTTTCTTTTAATGCAGCAATATTACATTTCATTTCTGCAAAATTTGCACCGTCTCATACATTTGCCATCTCTTGATCATCAGGATGAACTTTTGCTTCTCCTATAAAACTACCATATGGAGTAGCTTTAATAACCTTTGTATAACCTATTTCTTCGTTGTATTCATGGTGAATAATTTTTCCTCGCATTATTCCTCCCCTACAAGGCGATATTGATAACGACCACTGGTAACATCAAAATAATCTTTTTTATTAATATCGTAAAAAGAACCATAATTTTGAATTGCTTTTTCAATAGCTTCTTTGGGCGTGTGCGCTTGCCAATGTCCTAAAAACTGACCGTTTTGAACAACTTTATATTTCACTTTTCCTCCTAAAGATATTTGTCTATGTTTACTATATAATAATATAACATTGTATATTTATCATTTAATTTTCGATCATCATGAAAATGACCTCCAAAATAATGCTTAAAAGCAAAATTTTGTTCAAAATTTTCACTTAAAATATCTAAAAATTTTTCCATATTTTTATCAACATCTGACTGATTTATAAAATCTAGAAATAAATCTTGATAATAAGGTTCTATATGCAAAGGAAAAGTGTGTCCTATTACAAAATCAATAGGAATAGATTGTATATTACAGTCTTTTACAATCTTTAATAAACGATTTTGCTCTTCTGTCGTTAATTGTTCATCAGGATTGTATGGTAAATGATTATGCAATCTATAATATTTATCTACAGAATATGCACCAGGAACAAATAAAAAGTTGTAATTATCAATAGTATATAATCCACCATCATCATATACATATAAAATATTAGGATATTTTTTCTGATAAAGATATAATCCATCTTGAGTAATTTCTCATCCATCATAAGGAGTTCATTCAATAGGTTCTTTATTTTGATATTCAATGTGACAATTTTTTGCCCAATATCTATCGTCATGATTTCCGCGTAAAATTATCCAATAGCCAGGAAATTTTTTCATTGCTTTCTTCGCGGCAGTTCCTGCTCAAGTATCATAACTAAGTCCAGCATCGCCGCAAACAATTATTTTATCATCTTCTGTTGGATTATCAATTTGAGCAATGGTATAGATAATATCATATCTATTACCATGAACATCTCCTTTAATAAATATTCTACCCATGTAATTCATCCTCCAGTGATCTTTTAATTATTTGATATAAAATATCATTTAATTCTTTATCTAATTCTTCATTATTTTTATTTATATTAGTAGCTTTAAAATTATTCGCTAAATAATCAATATTTTCTAATATTTCATCAGCTTTTTGTTCAGCTTCTTCTCTGGTTAAACCCCAACCAGTCCTTTTACATTCTAATAAACTTTGTCTAATAAAAGATTTTTCAGGATAAATACAATCTCGATAAAATTTTCCTTCAATATACCATTTTAGAAAATAATTAATACGAACTAAATGTGCTAACTGTTTAGGGTCATATCCAAATTTTTCAATTTCGACCATACGACTAGGATACTCATGACAAAGGGCATGACGTTTTTCATGAGCCATACCTTGCATACAACAAATTGCTGCATAAGGATTAATTCGAGCTAATTTTTCAGCATCCATGCGGAGAGTTGCCCATAAATCATAATATCTATTATTTACAATCCAATAATCTGTAAAAAGAATTTCTACAAAATTAATGTTTGATTTACGAAAAATTTTAAAATAATCTCTCACATCTTTACAATCAACATGTTCTTTATTATCAGGCATTTCTAACGTATGACTAATTGCTGGACGATTAAGTGCGATATCCTCTAAAGAAGGAATTAAAAGAACTTTAGAATCGATGTCTGATTTTTCGTCTGCCATACCATAGTTTTGTGAACCTTGAAGGCAAATTACAAACCATTTTTTATCATATGTATCAATAGCATACGATAGATGTTGATGTAATCTTGTATTAATTTCAATATCATTATTATACGACATAATTAATCACCTATGGTAATAAGATAATAAATAAGAAAACTGATTGCTAAAATACTGCAAATTATTAATATAATAATAAAGTATAAAGGTTTTGCGAGAAATAAAACATACATAAATGTCACAAAGATTATAGTTAAAATAGAAATAATTAATGCTTTTTTGTCCATTTATTTATCCTTTATTAATATAATTTTATTATAATATAATTATATCATTAAAAAGATTTTTTGTCAAAATAAAAAAAGGAAGAATATTAATATTCTTCCTCTATTTTTTGAGAATCTTCTTGTTCTCTTTGTTTTTGTTTTTCTTGTCTCTTTTTACGAATACTATTTCGCTTTAAAGTACTCTTTTTACTAGTTTGAGTTTTTTCTGTGTCTCTAAATTTATGTACTTTTTTAGTGCGTACATCTTCTTCATAGTATTCATCGTCATAATCTTGATAATTAATCTTCATCTCTATCCTTTTAGAACGAATAAACAAATTAGTTAATTTACTTTTATCGTTAAAAAACTCATTAACTACCAATCTTAACGTTGCTTTATAAGTCCTTATAGGGCGCCTTTTCAGAAGTCCACACTTCCTCAGACTTGCTCAGCAATAACTTTATCGCCCCCAAGTGTGATATTTTTTCAATTATAATTTGTGGAAATTATAATCTAAGAGTGACCAGCTCAATAGGAGAGTTAATTTAATAACTACTAGCTTTAGCATACCCTAAAAGTCTATATTTAATTGTTTTTAAATACAAAATATTGACCACATCGCTCACATGCCATCGTATTAGTACCCTCAATTTGAATCATGCGGGCGCCGCATTGATGACACTTAAATTGTTTATAATGTTTTCGTTTTTCTTTTGGCTCTTGTGCCAATCCTGCTCTTACTAGAGCGCGCTGAAGCGCATTCATTGCCACCGTTAAAACTCCTTCTATATAACTTTATCTTATATTAATATTATATCATTATTTTTTAAATTCGTCAAATTAAATTAATAACCCAATAAAAGCTATCGGTATTAAAATTACCATCATAATAATTGACAATATAACACCAATAATCATATTATTCCCCTTGGTTTTTATGAATAATAGGTGGTTCACCCTCATCTACTAGTTTTGTTTCTCCAGACATAGTTTCCATTACGCAAATACCACCTTTTTCTGTGACTGCATAATAAACTCCAGTATCTCTATCGAAAACAGTATAAATTTTCATTGGGACTGGTCCGCCCCATTGTTCAGAAGCAATTAATTTTACTTCTTTTGGAGAACTTACAAGAAACATCCCTATAGATATTCCCAACATAATAGCTAAAATCATCATACATATGTTTGTAATTCATTGTTGAACACTCGTTTGTTTAATTCAATTGTTCATAAATATATGATCCTTCTCCTGTATAATAAATATGTTTAATTCCTAAATCTCTAAGAGCTTGCATACATCCTATACATGGACGTGCAAGACCATACTGTCCGGGTTTCCCTGGACAAATTCTATATATATAGATACTTACTTTAGACCATTCTACTTCTCGCCCAACAATATATGGAACAGAAGTAATTGCTGCAATTTCTGCATGAACAGAGTGTTTAATACCATTCTTAGTTTTATTAAACTTACGATATTTATTATATTGAGCTTGCATAGGATGCGTTTTATCACTATTACTAGCAGAACCAATAATATGATGTTTATATACAATTACACATCCCATATGAAAACTATCAAAATCAGATTTTTCAGCTTCTTTGTGGGCTGCCGCAAACATTTTTTCATCAAATTTAGTAATGTTTGCCATATAAAAACTCCTTTATTAATCTGTACCACCAATTAGAATTTCAAATTTATTTTCCATAAGAAAATTATAAAGATCTTCTTTTGTTTGTATTTTTATATTTTGATCTAACATATATTTTGGGTATGGTATTTTTCCAAAGTCTAATTCATAAACCCAATAATTAATCCAATGATCAGTATCATTAAATTCATCTTCCAAAAGATCAAAAATATATTCTATCATATAACAATCTGTAAACATTGCGGCATCCATAAAATCTGTTGCTCGTTTACTATTTTTAAATACTTTACTTAAATTGTTTTCAAATTCATTTATTTCTTGAAGATAATCTAAAATTTCAAAAAATTTTTCTTTAGTAATCATTTCCTTCCTTTCTACTTTATATTAAAATTATAACATAAAAAGAAAAAACGAGCAAGAATAAAAATTCTTACTCGTTAAAATTTACCGCCACCAGAGCTTCTAAAACCAGTTTTTTCTTGATTTATATGTCCACAAAAAGGACAATAAGTTTCAATTAAAATATCTCCTCGCCAATAAACTGTTCTAGATTCTATTTCAGATGCCTGATAGCGTTTCCCGCATTTTTGACATTCAACTAGTATTGTTTTGTTGGTATCGTTCATATCCTACCTCACGAACATTATAAACTTCAGATTCTCGTTTGCAAATTGGACACCTATTTTTATTAGGATTATTTCTATAAAAGAAAATATCACAAGTTCTACAAAGAAATTTATACTCTAAAAATACTTGTTCTGTACGTTTAAAAAATTTCATTATAGTCCTCCGCAATAAGGCTGGTAATTATTATCTTCTTTTTTACGTTGTTCTGTATGAATTTTTTGTAATACTCTAGAAGCAGATAAATCAATTCTACCACTTTTATCCATAATTACGTCTTCTTTTGGTTGAGTAAATTTATACATCGCCGCATAAGGTTCATATAAAAATCTCATAGTATATTTTGGAAGTTTAGCATATCTTGTATTAATATATTTATCTGTAACAGGTTTATATCCGGCAACGTGAACAGATGCATTAATATAATTATCTTTGTTGAGAATAGACCCATGCAAATGTCCATGAACATTAACTTGGGACTCCCAAACAGCTTGCGGCTCATGGCTAAATAGTAGCTTTTGAGAAACATAAACAGGATATTTATGAACGTAATGAAAACCAATTTCAAATACAGGTATATCTTCTTGGTGATCATGATTGCCAAGAATATAATGACACTCTGCTCCCGCGTCTACCAAAAGTTGAAAAATATAAATGTGAGACAAATCACCAAAATCACCAAGATGCCAAAACTCATCTCCTGGCTTAATTTTTTTAGCAAGGTCTTTTATCATTTGATCAATCGCCGCATCATGTTCTTCTATAGTTTTAAATTGTGTTCTTTCAAAAGTAATAATACCTCTGTCTTGTATTCTATCATAGTGTCCATAATGCGTATCGCTAATTATATATCTCATTATTTTCCATATCTCTTGGTATTTTTCTTAATAAAATCTTTTATATCTTTTTTAGTAGGAGGAAAAATATTACTTTGTGATAAACACATCAAGATAATAATTAAAACAAAAAGAATAACTGAAAGTATTAAACCTCACATTATTCCTCACTCTCTCTGGCGGTAGGTCTGGGATTTGAACCCAGGAAACGCTTTGTACGTTTACTCGCTTAGCAGGCGAGCGCCATCGTCCACTCGGCCAACCTACCTTATTTATTAAATTCCACACATTTCAATCCATGTTCATTAAAATACTTTTGTATCATTCATCTTTCAGAACAAGGATTATTATACGCTTCATGCACCAATAAAATATAAATTGGATCCTCTTGAAATTGCAATCTATTTTTTACAAGATAACCAAGTGTTTGAAATCTTCATAATATATTATCATAATTCAAACTATCTAATTGATTTTTATATGCTTGTAAAAAATTACAATATCGTGGTTCACTCCCACAAGGAGGCCCACTACATAGCCCTTCACAAGTTTTACCGGGGACAAAAGGATCGGCTCTTAAACCGTTTAATACTCCATTTTTATCAATCCATTGAAAAGCATGTCCCTGATTTTGATGAAACCATTTTGGATCTCAAACAGCAGTACTCAAAGGAATCATATAAGGTTTCATATTTCTAACTTGATAAAAGTAAGAAGTCATTATTTGCATTTATTCTCCAATAGGTATATATTTATCAAAAATCCAATTCCAATCTTGCGGAAGTTCAATTTGAATTAAATCAGGATGCTGATTTTCAAACTCCTTCAAACTATCTAAGTAATCATTCCAACACCACCACATATTTTGTATGCGGCCGCATTGATTACAATAAAAACCATATCCTAAACGAATAAAATTAGAATTAGGAGAATAAAAAATAGCAGGAACATAGATATGTTTATGATCAGCTTTCTTATGTAACTTTTTCTTCCTTTTTTTACCAATAACAGGAAGATCATCTAGTGGTATAGCTTTATTATATTTATATTTAGCATTTTCTTCGCTATAACTCCCCATTTTTCTCCTATAAAAAACAATCTCTAATTAGTCGATTATAATAATTTATATCTTCTTTTTTTATACTCTCAAATAATATCGGCTCTTCTTCTACAATTATTTTTCCTCGTCAATCAAAAAATAACATTTCATTTTCTTGCGGAACTCCGCATACAAAATGTCCTTCTATTGGAAGATAATAAATCTGTAATTGCGGAAAACGTTTATTTAAAATATATGCAAATCATAGACAATTTCCACTTAATCAATCGCAGTATCCTTCTCACCGCCGAGAAATAAAATCTAAAATTTCTTTTTCCATAAAAATTTCCTTTCCATATCTTATTATATTATAACATATAAAAAAAAAGACGTCAACTAGATTTTTAAATCTAGTAACGTCTCAGAAAGAAAGGAAGTGAATAAAAATAAAACAATTTATTCATATTCTATTCTAAGGAGAATAGAATATCAAAAACTGTATGCGAGCTTCCCCGTACTTCATTATTTCGCATCAATATTCAGTCATATAGGAGATAAGTCTGAGCTATAAGACGCGACCTTATAACTTCTTACCCCGCGTGGACTCCGTAGAGTTGCCAGGCAATCTATAATAGGTTTGCTTACCTATAACTTTCACACGCCATTCAGACATAATACTTATTCTAGATACTTAAAATATAATATTATCTTTCATTCCAGAAATAATTGTGCTACTCGTACATTGACCTTGTCTTATAAGCGTCCTCTCGGTCGCCGCACTGGAAACTTCCTTATTGGTATTCCTAGCTAAGTTCTCTCTCAGCACCACCTGTTAGCGAGTGTTCTAGGTTCTTCCCTACTAGGGCGTCTATTGTGGAAGCGACAAGACATTACCTTTTGACTGCAAAATAATTTAGCGCTATTAAGTTTTGAGTTGGAACTTTTTATTCCTTCTGTGGTTTGGTTACCTACTGCCACAAAGTTTACACCTAAAGTATCCCATAGGTTTCAACTCTTTTGACTTAATACCCATGACCGCATGGTATTGCGTATGCACATGGTTCACAAAGTTTTTGATATTCTATTCTCAAAGAACATATAAAGGAAATTACAAGAAAAGTTCATTTTATCCTTTTATGAAGTAACTTCTCTTCTATCACTTTATATAAATATTATAACCAAAAATTTTTTAAAAGTCAAGCGGAAATATTAAGAATAGTAAAAAAAATTGTTGGACTTGAACCAACTCAAATATCATTTCAAAAAATATTCTTTATCCGAAGTAACTATTCTTCCATCACGCTTTGTTATTACTATAAAATTGAGAAGCGGGAAAGTTTTACCAAATAAAAGAGATTTTACCTAACCTGCACCGCTGATCTGTCTCTCAGACTAGTGACTCCTGTTCGCTAACTTTCATTTATTTCTTTCTCAATCTTATATTAATATTATATCAAAAAATTTTTTAATTGTCAAAATTTTTATTTAAACTTTTCCAAAGTTCTGTAATTTTTTGATTACGTTCAAAAAAATATTGATCAATTAAACCAATATCATCATCATACATATATTCTAAAATTCCGATTGCAACTCCTTGATCGTGTAAAGTATCCATTGCTTCGATCGCAGATATTACTTGACAAAAATTTTCTTCATTAAATTTTGACATTTTATATAAACTCCTAACAAGATTCTGCCCTTGCGAAGTAATTTGCTGGCACCCCTCCGAGGAGTCGAACCCCGCAAGACAAGTTTGGACCTTGTCCACTTTCGGTTTTGAAGACCGAGGCCATACCGATAGGCGAGAGGGGTATTTTTATAAGATTTATCTCAACCTTATATAAATATTATACTAAAAATTTTAAATTGCGTCAAATAAAAATTAAAAGGGTAGCTCTTTTTAAAAAGCTACCCAAATAATTTTTATTCTTCTATCATTTTTTTCTTATTAAAATAAGATATTATTACTAGAACAATACTGCAAAGGCATATAATTCCCATTAATCAAGTCCAATGATCTACAAAAGCCATTGGGAGTAGAATATTTTCAGTCAAAACGAATACTACAATTGCCGCAATCGCAAATAGTGCGATAATAATTTTATTATAATTTTCTACGTTCTTTTTTCTAAAAATAATTGGAATAAATACAGCTATTAAACTAACAATCATAAAAATTAAATTTAATAAACCTCAGTGTAAAGTTTGTTCTAATCCTGATGATAAAGCAACACTTTCATCTTGGATAATTTCTGTAGATGGTTGAGTTGTAACATTATTTTTTGGAAATACCGTATTAATTTCAGCTGGAGTACTAGTTGAAATAATTGGGTTAATAGTTGGAGTACTAAAAACTGGGACAGAAGCGTATCTTACAGTAGTAATACCATCAACACCATTAATTCCGGCAGGACCTGCGGGTCCGATTGGACCTACGGCTCCTTGAGCGCCATTTTGTCCATTGATACCGTCTTTTCCATTGGCTCCATCTATTCCATTTTTACCGTCTACTCCATTAACCCCATCTTTTCCATCAACACCGTTTTTCCCATCAACACCGTCTTTCCCATCAATGCCGTTGGTGCCATCTACTCCATTAATACCATCTTTACCATTTACCCCGTCAGCACCGTCTTTACCATCTGTTCCATTGATACCATCTTTGCCATCAATACCGTTAATGCCGTCTTTTCCATCAATGCCATTTTTACCGTCGATACCATCTTTGCCGTCAACGCCATCTTTTCCATCTATTCCGTCTTTACCATCTTTACCATCAGCACCATCTTTACCGTCAACACCATTTAAAACACCATATACATAAATAGTTTTAATAACAGGCTCGTCTTCAATTTTCGTAGTGGTAATAATTGGTTCAACTATATCTGGAATTGCTTCTTCTCCAACACAAGGACAGGATTCAAATAACCATTGTCCATTATCTAAAAGAGGAGCATTTTCACGAATATTAATAGGTTCTGTAGAAGCTGGAGTTTCATATATTATTTCTTCATCTACTTCATATATAACTTTTACCATTGAGATTGGAGTATATTCGTATGTTGCGACAAAATCTGCATATAAATCTCCACTAAGGTTCCCCGCAGAAATTTCAAATGTAGATCCGTCTGTAAATTGACCATAGTCTCCGCCATCCCAATAGAGAAATGAATATCTAATAGGAATATCTAATGGAGTATGGAAAGTATGAGTATATCCCGTATTATAATTTACAATATGACTCTCTGAACCTCCACCATTTGCAATATTATCTATCCAGTTTCCATAAAAATAATAATCTTGTGAAACAGTATATTGAGCATATACATTTAATGTTGCTGTTGGACCTGCATATTCCGAGAATAAAGCAATAAAATCAGACCCTTGTAATCTAACATCTTCTGCTGGATATACATTTCCAAAATCGTCTATTCAAGAATTATCAAAAGTATAAGTTGCATCTCCAACAGATAAAGGAGAGTTATTCTGCACAGGAGTATTATAATAACTCATCTTCTTAGATCCACTCTTTACAGCGGTCCAATCACCTTGTGCGGGAACTCATTGTCCTTGTGAACCCATCATTCAGAAATGAACCGTTACTTTCTCTACCGGCACAGGTGCTGGATCAGAATCTGCAGCATATGCTAATGTTGGAAAAGCTCCTAATATTAAAGCAAACAAAAATACTGCGACTCATTTCTTAAATTTCATTCTACCTCCTTTATAAAAATTTTCTTTTCTTATTATATAAATATTATATCATAAAATTTTTATAAAAGCACCCGTTTGGCAAAATTGTTTAAAATTTCAATCTAATTGTTGAGTAGAATAAAAAAAAGCATCCGATTAAGGATGCTTTTTACAAAGGAAATTATATGATTAGTGTAATATAGATTACCAGTCTATTCCTTTTGCATAAGAAGTAACTAATCAACCATCACTTTGTATTATTAATTATGCCCACTTACCATCAACAAATACAACATCTTCAAAAGTATTACTATAGGCTTTATAAGCTGCAATTAAAGCATCTACAAGCCACCAAATACCGCATCCTCCAAGAGTAACAAGTTTTAGAACTCCTCAAAGAATTTGACCGCGCATAATTCTATCTACTCCAAGATAACCAAAAACAAAAGCGCCTAGCCAAACAAAAATATGCTTATTAATTCTACGTTCCATAGCATAAATCCTTTCTAGTATGGCGCCCCTGGTAGGACTCTAACCTACGACACGGGGATTAGAAGTGGTCTCCCTACAAGGAATCGAACCTTGATTAAAAGTTTAGAAGACTTTTGCCTTATCCATTAGACCATAGGGAGTTTATTTATAATGTATTTCAGCATGACAATTAGCGCATATTAAAATACATTTATCTACTTCTTTTTTTAATTCTTCTATTGTGTATTTATTTAAGTTTAAATTAGTCTTACTAATTGTGAAACTTTTATCTTCAGGATTCAAATGATGAAACTGTAAAGCTCCTTGACATTTATTATATCCACAAATTTCACATTTTCCACCTTTATATTCAATTAATTGTTTTTTTATAGCTCTTTGTTTGGTTCACTGATAATTATTAGTTCCATATTTTTGTTCAGGACTACATTCATAACAATATTTTCTATTTTTTATATTTGTATAAAATTTTTTATAACACAGAGGACAAATTTTTTCTATTTTTTCTTGAGAATAATTTGGATTATTTATTCCATAACATTTTTCGCATTTTCCTACAGTATTATTTCTTAAATGAGTGGTTTGTACCTCTTTTTCATGTCCATTTTTACAAACACATTTTCAATAAGTTTTACCATTTTTACTAGGAAGTTTTTCTATAACGGTATATTCTCCAAATTGTTGATTTAATAAATTCAATGCTTTTGGCATAATAGCTCCTTTCTTTTCATTTATATATGAAAAAACTTTTGAGCTAATTATAAATTATCACCCACTTCTATACAACTGAGCTACAGAGGCAATAATTCTATGACGCGGGAGCAGGATTCGAACCTGCATTACCTGACTTATGAGGACAGTGAGTTACCAGTACTCTATCCCGCGATATAAAATTATTGGTAGGAGAGACGAGATTTGAACTCGTGATCTTCGCCTTATCAGGGCGCTGCACTAACCACTATGCTACTCTCCTATGGCTGAGCCGCAGCGATTCGAACGCCGATAGCGGGCACCAAAAACCCGAGTCCTAACCGTTGGACGACGGCTCAATACTGGTAGGGCTGACGGGACTCGAACCCGTATGCCGTAAGGCGCTGGTTTTTGAGACCAGAGTGTATGCCAAATTCCACCACAGCCCCATTTTATATGGTGCGGGGTACAGGATTCGAACCTATAACCAAGGGATTATGAGTCCCCTGCTCCACCGTTGAGCTAACCCCGCATATTAACTGGAGCGTTGCCCTAGCTACTCCACGACACCTGATTTCGGGCTCATCGTCTTCACAGCCGCCTACTTAGGGTAGGAAAAACGATTTTCATTCTCCAATGTAAAATATTGGGCCTTCTCTTAGGCTATTAAAATCGAGTAAAAACATATGGTGGAGATGCGGGGAGTCGAACCCCGGTCCGCAACAGCTGCTCTTTGGCTCTACTGTCCGTCGAAACCCTTCACATCCCCTCTTACGGCCATTCTCCTAAAGGAGCTTCAAGACCTGCCGTAAAATCATCAATATCTGTACAGAAGAAAACGCCATCATGCTCTTCAAAGATTTCTCTTGCAAGATCTTCATAAAGAGTAGATTCTACACCGTGAATATCTCCAAGATTATCATTAAAATATTGAATAACTTCTTTTTCAAATACAATATAATCAATAGGATTATTTAAAACATCAATATGTTCAACGTAAGAAACAATAGGATTCCCCGCGAGTGCTGTTTTGATTAAATCACTTTTAGTAATATTATCGTTTGCAGGAATAATAGCAATTTCCATTGTTACATTGCCAAAATCCTTTGTTTCAGGAAAAAGCTGTTCCAAAGCATCTGCTTTCAATGCATTATTGACATATAACTTTAATGTAATATCTTCATCATCTCAAACACATTGAATGTCAGGATCCTCCGCGAATAAAGCATGAACTTTACGTGCATAAGTAACTCACGGAGAAGATAAACCCATTTTACTAGTCATTTTTTCTCCTTACTGTCTTTTTTATTGGAGCGGATAGCGGATCCCGAGACCGCATCTAGAGCTTGGAAGGCTCCTATTCTGCCTTTGAACTATATCCGCATATGGCTCCCCGGGTAGGGCTCGAACCTACAACAACACGGTTAACAGCCGCGGACTCTGCCATTGAGCTACCGAGGAATTAAGTGGTCCCTCGTCTTGGTAACGCTCCAAGCCAGCGTATAAGCAACAGTTTTACAGACTGCCCCGTGTCTTTAACGGAATACCGAGGGAAATGGCGAAGTGTACGGGACTCGAACCCGTGATGGGAGAGAGACAGTCTCCAGTGATAACCGCTTCACTAACACTCCACATGGAGCTACGAACAGGAATCGAACCTGCAACCTGCGGATTACAAGGCCGCTGCGCTACCAGTTGCGCCATCGTAGCATAAATGCAGTGGGTAAGGAGTACTGCGACCTCCGCACCTGGAAATAGTTTAACGTCTTATCACGGTGCCTGCAACGACATAAAAAGGAGTTTTTCTCGTTGTGACGAGTTTCTCTCCTTTAAGAAAGTATCTCGGTACTTGCCATATAGGATTGCCTTATACTTTCTTGGGGACTTTTCCCCTATAGGAAAATACAATTCGTACCAGGTACATATCTTGTATTCTCCAATAGAAGAAAATGACTCTTGGTTCCCTTCTTGGGTCTTTACTGACTTGCGGGTACCCTCACAGTCAAGAGTCAGGGTTGTTTGCGCTTGCAGACCCTCCTGCAAGACTAGGGTTATTTTATTTTAAAGTCTAGATGCCCTAGTAAACTAGACTGGAAAACCCTCTTCTTTATTTTAAGGTGAAAAGAAGCTCTTTGCCTATGATTCCGAAACACCTTTGCGGGTGGTGCCTTTACACACTTTATCATATAATTGGTACCAACCATATGTCAGGACTCGCAACCTGCCGCGTATAAAATGAGTCAGCTTCCCTACCTTTTGTATTTATATAGCGCGCAAAGTCTCTGCTCATGTGACTCTCTAACCCAAACACGCTCACAGCGGCCCCATTGAGTATTTAATTCAATTTTATGTTCTTACACTTTCCGTAAGGACTTCCCCACAGACACGATATCTTCGCATAAGAACGGAGGGACCGCTGTAATCTTTTTAGCCATCGCTAGACGTCTCTGCTTTGACATGGCATCAAAGAAAATATTATACTTTTTAGAGCGCACATTGTTTATATTGCGGAGGCCAGTGGTGCAAAGTATTAAACCATATCTTCCCGCATGTTCGACAGTTTAGTTTGAAAGGACTGCCGCACCTTATATGAGAACAGAGAACCTGTCTCTATCAACTCTATTGGATAAAAGTTGATAATTAAATATTTTAAGACTTCAAAGGTTTTACTCTGGGGCGAGTCATTTCGTTTTATCCCAGACGGTTTCGTATGGTAGCTACTCCATCTCTCGCACGGCGCTATCAGGGTTCCCTCCCCTGTCCACGTTCGCTGGAAAATCTCCACAAAAGTTTCCTAGGACTGCATGTGGTTGATATTGTCCTAAAATATTTAATTTTCAATTTTCATCTTATATTTATATTATATCTTATTTTATTTAAATTGTCAATATTTTTTTTATGCCCAATAAAAATCATCAAAAGAGCGTGAAGCAATAAAAACGTGTACTACATCTGGTTCACATTTGTCTCCATAATTATTGATTTCATAAAATTCTGCACAGGCTTCTGCATTTTTTTCATCGAGAAAAAACCCGTAAGTACCATTTTCATCATAAACTTCAAAAAATTCTTGATTCATTTTACGCCTTTCTTTCTTTGATATATATATTATATCATAAAAAAAAGATTTTGTAAATAAAAAAATAAAGCCTGGGACCGGCTTCTACACAGCCCCAGGCTCTACGATACAAATTATTTATTCAAAAAATTCTTTCCAAATATCTTCAAAATCATTTTTAAAATTCATTGAAGAAGGAATTTTAATAGTATTATAAGTATACCAAGGAGATTTCTTAGTAACTTCTTTCTTTTGTTTTAGTGCATTATTTTCTTTGATAAGCTGATCAATTTGAGCTTCTAATCTTTTAATATATTCAGTATCGTCTGTTTCTTCTTCACTTTCTTCTGGTTCTGTTAAAAGATTATCAATAGAATCCATCATTTTTCCATAAAGATCACTAATTACTTCTTCAAGATCTCCTCCTGATGCTTCAACATAGATAGGGTCAGGAATATCTTGATTCCTATAATTTAATCTAGCTTGAATTTTACCGTCTTTAACTACTAAGCTAACATTAGTTTGCATATCAGTTTTGACTTCCATCCTTATTCTTCCTCCTTTTTACCACTGAACGTAATAATCGGTAACACCTTCACTACATCCACTATCTAAAACGACACAAGTTCCTTTTGAACCTTCAAATGTTGTGCCTTGTTCCATATCGCTCGCGGCTACAACATAATAACCTTCATCTGTTCTATAGAAACCTTCATCATCTACCGTCCATTCATTTGTTCTATAATGATATAATACGTTAGAAGAATAATAGGTTTCTGTCCTACCATCATAATAATTAACACCAGATTGAGGAGTTAAACCATCTGAAGGAATATCATAATTAGATCCACTGTTCCAAGAGTAAGCATTAGTAGTAACTATATATTGTTGATATAAAGCCTCATTTTTTTGAGCTTCTATAGTTTCTACTATTGTATTAAATTCTTCTACCAATGTTTTTATTTCTTTTGGATTGCGGGAATTGTTAATTTGTTGAGCGATCTTAATTAAACATTCTTTTTGTTCATCTGTAATATACTCTGCATTTTCGCCTTCAATAACTTTAGTATCACAATTTATATAATCTGTTCTATAGTTTTGAAAGTCTGTTCACCATTCTTCTGCAGAGCTATATTCATCTTTTGTATATCAGTCATTTAAAATCATTAAACTCTGTTCATTTTTTTGAAAATTATCGTTCGTTTTTGTATTTATTTCTTTTAATTCTTGGTTTTCTTGCTGTAATGCTTCATTTTTTTGAACTAAATCTATATATGAATTATAAATATTCATTCCAAAAATAGTTCCTACTGCGATTATACATAAAAACCCTATAATAATCGCAAATATCTTGCCTTTTGTCATATAAGACCTCCTTACAAAATATATGCAACTATTAGAATATGTCTTTTATAATTTCTTCATCATTATTTTTTACCCAATTTTTATTTGTATCTAATTCAAAACCTTTATCTTTCATTGTTTCTGCAAACTCTAAATATTGAGCACATTTATTACAAGTATCTAATTTTTCAACACATCGATGTCCGCAATTCATTTTATAAGTGCAAATATCACTAATAAAAGTTTCTCCTGGGATACTCATACCCAAATCAAGATTTAGAAATTTTAAATCTTCTCTTCATACTTTGTCTACAAACCATATTTTATATAATATATCGAATCTATTCCAAGAATTAAACAAATCAAACTCAGCTACATCAAAATATTGGGATAATTGTTCTAAATTTTCAGGAGTGAAAAATGGGGCTGTTGGATCTCATTGTTTTGTATAGGAGTAACAAGGAATATGATTTAATATAATTCTTAATCGTACTTTATATGTATTACAAAGTTTTTTAACTTCTTTTATTTTATAACAAAGATCTTCAGATATATAAACGTCAGATACTCCTAAACGTAAAACATCTATTAAACGTCAAAACGAATTAATTTGATATTTTTCACTTAAAAAAAACGGATAATTATTTTGGATAAACAAAGAAAAATCTTGTTGAAACCCTATTTTAAAATATATGTTATCTCTTGTTAAAAGAATAGCTCTAACTTCTTTGTCTGTTCAATTTTCATCATTTAATAACTCTATATTAATACGTTTAGGACTATCTTTTTGTGTTAGTAATCAAGTTCTTAAATCATCTAATTTATGTTTTTTCTTATCAAAAGTAATATTATATTCATCAATTTTATCTCTTCGTTCTTCTCTAAGAGGATAAGGAGCTGCCAATTTCATTTATAAACCTTTCTCTTGCCGAGATACATTTCATTTGATTTTGAATAAAATCATAAGGTAATTGATTATCCCACAATTCATCTTCTTGTAAAAATACCCAATAATTTATGGCTTCAGAAAAATAGCCTCGATTCACATAATTAAAATCTTTAGTATGTTGCTTAATACTATTAAATATACTATAAAAAATATATTTTGGAATTATAATTTTAACAATCTTATTATTATTTTTTTCAATATCTATACATTTTGGATTGTCTCCAATCCATATCTGCCATAGTTTACGTAAATCAGATGGCACAAGAAAAAGTTGTATTTTGGGTATTAATTGTTCCTTTGTACAAAAAGTGTGCAATTCTGGAAAATATTTTAAATTATCTAAACAATAATCATCACATATATCATATTGTCGCCAAGTATTTACATTAAAATGATAATGGATATTTTGATATTTAATCTGACCGCATACATCACAAGCATACATATCATAACAAGAGTCACAAATTTTAGTTTGTCCTACATCGTCATAAGCAGTAATTGTATGCGGATCTTGAATATAACCCCCGCAACACATGCAGGTTACAGGACCGCTAATACAAAACTTCATAGTACGCGGGACCCAATTACGACAACACCAATAAATATCTTTATATTCAATTAAATCATTATACATGCAATTACTATATAAATAAATCGCATGTTTCGGTTTTTTAGGATTTTTTGGTCTACTAAAAATAGATAAATGTTCTCTTTGCAAAAAGAAATTATTGTCAATATTAAAATTATCTTGATATTTTTGATTTATATACTGATAATCCCAATTAAGATTTTCTTTTAACAAAGCTCTTAACTTATCTAAACAAATTTTAATTAAGTTTTCATTATAATATGGATATGCTTTTCCTGCAACTATAATATGTTTATTTGCGTATAAAAGAATTCTCCAAGATTTGTTTGGAATTTCATAATTCTCTTCAGAATCAGAAATAATATATGGAGTTTTACTTTCAAGATAAGCAACAATAGCCATATTACTATTCATCATTTCAATAGTACCCGCACTATAGCTACCATTAGTTACCCAAGACATACAAGATGACCAATCACAATTATTATCACTCATAGTCATAAAATCTATGGGATGAATACTGAAAACCAAATCTGCTTTAATGTCTTTATTAATATTTAAATCACTAACAGCATTTCGCCACTTTTCAAAAAGATCCATGCGCGGGAACCGCATAGCTTTTAGAACTTTTTGAATTGTACGCACCGTCCGCATATTATTTTTTACAGTTGCTTTAAATGCTTGAAAATGATATGGTTCATTATCTTTGTACGTACTAATATATCCTTTTTCTATATTTTGATGTAGCAATAGACGACTTGCCGCATATTTGTCCCTACTACTCCAAGGTTGAGCCGCGATAAAAGATATATAAGCATAAACAAAGTCATTATGAATTATACTTTTATATTTAGCTAAATTAGAGAGAAAAGTTTCACTATCTCTTTCATCCCAAATAGTGTATAATCCATAAATAGCTTTAAGTTCTTTTTGAAAATAAAGAGTATTCTTAGGAATTTCTACCGGCATTTTAACTCGGAGTTCTTTTCCTAAACCCTTATATAAAGTTCTTTTTTTCCTATTCCAAACTTGAAGCACTTGTTTAAGAGGAGCACTCTCTGTAACTCCCGCATATAGTCTTATATAATTTTTAATAGTTTCTTGTTCTTTTGGAGTGATTCTATCAAAAATTTCCATTTAATTCCTTTCTGTTTATACATAATTATTATAACAAAAAAGAAAAAAGCCGTCAAATGACGGCTTAAAAACTAAGATAATTAATAAACTATATCTATTGTATCAATTTTATCTTTTAAAAATTGAGGAAGATTTGGGTAATCAATGCCAAAAGCTTCAAACCCCTGTTCCAAAAGTTCTTTTGTTATATCTATTTTAGAAATTAATTCTGGGTCTGTTAAAATATGTACTAAACGATTAACTTTCTGCTCTTGATCGCATTCCCAAGCAGAAAGAGTTGAAAAATCCCCAACTAAAAAAGGATGTAATTGACCAAACATTATTATTTATCCTTCTTCTGTCAATATTGTTTCCAATGCCCATAAAGACAAATCTTGAAAACCGCCCCTTCCAATTTCTGTTAAGAGATTTTCCCAAGATCCATCTTGATAACCAATCATTTCACACATTCGTACAAATTTAGCAAAAGCTAATGTCAAAGTATCCTCTTCCGCAATAGTCATTTTTATCTCTGTAGAAGGTTGCGTGTATAGCATAGTAAGCATATTTCTTCTCCTTATAATTATATTATATCATATAAAATATTTTTTGACAATAGTTAGAAAACTACTTGATTAATATAATCAAATAGACTATCTCCATCTTCCAAGAGAGAGATAAA
>JAEEGL011411398.1_pt1 | contig 23247 bp, 28 predicted proteins | sample 9134231 | NCBI WGS metagenome assembly JAEEGL01 (sample SAMN16246548, study PRJNA631951) | gut metagenome | biome: gut microbiome; feature: rumen; material: fiber-attached | host: Bos | place: Iran: Karaj | collected 2018-10
GACCAACCATGGCACGCCAAAGTGTCTCAAAAGCGCATAGTAGCAGCTGTCGCATTCCTTCCTCGTGAGGTCGCATGGCCAGGTGCAGGCGTCAGACGGATCGACCGGCTCGCCGCGATCGTACAGCCAATCGTGCAGCAGTGCGGCATACACGCGCGGCGCCATGAGCGGATGCCCGCAGAGCCGCCAGAGGAAGCGTGGAATGCTCGCGCCGTCCGTGCGCGTCCCGGATGGAACGACGAAGCGGAATCCGTCCACATCATCGACGTGCCAATCTTCCATCAGAACGGCCTCCGTCTCGCCGAGCGTGGAGATCGGCAGCCGGATGATGGGCGCGGAACAGCTGGCCCATTCCGTGATCACACGGCACCTCCCGAACGCCAGAAGCAGAGGACCTTGAGCGCGCTGTCGTTGCCGCAGAGAAGGGCAACGAGAAGCAGGATGCCGATGCCGGCCAATATCAAGCCCTGGCGCTTGACCCTCATGCCGGTCTTGCATTGGCAATCAACGACCGCGATCATCGCGCTCACGAGAGCGTCGTTCAGGGCCTCCTTGGTCTTGGCGGACTTGAGCTGCGCCGTCACCATGTTCTTTGTCACCTCGTCCATGCTAGTTGCCCTCGGTTATCACGGTGACTTCGTTCGTCTCGCCCGCCAGGCGCTGGAGCGCACGCAGGGCCGCGAGATCGGGCGGGAGGTTGGCCGATTCCCAGGCGGCGCGCGCCTCGTCGGCCCGGCGCTTCGCCTCGGCCGCGGCCTTCGCGGCGGCCTCCGGATCGCGGACGAGCGAGTTCTTCGCGCGGACGGCCCGGTTCGACATCACGAACCCGTCCGCGTAGAGCATGACGTTGACGAGTATCGCCTTCCCGGCGGCGTTCGTCTCGCCCGTCGGGAGGACGTACTGGCCGATGCGCTCGCCGTGCCACTTGCGGCGTCCGGCATCCGTCTCCTGGTCGCGCCAGTACATGCGATTCATGAGGCCGAGCGCGGCCTGCAAATCGGCCTGCGTCCACGTGTTGGTGGATCCATCCGCGCGGATTGTCGCGGCGACGATCGGCTCGTCGGCGGACACGGCTGCGGCGACGATTGCCGCGAATACGATCAGCAGTTTCTTCATGGCGTTTCCTTTCGGATTGTTCGTGTGTTGGGGAACGCGGCCTTGCCGGTTCCGGGAATCAGAAACCCTTTGATCTGCCACACGCCGATTGTATGCACCGTGGGCGCGGGCGTGAAGTTCGCGGCCACCATCACGTCGTGGTTTGTGGCGTTCGGAAGGGCGTACTCCCACGAGTAGACGCCTTCGACGAGAAGGTGCTGCGCGAGCGTCAGATGCGGCTCCAGCCGCACCCAGTCGGTCGCGTTCGTGAGATCGACCTGCCTGGCATAGACAAGTATCTCCGTGTCGTCGGGAAGCATCTGGACGCGCTTTGTGATCGACACGTGCGCCACGTCGTTCGTGAGGAAAGAGCCCGCGTCCTGGATGTACGGGTCCGCGACCGTCACGCGGCCCTTGCGGGCGAGAAGCGTGCACGACACCGCGAGGACGGCCATCGCCACGGCGGCGGAGCCTTTCAGCTTGCGGCGGACCACTTTCATCTGCCTGCGGACGTTGACGACGATCACGATGCCGCAGATCGACATGAGCAGCACGGCGCACATGTACAGGACGGACGCCTGGAAACCTGCCAGCAGGGCCTCTATCACGGCACGACCTCCCACGTGATGTTGCCGTTGCTGTAGACGGGCCTCACCTTGTGTATGCCGTCCGTGCAGAGTATGCCCGGCGTCACGTCTATGGGCGCGGTGTTGACGATCTTGGTGCCGCCTTCCTGGAGATACTCCATCTGCGCGAAGAACGAGTTGCCGCCGGTGTTGTTCTGGATGCGGCACGTCCAGTTGCCAGCCGAGCCGCTCCACGTCACCGTGGCCAGCGACGCCGGGATGCCGTCCTCCTCCTTCGCCCAGCTCGCGTCGGTGAGCTTCTCCTTCACGCGGACGAGCGGGTGCTCTGCGGCGACCACGTTCACTCCGCAGACGAGCGTGCTGCCGTCCACGGACACGTTGTCCACGTTCACGCCCACGAGGAAGGCGTCAGTCTTCTCGATGCGGAAGATGGACGTGCCGTCGGCGGCGGATATGTCGAGGTACGCCGTGTTGTTGGCGGATGCGTGGAAGTCGGCGGTCATGCCGTTCGACTCCAGGAGCCAGATCGCTCCGCCGCTCGTGACGTGCTTCTCGTATTCGAGGCCGCCCGCGATCACGAGGTTGGACGTGGAAACCCACGTCATGCCCTCCGGCGCGTCGAAGCCGAGGCCGGAGGTGGTGCGGCCCCATGCGCGCGGCGCGAACGTCGCCGGGAGCGCGTTCGTGGCGTCATCCGTGTACTGCCTGGCAGATGCCAGCGTGCGGGCGAGGCCGTTGGTCTCGGCCCAGACGGTGAAATACTCGTTCGACTCGTTGAGCTGCATGATGCGCAGCTCCGGCGCGTGGACGCTGGAATTGTAGTTCGTGACCTCGGCCACCACGTTCGAGCCCTGGTAGAGCCGGTAGACGAGCGCGGACTCCGCGCGGACCGTCTCCACGAGGTTGGAGATCGGCGTCGCGACGGACTTCGCGGCGTTGGTGGATTCGACGATCAGGTCGGTGGCGTTGTAGAGGCCGGAAGCGTCCTCGTTGTAGAGCTGCACCGCGTAGTCCGTATGACCTGAATTATTCGCATATTGCACAGATCGCGTGCCGCTCTCGAACTGCCCGGCCACGGCGTCCGTGTAGTTGGACGCAGCGGACATGTCCACGTTCGGAATGTCGCTGCGCAAGGCGAGCTCGCCGCCGGTCTCGTAGGCGTCGGCAGGGAACGTGAACGCACCGCCGAGCGTGACCTCAATGGGCGTCCTAATGTGGCGATGGAGACCGGAGGAGTCGAACGTCCATCCGCCGGAATTGTCTCCAAACGAGATCGCGCCGCGCTCGAGGCTGGACCACGGCCGGACCCATTCGAGGATCGCAGGTCCGCCAGTCGTGACCGTGACCGTGTTGGTAGCGGTTCCTCCGGCGGTCGGGATGTAGGGCCCCGCCTTCAGCACCTTGTTCGTGCGGGCGAACTCTGCGAGGGCCGCGTCCGTGTAGTTCGTGGACGGCTCGAGCGTCTGATGCTCCTGAATCGCGGACATGGCGCGGTTGGAGACCGTGGCGTAGTTGCCGGGCGCCGGTGCCAGCTCCACGATCTTCGCGTCCGTCTCCGCGGCCGTGTAGATCGTATTCGTGCCCGGCATGTCGTTCAGCGACGTAGCGCCGCAGAACGCCATGGCGATGCAGGACGCGCCCACGAGACGAGCGAGCTTGTTCACGACCTCCTTCACGGCGCCGAGCCCGTCGGCAGGCGTAAGCTCTTCCACGGTCTCGCCGACGCCCACGTCCACGCTGCCGCCGGCGGCCTCGTCCACGCTGTCCGTCACGCGCAAGCGCACGGAGTCCGTTAGCGTCCGGACACGCCCGGCGGAATCGTACGCGCGGAGCGACGCGCAATGCGTGCCCACCGGCATCTTCGCCGTCTCGGCCGACGAGAACACCACCGAAAGCGTGGCCGTGTGTCCGGAAAGGCCGGAAAACTCCCGCTTGCATCCGAGGAACGACAGCTCGAGCCGACATCCGGACAGGTCGAAGGACGTCTCGATGTTCAGCGCGATCGGCGCGCCGCCGTTGAAGTCGGTGTCGTCACCCTTGTATATGACTGGTATGGCCATGAATTCCTCCTGTAAGCTCCTATTGCCCGCCCACGCTCACGCCCATGCCGACAAGCGTCTCTCGCAGCTTCGACATGTAGACCACCGTGTCCTTCGCCCGGTAGCGGACATACTCGAATGTGGTCACGTTAGGCGACCACAGATTCATCTCCACGCCCAGGAAGTTCGTGCCCACGAATCCTCCTTCCTGCGCGTTCGCGAGCGGATTCGACTCGTCGGCCTGACTGCGATCCGTCACATAGTAGACCATGCCATTCGACAGCATGAACACGATGGACGACGTCGCGTTCGTCCATGCGCGAAGCCCGCCGAATGTCGCCTCGTCGAAATACAGGATCTCGTCCTGCTGCTCGGGATCCAGCTGCGAGTTCTCATTCCAGAACTTGATGCGGTACTCCGCCGTCCAGACGGCGCCGGTCGAGTCCACGTAGTCCATCCCGGCGGACGCCATGAGCGCCAGCAGGTCGGAAGCGGTAGAGATGCCGCCACCGCCGCCGCTGCCAGGCGAGAAGCCGCGCAGGTGCAGGTTCTCGCCATCATACCAGATCGGCGCGAGCGAGTTCGTGAGCGTGGCGTCCGGCGTGATGTAGAACGTGCCGCGCGCCTGGTCCCAGCTCGCATTGTCCGGAATGTACACCGGCGGATTGACCACGATGTGCCCATTGATCCATGTGGCGTCGTTTATGCCGCCGCTCATGGTTATGCCCTCGAGCGCGTGCGAGCCGATCGCGACGCAGTTGCTCATGCTGCTCGATTGCCGAAAGGCGCGATAGCCGATGCCCACGGAGTCGATGAGATAGGTCGCATACACGCCAGCCGCAGCGCCGAAGAGATCCGTGCGCAAGAGGTCGCTCGCTCCGCCGCCAGCGCCAGCGCCCTGGACGGTGACACGGTTGCCGGTCGCGCTGTCTCCCGCGAGATAGCCCAGCCATGTGTTGTAGTCGCCGGCGATCTCCGCATAGGCCGCGAAGCCCAGCGTCGCCAGAATCAATGCCATCGTCTTCTTCATGGTCGCCTCCTAGATGTCCAAAAGTCCGCCGGTGCCGCCCGTTCCGCCGCCAGGGCCCGAGTCGGTTCCGCCGCCGGAAGTCTCTTCCTTCTTGTGTACAGCCTCCGAGCACTTCGGGCACCACTCGTCGCCGGCGATGTAGACCGGGATCCTGAGAATGTCAAACCATTCGTCGAGGTTCTCCGAGAGCTCATGCTGTAGACTGATATAGGACCAGTTGCTCGTCTTCGTCCACTTGCCGAGGACGGCGTCGTCCGTGCCCCAGTACCGCGCGCCGAAACCGTCATGCACTTCCTCCGTCGGCCCTTCGAACTGGAAGTTGTGGATCGGGCACGTCACCATCAGATGCGGCGCCGTGCCGCAGGACGGATCGTGCCCGGTTTCCCAGGTGCTTGTGGTCTCGTCGCCGCAGCGCGAGCAGACAAGAGGCTGCGAGTGGCTCAAGATCTCGTTTCCGCACGACGAGCACGCGCCCAGCGACGTCGAGGTCTCCGAGCCGTTGTTCGTGTACTTGTGCGGCCGGCTCGTCTGCCCGCAGTAGCAGCTATTGCAGGCGTCCGGCGCGAACTCGTGGCCGGTCGAGCGCAGGACGTGCGCCGGACACTTGCAGAAGCACGAGTCGGTCGCGAAGGTGTGGTCGTCGTTGCTGGCGAACGTCTCGGGATGCTTCAAAAGCGCAGGCGGCTTGGCGTTGCTGTGCAGCCGGCAGATGTCCAGGCAGTCGTTCCGCGGCGCGAAGAACTTGTGGTATTTCTTGCACACGCAGAAGCACTTCTCCGTGGCATTGCTCACCGAATGGAACTTCGCTGGCGCGGACCATCCCGAGAAGTGGTGGCACAGGCACTGGCAGTCCGTGTCCGACGGCGTATGGTAGCGCTCGTCGAGATTCGCGCCGGCGTGCTCGCCGAAGTACTTGTCGGAGTACAGGCCCGTGCAACTGCCGCCGCACAACGCCGGGCAGGCGTTCGTCATCGGGTAGTGCACCTTCGCCGGACAGCCGCAGCGGCAGTCGTTCGACTGGTAGCGGCGATGCAGATCGGCCTTGCCGTTCCACTCGGACCAGTTCGAGGTGTCGTAGACTCCGCACTCGCAACCGCAGGTGCCGTTCCCGTCCTTCTTCTGGTGGTCCTTCGGCTGCGCCGTGATGCCGTACGACAGCGCGGAGTTTTCCGGGAAGATCGAGGTGGTCGTAAGGTGCCGCCGCCCGTTGTGGACCACGCTGCACACCTTCGGGCAGGACGAAGGCGAGTAGAAGTGATACTGGCCAGGCTGCGCGCCGGTCGCCTTCGCGTTCGCCCCGTAGCACAGGCACGACGGCAGGCCGCCGACGCCGTAGGTGTTGCGGTAGTGGAACCGCACCTCCGAGGATCCGTCCGCGGTCACCTTGCCGCACTTGCACCCGCAGCGCGCCGCCTTGCGCTGATCGCCGGCCGACGCGAACGCCTCATGCTGCGAAGGCAGGACGATGTTCCCGTTGATGTCCCGCTCGCGGCACGTCCAGCAGATGCCGAGACACTGCACGCAGTTGGTGTATCCGCCGTCGAACCTGCCCTGCTCATAGGCGGACATGTGCGTGAACTTGTGCCTGAAGCCGCAGTCGCACATGCAGGCCGGACGGCCGGACGTGCCGCCAGTCGTCCAGTGGTGGTACTTGTCGTCGCCGGCGATGTTGTTCGTCGGCGAGAAGTAGCCGCAGGCGCATCCGCAGGCGTTCGCCAGCGCCACGTGGCCGTTCCGGCACGGGCTCGTGTCCTCCGTCTCCGTCTCGACGTGGCTGCTGTTGCGCTGGCACACGCGCGTCCGCGTGACCGTCCATCCGGACACGGTCTCGGACCAATCGCCCCAAAGGTGCTGCGGATTGTCCTTCGTGCAAATGTTCTGGTCGATGTATCGCTCGCGCAGTAGAGCGATGTATTCGTTCCACTGGTCGCGGAGCTGCGCGACGCAGAACAGCCACACGTCCGACTGTCCAAACGACTCCACCTTGAAGGACCGCGTGGCGCCGTCGTCCATCGTCGCCTTCACGTAGTACACCGTCTGCCCGCCGACCGTGAGCGTGGTCTGCCACGATTCGCTTCCCCAGGTGTCCGTGTCGATGAGCGCAAGCGGACTCGGGAACAGGCCGGCAGCCTCTGTCGGCGACATGTCCGTGAGATCGTCCGGGATCTCCACGGACTCGCGGGACTTCCCGGCCATCGAGCAGTTGCAGCTCGAGTCGATGTCGCAGACATGCACGCCCGTAGGAACCGGATCCGGCATGGCGATGTTCTTCTCGAGCGTCCACCCGTTCGCGAAAGTGAACCACTTGTTGCCGTCGAAGAACCGCCCTTCGTAGATCGTCGTGTGGATGTACGGCAGAGACTTGTCGACGGCGCCGTCGCCCATGTTCAGCGCAGGCGGCGAGATCTCGAGCTGGACAGCCTGGCATTCCGGAACTTCCTCGCACACGAACGGCGAGGTCACCACCAGATTCGTCACGCCGTTCACCACGTTCGTGGCGACGGTCGCCGAGGACGTGTAGATGCCAGCGGACTGAAGACGCTGAAGCACCCATGCCTGCGTGGCCACCTTCGTGACCGCAGCGTTGCCGGCGACAGCCAGCGCGAGCGCGAAAAACAGACTTGCTTTCTTCATCGCGTGATCCCTTCGTTTGAGATGATCGGCAGGAATCCGCCATCCTCGAACACGATCGTCAGCTTGTGCCACAGGCCCGTGGCAGGATTGCGGATATAGGTGTCCTCGGGAACGGCAGGCACATCCGCCTCCGACATGTTGATCGCGGACTGGAGGACGTTCACGACTCCGCTCCCGAGCCAAACCGCGTTCCCCTTGCCATCGAGGCCGGTGAGGTGGTAGTTCACCGTGCCGACCTCTGGAAAATAGAGGCCGGATGCGTAGACATCCCACAGGCCGTTCCGCCTGCGCGACGCCACCACCACGGAGTAGGTGTCGTTTCCCGGCCTGCCAACATGAAACTGTAGGTTGGCCACCTCGGCCGGAACGCCGCCCACGGAGAAATCGAGCGACGTCGCCCTGCCGACGTTCAGCATCTTCAGCGGAAAGTTCCGCCTGCACACAGGACCGACAATCACATCGGGCTCTACGCCAAACCAGCTCATTGAACCACCTCCACTCCTGCATCTTCAGGGCCGACCTTGTAGATGCGGCCGTCGGCCGTTATCGTCCACTCCCGGAAGAACATCATGGCGACGCCGCCGGTCGTCACGTCCATCCGGGACAAAACCTTGATCTTCAGCGCGTCGCCATGGCCGGACGTCGTGAAAGTGGCCGAGTTCGTCGTGCTGTTGCCGTTGTGCGACACTCCGCTCGAGGGCTGCGGACTCTGGAAATCTGTCGGCTGATCAGGCGGCGCCAGCTTGTGAACGTGATCGTAAGGCGCGGCGATCGTGGAATTGCCCACGCGCGCGAGCTTGTCGGCGGTCGACTCGTCGGCATCCGGCACGAACGGCTTGACGGACTTCGGAGCGAATGCCGCGCGCTGCTGGTCGGTTATCGTTCCGACAGCCGCAGGCGTGGTGGTAAGCACCAGATCCTTGATCTTTTCAGGATCCAGCTCGACCACTGGCTTGTCCGCCTGCTCTTTGTGAACGCGGATCCCGAAGCCGCCGACGAGGTTGTTCAGGAACTTCGCGACATTGTTGAACCACGACGCGGGAACCTGCGAAACAGGCCCGCCAACGCGAAAATCGTCTCTCACATGAAAAGCCACAGATTCCGTCCTCCTATACGATGTCCACAGCCCATGTCGGCGGATTGATGATCGATGTGCCGTTCAGCTTGTAGCGCGTGCCTCGCCGCACGACCGTGACCACCCACATGTGCGGAGACATTGGCTCTCTGGTCACTTCCACAGATTCTTTCTCGAACACCCGGCTGCCGTGCGAGCCGTCAGTCCACGAGTTTTCCATGGGCACGGTCCATGTCGCGCCAGATGCGTCGGTGACGGTCTGCGCCACCTTCGTGTGCGCCAGTTCGTACGGGAGCCCTTCGAAGCGGAACGACTGCTCGACCACATGGGCCGTCACCAGGTTGCGCGTGTAGGACGAGACATACTGCGTCGTCACGCCGTTCGTGTCCGTGACGGTGGTATAGTTCGGAATGAACTCGAAATCCTCCTGGCGCGCATACTCGTGCTGGATCACCATGCCGGTGAAGTACGGATTGAGTGAATTTGCCGAAACTGACATATCACGAACCTCCCTTCATCGAAAGCAGCTCCTCGAGCTTGGACGACAGATCCTTCGTGTTGGTCTCGATCTTCCGAAGCTCGTCCTCGACAGTGGTCTTCGCGTTCTCGGCGGCAGACGCGCGGACCATCGCCTCGACCTGCGGCGTGAAGCCGCGCGACTTCCTCCAGCCCGCGAGAGTGTCCGAGACGCCCTGAGTGTCGCCGGCGGCCATGAGGGACGATAGCTCGTCGATGCGCCATTTGCCGCCGTAGCGGCGAGCATCCTTGTGCAGACGCTCGAGGTCATTGCGATAAGCCTGCTCCTCGCCGATCTCCGCCTCGGCGCGCGCGGAATCGCGATACATGGCGAACGCCTTGTCGAACTCGCTCTGAGCCGCTGCCGCGACGGAGCGCTGCTGCGCGGCCGCCTTCGTCTGCTCGGCGATCTCGGTGCGGAGATTGGCCATTCGCTGGTTGTGTAGCTTGATCTCCTGCTTTTCGCGCTCCCTAGCCAGCTTTTCGGCAGCCTTCTCTTCTGCGGCCGCACGTTTTTCGGCATCTCTCTCAGCCTTCGCGGCGGCCCGCTCTGCCTTCTCTGCGGCCTTCTCTTCGGCCTGCGCCTTTTTCTCGGCGGCTTTCTCTTCCGCTTCGGCGGCCTTCTCTGCGGCCTTCTCTTCTTTCTCGACGAGCTCGTTGACGACAGAAAGCTCCCGCGCCTCTCTCTTCAGTTCCAATGCGTCGAGCCTCGTCTGCGCATCCTGTATCTTTGCGGTAGCGTCGGCAATCGTCGCCTTGGCTTTCTCGCCGGTATCAATTCCTTTGATGGCTTCATCAGCCGTTTTGACGGCCTCTCGCAACTTCTCAGCCTCGTCGCTTTCGTCAAATTCCCTAGCTTTTTCTTCTCGGCTTATCCTTGCATTTTCAGCGGTTGCATAGACTGCGCCAATATCGCCGACAACCAAATTATCGCCCTCTTTTATGGCATGTTTTTTGATGTATTCTTCGCGCTTTTTTTCGAGGTCCTTCTCTGCCTGGATCTTCTTGTCCGTGGCCTTCTTGACCTCTTCCGCGGATGCCTGCTCCGCCTTCTTGGCCGTGTCGATCCGCTTCTGTTCTTCCGCGATGAGATGCTTTATCTTCTCTTCCTCGACATTGTAGTCAATCTCAGCCTCAAGATCAGCAGCCGCAGCCTTCGCGACATCCGAGTCCGCGCCCTCTGCGATCGCCCGCTGCTTGGCAAGCTCAATCTCGGCCTTCGTCAGATCCTTGACGCTGTCAATCATGGCGTCAAACCGGGAGATGGTCTTGTCGATCGCTGCCGTGGCAGAGTTGAACTCCTTGTCGATGCCAGCTGCAGCGTCCTTGATCGACGTGATGCTGTCCTTGAACGCGCGCTCGGCACGCTTGGCCGCAAGCTCCGCGCCTTCCTGGATCTTGTCCCACGCCCACGAAAAGGCCTTAACGACCAAATTGGCTGCACCGCCCCAGATGCCACCACGGACAAACTCTGTCGCAAGCTGCTTGAACCTTCCTCCTATGCCGTTGACGATGCCGTCTGCAATTGATTTCAATCTGTTGGCACCGTTTTCAGCGTGCTTCACTTGCTTGTTCCAGGCATCGCGCCACGCCTTCTCGATCTCCTTTGCCGACAGGGCATGTTTCGCGACGACGCCCTTGTCGGCCGCCCTGGCAAGGTCGACGGCAATGCTCTCGGCCACGTTGTGGATCTTCTGCGACAGCTCGGAATTGACCGCATGTATAGACCTGCCTGCCGCGATCATCTTCTGGCGGAAATCCTCGATGGATCGGCCGGCATCCGCCACGCCTCTTCCGTCAAATCCAGTCTTGAGCCTGATGTTGATCGTTCCGGTAGCCACTTGTCATCCCCTCCTGGAATGTGATATGATACGTACTGCCATGAGCGAATTCTGGGAAGAGTTTAGAGAATCCGATCCGACGCGCAAGCCGCCGCCGGACTGGTATTTCTGGCCCGGTGTGGCGATGATTGTCATCGTCGTGGCAGTTTTTGTCATTGCTGTTGTGCGGTTATGACGCATCTACAGCCTCCTTCTCCTTCTTCAGCCGAAGGACGATCTCGCGCAACGTGAGACCGTATTCGGCGCGCAGCTTCGCCTCGTCCTTCTTCATCGTCCTGCCCAGCTCCACGGCAGCAGACTCGCACAGGCGCTCGAGACGCGACTGCGTCTCCGTCTGGATGTCGGCCGGCATCACGTGGAGCTCCGCACAGACCTTGGCCATCCACTCTTCCAGCCGCTCCAGGTTCTTCGCCGCCTCCGTCGTGTCGGCCCGGTGGCGCGGATTGCCAGTCGTGACCTTCGCCGGCTCGGCGTCGTCGAATCCCGTGACGGCGTAGCGGCACGCGCGCATGACTTCCTCGCGCGTGACCGGCAGCTTCGCCGCCCACGCGGACGCCGCCTTGTCGATCGCCTCGGGAGTCACGAGCGAGTCGAAGAAGTGCGGCTCGCGGGCATGTGCCAGCGCGAATGCCCAGAGCGAGTTTTCGGTCTCAGTGTTCGCCGCCGCGCGGACCGCGAATCCGTGATACCACGCGAACGCCTGGAACGTCGGCTCGAAGAACGGCACGTCTCCTGCCCAGCCGACTCGCGGGAAGTTGGCGCAAGTGGTCTCGGCCCCGTCCTTCAGCCGAAGAGCGAGATGGTTCAGGCGGTCGAAGTCTTCGAGCGTAGGGTTCAGCCCCTGCGCCCGAAGATCTTCCCAGTCGCCTCTTGCCAGTTCCGAGACCATGCCGACGCCTCACGGTTACGACTGCGACGCCTCGACGCCGATCATAGGGAACGACACCTGCCACGTGTACTGCACGTATCCCTCCGGACTCGTCTTCGAGACGGGATTCGACATCGTCGGCACGATGGTCGTGCCCGAAGGCGAGGTGAGCGAGATCGACGACACCAGCTCGATCGTCGGCTCGCCGCTCGCGTACCAGTTCATCGTGAAGTCGCAGGTGGCCATGCCGCCGTGCAGGTCGTAGTTCTTGAGCACGCCCTTCGGCTGCGCCAGAGTGAACTCGATCGGGAAGTTCCCGCGGATGCTCTCATAACCGTAGTCGGTTATCGGATCGGCAGCCGTCAGCGTGCCGGTGCCTTTCTTCACCGTGCAGAGGCCGAGGAAGTCCTGCGCGCGATGGCGGACGGAGAGCGTGATCGGCGGCAGAGTGTACGTGCGGAGCGCCGACGCGCCGCTCTGTACCATCTGGCCGGAGGCGGAGATCAAAGGCGCCACGCCGTTCTGCGTGTTGATCGTCATGCCGCCGAGGATGACCGGATTGGCCATGCCGTTGCCGGCCGCCTTGAGCGAGCCGAGCACGAAGCTCGCCGCCGTGATCGCGCCGACGACGTCGTACTCCGCGGACGGTGCGGCAGTGTCGCCCCAGGAGTCCACCACGGCGGCGTCGCCGTAGCAGTTGGCCCCGGACGTGGACTGCTTGGATCTGTTTTCGTTGGACGACTTGACGGCGAGCGCGTCAGAGGTCTCGTCCTCGAGGCCGAAATAGTCTATTCCGGCGTTGAATGTAGGCGTTGCCATTTAGGATTCCTCCTGGGTTGTGGGTTGAAGCGTCGCGTCAGACACGACGCCGATGACTGTAAAGTTGTAGTTGACTGCCCATGTGGCGGCCTTGCTGTCGAACGTCGGTCCATCGCCGCCGGTGAGATGGAACGCCGCGACCTCGAGGCCCGGAACATCCAGTCCGCTGAATCGCCCGTGGGCGACGGTGCGATGTAGCCGGGCGAGCATGGCGGAGACCGCATCAGAGACCGCTGCCAGGATGGCGCCGGTAGGATCGAGATCCGTCCGGACGACGATCGCCACAGTGCAGTCGAACGTGGCCGTCGGGAAGGTGACGGCATCGTAGGCGCGAGGCGAGACGCGCACGACCGCCGCCGCGGGAATAGCCGACTCGGTCTCCTCGCCCTTGACGAGACCGACGACGACAGGTTTCCACAGGCCGCGGACCTCCAGCCCTGAAACGCCGAGCGCCTCGATTGCGGCGACGATTCTGCTCTCCAGATCCTTTTCGATCATGCCGGCCTCCTGCGGCTTACGATTTCCGGGAACGGCGTCGTGATGCGCTCGCCGTCGAAGAAGTGAGTCTCTTGCCACTTGGCGAGGCGTCCTGCGATCTTGTTCGCCGCCTTCGCCATGGCCATGTCGAGCGCGTAGTGGCCGCCTTTCAGCGCGGGCAGGGAATATCGCAGCTCGTCGCGGACCGTGAGCGTGAACGTGCCACCCTCGCCGCTCGTGGATATGTTGATCGCCTGTGAAGCGATGCGTTGCGCCTTCGGGCCCTGCGCCTCGACAGGCGTGGACTTCGTGGAAAGGCGCGCCATGGCGAAGCCGAGAGCGGTCCTGCCCATTCCGCTCTCCTTGCGCAGCACCCGAGACATGTGCTCGATCGCAAACCTGCGCGCAACGGCGAGCGTCTGGGCGAACACGTACCAGCATCCGTCGTTGCGGTTCTTTTCCCAGGTCATGCTCGCAGGATGCGCAGGCGTGATCTTCCACACGCGGACACGTTCGCCCTTGACGTAGTGAGGCCCGGCGTTGTTCACCGGGAAGATCGGAGCCTTCGCGCCGGTGCCGCCGACGCGCGCGACTCGCCGAAACGACTTGCCGCTGCGTTCCCACGATGCGACATAAGGTGTCGCCTCGATGCGGAACGAATGGGCATTCGCCCTTTGGGGCGCCTTGCGCGTCATGGTGCGGAGCGAGCGGACCACGTCGATGGCCGTGGCCACCACTGCGTCCTGCGCGTCCTCGCAGAGCATCTGCTTGCGCTTCTGGATCAGATCGTTCAGCACGGAGAGCGGACGACCGTTCCAGTCGACTGTCGCGACAGCGTTCAGCACGACCTGGCCTCCATGACGATGTCGCCGAGGGAACGAGCGACCGAAAGGACAGAAAGCCGCTCGTTTCCGTCAGCGAAGACAACGGTGTCGCCCACCTGAGGCTGCAACGTGTCCGGCCAGTCGGCCTGGCGGACCGCGACGGAGTAGCGGTGGCGAGTGGACGCCGTGTCTCCCTCGGCCACGGCGTCGTCGAGTCCCAGGTCGATCACGCACGCCATGAGGCCGCCGGTCTTGACGACACGGCCCTGCCGCGTACCTTCCACGGCCACCATGGTGTCGTAGAAGATCGCGAACGCGCGCGGATTATCGAAGAGGGACTTTTTCACGGACTACTCCAGGATGAGACGCAGCCAGCCGCCAGACGCAGTTCCCTCGAACACCAGCCACTCGTGCTCGCGGAGGTAGACGTCCGAAGCGGGCGAGCCGCTGAAGATGTTCGTGGAACACGACCCGCTGACGAGCGTGTTCGTGACGGCCAGGACGCTCTTCAGCGCCCGCCAGGAATTTGTGGCAGCCGTTACGGTGACGTTCGTGGAGACGGACAGCAGAGAGTCCATCGGGTTGCCAGCGTTCCAGCGCGCCACGGTGAACGGTCCGAAGTCTGCCGCCGCGAACGTGTTGGTGAACACGACCTGCGCGGGCACGTTCGTCACGACCGTGCGATAGGTCACGTTCGTGAGCACGGCCCCGGTGTAGATGTTGGTCGATACGCTGGAAGAGTCCGGCACGCGGACGAATACCTCCCGCGACGTGCTGGCCATCCGGTTCGAGGACACCACGACGTAGTTCGTGGCCGAAGCTGAGACGACCGAAGATGCGTTCGTGTAGATTCCCGCCTGGTAGACGCTCTTGAGCGTCACCGTGCCGGTGGTGTTGGTCGAGAACACCTGGACGGCGACGAGCTTGCCGCCGCCGACGGCGCCAGACGTGAAGCCTTCGCCGGGGACGGGGTTCCGAACCTCCACGACCTGATAGGCCGGAAGCTCAATGAGCGCGACAAGCGCGACGAAGAGAAACAAGATCTTTTTCATGGCATGAGATGGTTCGTGGTTTGTTCCGTGGCGAAGGTAAATGCGCCCCCGGCGGGCAGGGGGGAAGGACCGCCGAGGGCGCCTGCGGCTTACGCCGCCGTCCAGACAGCCTCGGTGTTCGTGAGGCTGTTCGTGGCGATGATCGGGATGCCGTCGTACTCGAGCGGCACCGCAGCCGTGACCTCGATGGACGAGCGAGCGCCGGTGCGGACCGTCGTGCCGCGCGACTTCTGGAGAAGCAGACGCTGCGCGAAGGTCACGAAGATCGCATCCGGGTTCAGGCCGTCGTTCGCCTCCGCGTACTTGCTCACGAGCTCGGCGAGGATCTCGTCGGTGAGCTTGTGCGTGGAGCCGTCGAGGTTCGCGGCACGCGCGATCGCGTTCGAGTTGCGGCACGCGAAGCCTGCCCAGCCGGTGAGGTCCGTCCAGTAGGACGGCACGGGCTTCTCGTTCGCGCCAATCATGATGCCTTCCTTCCAGTCCAGCTCGGCCTGCGAGAGGAGCGGCGCGTTCTCGTTGAACACGAGATGGCACTTGTCCTCGCCGAGGCCGACCGCGAAGGCGGACGCCATCTGCGAAGCGGTGGAGCCGCCGGCGTTCACCACCAGCGAATCCTTCACGAGCGAGGCGCAGCCGTTGAACTTCTCGGCGCCGCCGGAAGAACCATACCAGACCTTCGACGCGAGCGACTTCATGCCCGAGCGGACGAGCGAGATGGCAGCGGCAGTCAGCGTGGCGTCGCGGCCACGGATGTCGGCGTCGACGGCGGCCTTGTCGCGCTGGACGAGACCGGCCAGGATGCCGAGCGCGTAGTTGCGCAGCTCATAGCCCTCGTCGGAAGCGTCGATGCCGTTGTTGACGGTGCGGAATCCCGTGGTGGGATCGCTCGTCTGCGAGACGCTCTGGAACGTCGTGCCCTTGATGAGGATGGACGTGAACTTGTCGACCTCGGGAACGGTCTTGATGGTTTCCTCGATGATACCCTGCGAGGCGTCGAAGCCCTTGCCGGTAACCAGATCTTTCAGTGTTGCCATTTTCTTCTAACCTTTCCGATTTGCGGATTTGTGGTTTTCTGTTCCTTACTTGCCTTCGCCGGCGTAGCGGCAGCGGATGAGGCCCGTGCCCGTAGCGGACGGCGTGTCGGCAGGCTGCTGGAGCGCGAGGCCGACCTGCTCGCGGTAGCGTTCGGTTTCGACCTTGAGGGCTGCTTGCGTCTCCGCAAGGGCCTTCTCGGTCTCGGCGCTCTTCGCAGCAAGCTGCTCGACAGAGGCTTTCGCCTCGGTAAGGGCCTGCTCTTTCGCGCCGATGTCGGCTTTAAGAGTCTCGATCGCCTCGGCGGCGATCCTGGACGCCTCGGCCATCTCGGCATCGTGGCGTTCCTTCATGGCGACGAGATCGGCCTTGTACTTGGCGCTCATCTCGGCCAGTTCCTTGTCCTTCGCCGCCTGGAGACCGGCGAGGCGCGCCGACTCGATCTTGTCGGCGAGGCCGGTGCGGACGAGGAACTCGTTCAAAGACTTCGGATTCTTCGTGAGCACCTCGACGATCTGCGGATGCTCGGCCAGCAGCTGCTCGGCCTCCTCGGCGAGCGTGCCGGTTGAGAAGATGCCGTCGGTGGCCGCAGGCGTGTCGGTGAAGTCGGATCCGTGCAGCTTGCCGAGGACGGCGTAAACCTTGCCGTCGACCGACTGCGCCAGCCATGCGTCGGTGAGCTCCTTCTCCTTCGCCATGAAGACGAGATAATTCGACTGCGCAGCGAGATCCTCTTCCAGCGGTTTCGCCACCTCCTCGTTGTAGGAGTGCCGGTTCCCGTCGGCGTCCTTCACCACCCAGTCGGAGTAGGTAAAGACGATAGACTGGCCGAACTGCTTCGGATCCTCCTTCGCCGTCTCGAGGACGTGCTTCGCGATGTCGCCCTGCGGAGCGGAGTGGGCAGACTTCAGAAGGTGGACGTCGGCGACGACGCCGGCAGCCTTGACCGTCTGTCCGTCGATCTCGCGATCAATATCGACAACTCTAAAGTTTTTGGCACGGCCAAGTTCGGTGCCGATGGCATCCGAGCACATCGCGGGATGTCCATAGCGGATCTTGAGCCCGACGTCGCCCGTGGCGTTTCCCTGTTCGGCGACGGCCTCGCAGAACTCGCGATCGAGCCACACGCCATGGCCGAGGACCTCGCCCTCGAGCGTGATCTGTACGTCATGCAGTACCTCGTTTTCCTCGTCTATCTGGCCGAGGCGCCCTGCCCCGAGCTCCTTTCCCGCGAACGTGGCACGGAAGCGCACGTGCATCGGCTTGAACTTACTGTTTGGGTTTGGCATTGTCGCCTCCTTCGTTTGTTTCAGAAGAGTCGTCGTCGTCCGCATCCTCCTCGCCAACTACCTGGCCGGAAGAAGTGACGGTGCCGGGATAGATGAGCCCGGCGTCCTCGAAAAGCTCCTTTTCGCGCTTGCGCTCCTCGGCGATGCGCTCCATCTCGCCCGGTCCCAGCTCGCGCGTGAGCGAGGTCACGCCGTTCTCGAGCTTCAGCTTGAGAGCGGCCTGCGCGTCCTTCTCGTTCACCTCGATCATCTTCGGCCAGTTCCAGGCTAGCATCTCCTGCCAGCCCTTCGGCAGCGCCTCCTTGATGAGGCCGAGCTGGACGGCGCGCGCGATCACCAGGCGCGCGAGCGGATCGCAGACCTTCCGCTCGAGATCCTTGCGGGACTCGCGGAACGACTGCTCGCTCATGGCCTGCTCGCCGCGGAAAGCGGTGTAGGAAGTCTGCGCCTTGAGCGTGGCGTACACGCGGGCGAGGCCGCGAGTCGCGCCGATCGTGCCGGTGACGTGCTCGACGTAGGCGATGATGTTCAGGTTCGGCCTCTTCGTGTCCAGCAGGTCGATCTTGAGCCCTGGAGGAAGTTTGTCGAAATGGGCGCCGATGGCCTTCAGCTCCTTCGTCGAGAAGGTGCGCGTTTCCGGCAGCGCCTTCGTGCCTTCCTGCGCTTCCTTCGCAGCGGAAACGTCCGCGAATCCGGCATCGTCGTCGTCTTCCGGATCCGCTTCGGGCGTCTCGAGGATCTGTCCGACCATCTGCGCGTTCAGCTTGGCGGCCTGCGCCTCGCTGGCGACCGTCTCGTGGAGATCCACGAGCGCGGTGAGAGCGGAGACGAGCGGCGAGACCGCCCGGCCCTGGTTGAAGCGCCGCATGTCGCCCAGCAGAATGAAGTTCGGCTGCGCTTCGTCGTCGAACGGATCGCAGCGGAGAGTGAGGAATCCGGCAGCAGGATCGAAGCACGCGCGGCCACGCTGCGACGTGGAGACGAACATGCCCACGAACATGCCGCTCGCGTTGTAGACGAATCCGCGAGACTGCGTGTACGTCTTCGGAAAGCGCTTCTCGAACTCGTCGCGCGGGATCTCGGCGATCTCGTCGGCCTCGAATCCACGGACTCGGCCCGTACCTTTGCCGCCGGTGAGGATGCCGTCGTCGAACACCAGCACCACGTTGCCGCCCACGTCCTGCGCAGTGAGCGCGGTCTTGAGTATCCAGTTGAAGTTCTCGCGGAAGGTGAACTCGGCGCGCGGCGCCCAGACCTTGTTGAAGTAGTGCATCACGGCATCGGCGGCCGCCTTGTACTCTGCCGGGAAGGATGCGTGCAGCTTGCCGCCGACAGCTCCGACGATGTTCACGCGCAGCTGCTGGTCCTGCCCCACGCGCTCGGGCGCATTGCGCATCATGTCCCGGCCGAGGTTGACGAGCTTGTTCCGCTGCGAAGGCGTGAGCTGCTTGTCCTCGCCCTTCGTCTCGACTGTCGCCGCGCGCCTCTGTTCGGTGAACGGAGAAGTCACCGCCTCATAGCCGCGCGACAGGTTGACGAGCCCGAGCACGCCGCCGCCGAGCTTGCGCGCGACGAGGTCGTGCTGCTCCGCCGTGAGCGAGTCCCAGCTTATTCCGCCGCCGCGCCGGCTGTTGGATTTGCGCGAAAAGAGTCTGCCGAATAATTTCATGCGTCAAACCTCGCGTATATGGTCCTGATTCCGCCCGGTGACGGACGCAGGCCGAGCTTCGCGTCGATGCGGGCGATCTCACGCCGACAGGCGCGAATCTTCCGCTCAATCTCGGCGACCGAGCGATTCGAGTAAGACTTCGATCCCGCCCCGGAAGAGACGGTCGCCTGCGAGGCGTCAGCCTCGGTCAGCTGGTCGACCAGCGCCTCCAGGCGGGCCTCCAGCGTCTGCTTTCTTTGCTCTAGTGCTTCGCGTGTCATGCGATACAATTCTAGGCAAAAGCAAGCGAAAAAGAGGAAACGGGATAAAAATATGTTGTGCCGGCACAACAAAAGAGCGAAAAAACATGTTTTCCGGCACCATCCGTCAGAACGATTAGATTTTTTTCGGAGGAAATCAGCCTTCGTAGACGTAGCGTGGACGACGCTGACGCGGAGCGACCTCGCGCAGCATCGTCGCGGCAGCGCCACAGACAGGACAGACGAGGTAGACCAGCCGAAAGTGAGGATCCGAAAAAGGCCGCGAGGAGCGCGTGACGAAGTGCACGCGGTTGTGGCACTTTACGCACTCCACCGCATTCTGCGGAGGCAGGCGCTGCGGCGCTGATTCAGCCTTCGTAGACATACCTCACCCTCTTCTTCCGACGCCGCGCCAGCGCAGCGATGTCGTCGGCGCTCGCGACGGTCGCCACCGGATCGAAGAACGCGCGGATCGCGCCGTAGACCATCACGCCGGCATGCACGTCGCCGTAGTGGTTCGGCATCGATTTGCCCTTCTTCCAGAAGTAGACGGATCCATAGCGAGTAGAGCGCTCCTTCGCCTGGAGCTCTTCGTTGCACACTTCCTGCGCGAAGTCGATGTGCACGTTCGGATCGTCGCCCCAGAACGACGACGACGACGGCGAGAGCGGCTGCGCGAGGTAGGATGTCTGCGAGACTTCCTTCCAGTAGTCGGAATTGAACGCCAGGAACGTGCCGTTCGACGTCGCCCACAGATGGCACTCCTCGGCGGCCTTGAGCCCTTCGATCTTCCCGGACGCCGCCTTCTCGTGGTGGTTCTTCGAGTAGTCCTTCGCCGAGAATCCGCGAGACCACGCGGCCGAGATCCCGGCGGCCTTCAGGTCCGACACCACGGTGGCGACGGTCTCCGTCTGCCAGCCGCCGTCGAAGCAGATGCCGGACACCTTGACCGGCTCGCCGTCGGCGTCGCGCAGCTCCGTGCTCATGATCTTGCGCGCGACCTCGTGCAGCGCCGGCGAGAGATAGGCAGGTATGGCGCTCTCAGGCAATCCCTCGGGATAGAGGCGGACGCCCTCGCCTGGATATTGGCCATACGCGAGCGTGGCGACCACGCGGCCCTTGCCGAAGGCCGCGATTTCCCAGCGCAGGCCGGCGACGGCGTTCACGTCCACGAACGCCAGGACGCCGTGGTTGCATTCGGCCGGAACTACGCCGAACGGCACGCCGTTCACGCGCTCGCGCACGGTCTTCGGCGTGAGCTTGTAGATGCCCTGCGCGCGCACGGGAGTCATCTGCATCTCGGCGTAGAAGCTCGTCGCCTTCATGGTGTAGAGCAGATACAGCGCGTGTTCGTACGCCGAGCATTCGACCTCGGGATTGTAGTCGCCGTCGTCCATCATCTCGACGCCGGCCTCGATCTCGTCGCGATGCTCGAGGTAGTAGGCGTGCGCGTCGGCCGGGTTCGCCGCGAGAACCTTGAGATAGGCGGACATGGCATCCTTCGGCCCGAACCGCACCACGAGCCGCTCCGTCTCCGTTTCCCATTCCGGATGCTTCTGCGGATCGGCGAAGACGGAGCTCACGTCGTTCGGCTCGATCGGCGTGGACGCCATGACGGCCGACACGCGCTCCGAGATCTCGCCGGCGCCGAGTACTGCGCTCTGGATCTCCTGCTCGATCTTCGCGACCGTGGCCGGGTTGCGCGCGTCGTCCTCCGTCTGCGGATCGTCGATGAAGAAGAAGTCCGGACGGGCCGACTCGATGTTGATGCCGCGCAGGGCCTGGTCCGCGCCGCGATAGGCGATAATCGCGCCGGTGTTCGGATAGCCGTCGACCGTCGGCAGCTTGTAGAAATGGAACTTTGAGACGTCCTGCCGCATGTATGTCGGCTTGCCGTTGCACGTCTGGACGCGCATGCGCTGAGGCGAGAGCGCGACGTCGCGCATCGGGATCGAGAACTCGGGAAAGTCCACGTGGAAGAGCGGCGAAAGCTGGATCCGCTTCCACACCTCCTCGACCACGATCTGCGCCATGCCTTTCACCTTCTCGACGACGACCAGGAAGAACTTGTGGCCGTAGAGCGCCGCCCAGATGAGCGCGATCTTCACCCAGGTGGACTTCCCCTTACCGCGCGGCCACCGCACGTGCTTGAGGCCGCCGCGCAGGATCTTCTCCTGGAGCTGGCGCACGAACCGGATCATGCGCGGCGACGGCGGACGCTTGAGGAGCGGCTTCATCCCCTCGTATCTGTCCATGCAGTAGAGGAGGCCGAAGCTCAGAAGGTCATGGCTGCACTTCTCGCGGACGCGACGGTGGCGCGGAAGCGGGATTCGCCCGATCTCGCGCCCCTTCGCGCGGAAGTGCCGCGACCGTTCAGTGGACGAGCGCGGAGGACGCTTGCGGCGCGTTGTCGGCAGAGGTATCTTGCCGGCAAGGTGCTGGGCGATTATCTCGTCCGCCGCCTTGTCTGCCGCGATCTCAGCCTTGCGCCGCCGCTTCCTCACTTGCCCTTCTTTCGCTTTCGGCCGACATTGCCGAAGGCCGATTTGCCCTTCGTGCGCCAGCGCCGCTTGGCGGCGGCCGACTTCTTCTTCGACTTCCACGCCGGGCACTTCCACAGGCCGCCGCCGACGACGGACCGCAGGCCGTCTCGGCAGACGCCGCCCGTGAACGGGCAGCAGCCGTTCCGGAAGTGCGCGCAGGTGGCCGCGCGCGAACTCTGGTAGTCCTTCGCCATGTCAGAACGGGAGATCCGTGTCGGCGTTGTCTACAGATGCCGGTTGATTAGTGTCGACAACTGGCGCAGGCGAGGCCTTGCCGCCCGTTCCGGCCTGCGGTGGCGGCAGCTGCGCGACATCGACCGGAATGAGGCGCTTCGTCTCCGACTTCGCGTAGGATCCCGAGCACGGCCAGTACTTCACGCCGCTCGTCTTTGCGGTCTCCGCCGGCCACACGGCCACGTTCATCCGGACGCCCAGCACCTCGAGCGCGAGGTGCATGATCGGATGCTTCTTTCCGTCGTTCGCTGGCGCGTCCTTGAACAGCGCGCCGTCTACATCATGGTATGCCATGTCATTTTCCTTTCTGTTGTGTTTTGACCAAATCCTGCTCGAGCCTGTCGGCGCGCAGATGCGCGGCCACCAGGACCCGGACGATCGAGCGCGGCGAGACCGGCGAGCGCGTCACCTCGTCGACGATGATGCCGTGCCCGGCGTATTCCACGGCGAGGTCGGCCACGCCCTCGAGGATGTCGGCTGCGGCGCGGATGTCCGACTCTGCGGATCCGTGCTCCATGCTGGCCGCGTTTAGCCGCAGCCGGTCCGCGAGCCTCGATAGCGCGTTCACCGTCACGCCACGATACCGGGTACTGCTCATTCCGCACCGCCTTCCCCATGGCCGCCTCCGCTCATACACGGACAGCTTGCCGCGTGTACTACCGAAACGCCTCCGCAAACCGTCGCGACCACATAGTCATGACCGCAGACCGTCTTGACGCAGATGCGGGCGTAAGTGTCTTGCGTGTTTGTGCCGTCCTCTTCTGTCTTGAGAAAGCAGCCACCACAAAGAGACACACAAACAGCGACAACAGACATGATCTTCATTCCGCACCGCCTTCCTTTTCTTCGGCATCTGATTCAGACGACTCCGAATCATCATCGAACCATGGCCAAAAGGCCAGCAGGAGGATTATCACCATCACCGCCGTGGCGATGTCCGCCGCGAGCAGGTTCGGCCTGGGCGTCATGTTGTCCGGCTGCTCTTGAACGAGCTCGCCGCAAGTCGTTTCGCCAGAGAACTCGATCGTCATTCCGCACCGCCTTTCTCGCTCCCTTCGTCCCTAGCGCGGAGATACGAGTTTCCTCCGTACTGCTTGTCATGGTCGATGCACGGACAAAGCCCCGTACAAGGAAAAACTTTCTTGTTGAAGGCGCACTTCTCGCAAGCATCCCACAACTCGCCGCTCGCCTGCGCGAAGTCGTAGAGGCGTCCGTCAATCTCAATACCCGTCACGTTCACAATGCACCGCCTTTCTGGCATGTCCTTAACAATTCGGTTATAGCCGAGGCCCTATCGCCTTCAAAGCGGATTTTTGGCCTCACTGTACATTTCGCATTACGACACATTACCACTGCGAAAAACTTTCCCGATGGCGAAGCAATC
>JAEEGL013420780.1_pt1 | contig 23247 bp, 18 predicted proteins | sample 9134231 | NCBI WGS metagenome assembly JAEEGL01 (sample SAMN16246548, study PRJNA631951) | gut metagenome | biome: gut microbiome; feature: rumen; material: fiber-attached | host: Bos | place: Iran: Karaj | collected 2018-10
AACCACGTTTTGTGGTGATCACGATAACGCCGTTGGCAGCCTTTGTACCATAGATGGCGGTGGCGGCGGCATCTTTCAAGACGTCGATACGTTCTATATCTTGCGGATTGATGCCGGAGATGGCATTACCGATACGGTTCACATAATCCGGGTCGTTGAGCTCTTCGGGTGACACATTCACCGGGTCATGGATGATGATACCATCCACCACCCACAGGGGCTCACGGTTACCGACAAGCGTACTGGTTCCGCGGATACGGATTTTCGGGGCCACACCCACCTCGGCAGAGTTGGTAGACACGAGCAGGTCGGGGATCCTTCCCTCCAGCATCTGGTCAAGTGATGACACATCCGAACGCTGCAGATCCTCCATCTTTGCAGAGCTCACCGCTGAGGTAAGACTACGCTTGTCCAGCACCTGGTAACCCGTGACAACCACCTCTCCTAACTGTTCTGCATCCTCATGCATCACAATACGCTGCATCTTCTGTGTCTGTACGGGATGGTAGGTTCTCTCGATGGACTTAAATCCCAGACTGCTGAATTCTATGACAGCAACGTCCACGTTACCTAAATCCACAGAGAATTAACCAGCGGCATCAGTCACTGTTCCATTACCAGTACCTTTCACACGAACGGTAACAAACTGCATGGGGTCGCCTTTCTCGTCTACCACCGTACCGCTGATGGTGTTTTTCCCTCCGGCGTTCCGCTTCAGGGGAGTGATCGTCACGATACCGTTGCTCTCTTCACACTGGCAACCGATACGCTGCATCACCTTGTTCATCACTTGCCTCGTAGGGGCATTTGTTTCATTGACCGTCACCCGTGGCAAACCTTTCAGTTCGTCGGCATTGTAGAGAAACTGAATCTTAGTCTGTCTCTTCACCTCGTCGAGGAACTGCTTCACCGTAACGTCTTTCATATTGACGGTGATGCGGGTGTTGTCGAGAGTCTGTGCCGACATACTAATGGCCACCACGAAGAAAGCCATGAGTGTCAGACACCTTTTCATGATTGTTTTTCTCATCTCTCAAGGTTTTTAGTAATTATAATAATTTGTTTTGGTTATTTCTGTTTCTTTCGGATTACCACAGTCTCCCCCTGTCGTATCATCTCTACGTCGCATACTGAGGTGATTGCCTGCATCACATTCTTGATGTCGCCATACCGTTCAAGCGATCCCGTGAAGTGAATCGTACGGAGGTTATCATCCTCATAAACGACATTCTCTACGGAATACCACTGTGCCAACACGTTCATCAACTGTTCCAACGTGCTGTTCTCAAACACGAAGACACCTGTGTTCCATGCTATATAGGGAGTGACATCCACGTTTTTCAGTGTCACTGATGTGGGATGCAGACCGTTGTACGAGATCTCCTGTCCTGGTTTGATAATGGTCTCCATACCATCTTTCAAAGTAAACCCTACAGAGCCCTTCACCAAAACGACAGAACCCTGCTCCCTGTCGGCATGGGATGTCTTCACGGCAAACTCCGTTCCGTATACCCGCACATCTCCCTGCGGGGTGTGTACGATAAACGGTCGCTTCTGATCTTTTGCGACGAAGAAGAAAGCCTCACCTGACAGTTCCACCTCACGTGTCTTTCCACTGAAGTGTACGGGGTAAGTGAAAGAGGTATTATAATTAAGATGTACGCGAGTACCATCATCAAGCGTCATCCAGAACTCTTTGTCATGCCGGGTAACCAGGGTAGCGGCACCTTCTACATTTTCAACCGTTGATGGAAGTGTTGTGACAGACTCATCATTGTTTGACTCATCAACATCTTCCTCATCAAGATTCTGTGGAATGGATGTCACCACCCGTTGTTTTCCGTTGATGGTAAGTACAGCCTCGTTACGGCCGCTCTGTTCAGCCCGTGTTATGGCCGACAGCACCTCTTCCGTGAGGACAGGAGGCGTAGTGGTATCCCTTGTCATGTACCAATAACTGCCGATGATGACAAACACGACGACGGCTGCCACCCTGAGCAGCGCAACGAGGATGGATGGTTTCCTTTCGATCTTCCGTTTGCGGAACTGCTGCCATGCCCTGTCTTTATCAATATGATGGAAGGCATGATAGCTGCTGACGAAATCCTCTGAGTTCATCAGTTCCTCATAGCGCCGTCTGTTCTCCGGACTATGGTCCAACCAGTTCCCCAACTCCCGTTCGTCTTCCTCTGTGAGATCCCCCGACAACAGGTTATACAAGATGTCATTAATATCTTTTTGCTGCATTTTTCCAATTTTTAATCAATAGACGTAAAATCGAAAAAATGGATGACAAAGAACCTATGATTTTTTTACAATTCCATTAAATTAATTGGAGCAGCAAGAGCCACTGCGTGTGTGTAAGCGTCTTGCGAAGCGTCTCTATAGCACGCTGTTTCTGTGTCTTCACGCTGTTTACCGAGATATCCATCAACTCAGCAATTTCCTTTACCTTTCGTTTCTCCATAGTATGCAAGAGCACCTCGCGCTGACGCTTAGGAAGTCGGTCGATAGCCGCGAACAACTGGTTGTACACCTCCTCTTTCACATAGCTGTTCTCGATATCGATGTCGTTGGTTGGCGGCTGCAGCCTGACGTATCTCTCCTCCACCTTCTTTTTCCTTTGCCAGTCGATTACGTGGTTCCTTACCGCATTGTAGAGATACACCCGCAAGGATGGTATACTGCTAAACTCCGTTTTGTTCTCCCAGATTGTTAAGAACACATCCTGCACGATATCCTCCGCCATGGCCTGATCGCTGATGTAGTTCATCGCATACATAACCAGTGCCTGATAGAAGCGGTCGTAGGTTTTATGGAATGTATCCTCACTCCATCTCACCTGTTCTGACTTGATAAAAAACCGCTCTTCTGACAGCATGGCAATATCTTTTTATCGGCATTCTTTTCTTACCGTGGACAAAGGTAACATTTTTTTCAATAATACAAACATTTTGATGGAAAAAGAAAAATGCCCGTATCTCTTGACACGAGCATTCTCTTATATTGTCATAATGTTATCATCTACCGCCGAAACCACCGGGACGTCCTCCGCCGCCCCAGCCACCGCGGCCGCCACCACGACCGCCCCAGCCTCCGCCACGGCCACCCCAGCCGCCACGGCCACCAGGACCCTGGTTCTGCATCTGCTCGCGAGCCTCTTTACCACCGAAGATATTCAGACGGTAGATCACATGCAGCATCGCATAGCTGTTGATATTGTTATACTCCGTATCACTACGCTGCATGGCATTGACAGAACGTCTATAGTTGCTCATCTTATGCAGGATATCATAGAACTGCAGACTCACCGTCAGCGGTTTGCCTTTCAGGAATGTCTGTGACAGTTGTGCGTTCCATATCAGTTCGTTGGTATTCATGGAAGCATCGTTATAACCTCTACGACTCTGGTTATGGATGTCAGATGTGAGACTGCCTCCCCAAGGAGCATACAGGTTGATACCACCACCATAGGAGAATTGCCAGGTATCCAGATTACTCTGACTCTGCAGAAGATTACGGGTATGGGTGTAGTTGACTGATCCGTCGAGTGAAACCTCTATCCAGTCTTTACGGAAACTACCCTGCAGACGCTCTCTAAAGAAAGTGGTACGTGTGGTATTCTTCTGTGCTGCCTTGAGGGCATCAACATAGAGATAGCCCACATAGTTGTTGTAGCTACCCATGGTAAACGTATTGATGTTCCACACGCCGGCAGAGTCGATAGCCGTATTGAACATAAATCCGAGGTTAGCATTCCAGTTACCGTTGATATTCTCCGGTCGAGTGGTTCTTCCACCGGTACGCTCATTGTACGTCACCATATTACTGATCGAGTTCGATGTATTGCTGTAGTTAGCAAACGTCATGATACCTCTTTGATGACTCTGTATATACGTATTGTAGAAGAGTTCGAAACGGTTGGTGAAGGACGGTTTCAGTCCGGGGTTACCCTTGGTGATGTTCAGCGGGTCGCTGTCATCGGTGATATCCAAGAGGTTGCTCATCGAAGGCTGCTGTGTCTCACCACGATAGTTGATGCGCAATTCCGTCACGTCGTTAGGGTTATAGCGCAGATCGAGTGTCGGTGTAAAGTTCACTACATGACGTGTCGTATCTGTATGGATACCTTGGTAATCCTGCACGAACTTGTTGTTTTGAGCTTGCAGCATAACACCGGCATTCAACTTATATTTATCACGTATCAGTCGGAACATCACATGCCCCTCATGAATCAGGTTCTTGTACTCAGAGAAACGGCTCAGATCATCATCGAGATAGTATTCCAATGGATTGGTCAGCAGTGATAGATAATTATTCCAACCGCGATATTCCTGTGTCACACCACTGAAAATATTTGTGGGGAACAAAGAGAAATCATATGTTGAGCGGTCACTCTTATTGTAATTATAGGTAGCACGATAACGGAACTGCAGATAAGTGCGTTTGAAGATCGGCTCACTATAAGTAGCCTCCAATGAATAACTCCAGTTCTTTGTCGGTGTCAGGTTATACCTGTTCGTATAATACGTAGAGTCGTTGCCGGCTGCAGTACGTATCTGGTAGAGGATCACGTCAGAGGTAGATATCGACTTGCTTTCCGAATCACCGTAACGGAATTGTCCACGGAGAGTGACATTACGCCCGTTGTTGTTCAACTTGCGGTTTATCTGTAATACAGCATTGGTTGATATATCGTCTGAATACGACAGACTACCGTTGGTACGTCTGTTAACCATCAGACTGTCGGCTGCCAATTCTTCGATAGAGGCATCGGCCAAGGGATCGCCCACATAGAGATAGGGATCTTCCGTGAAGGTGGCCGAACGACTCGTATTATTACCGTCGTTCTTATTGGTAGAGATACTCGGACGGAACATGATATTCGTCATCGTATCAGGCTTCCACTCCATACGCATACGGAAATTCCAGGAGTCGGAACGCGTATAGTTCTGACTCAGACTGTTAGAGAAAGAACCTGCACTACTGACAAAGTTCTCTACCGACTGACGGGAGTAGATATCGCCATTACGGTGATTCCATCGCAGACTGGCATCCAACTGGAGTTTCTTATTATCGTCGTAATTGAAGTTAAGACCCATCATCTTACTGGTGTTCAAGCCATTGGCACGCCCCCATTGGCCACCGCCACCACCGCCCGGGAATCCTCTGTCACCGGTATTGTTAGCATTGGCGAAGCCCATCAGCTTCCAGTTGTTCTTGAAAACACCCACCATCAATCGATCCGCATATCTGTGGTGAGTACCCAGAGAAGCATCAATATTAGCGATCATTCCTTTGTTCATTCCCGGTTTAATACCGAAGTCAAGCACAGTTTCTTCCTCACCGTCATCAATGCCGGTGATACGTGAAAGGTCGCTGCGCTGATCGTACGCCTTGATATTATTAATAATGTACGTGGGAAGATTCTGCATAGCCGTCTTGGTGTCGCCGGTCATAAACTCCTTACCATCCACCAAGATCTTCTTTACCTCCTTACCGTTGATAGTAATCTTTCCGTCATCATCTACTTCTGCACCCGGCAGTTTCTTCACCAACTCCTCTATCACGGAGCCTTCCGGCGTGCGATAAGCATCAGCACTATAGACAAAGGTGTCTTTTCGTACGGTTACCTTCGATGCCTGGCCGGTAACAGTAGCACCTTTCAGCATGATAGCGTCAGAACTGAAGGTGATATTACCGAGAGAAACATTCTTATCTCCGGTTATCGAAACATCCTTAACCAGTTGTTTGTAACCTACACTCGTGAATTTCAGGATGTAATTGCCATTGCGAGGGGCAGTCAGACTGAACTTTCCCGCCTCGTCAGAGATAGCTCCACTCACAAAAGAACTGTCAGTCTTCAACAACTGTACGGTTACCTGCATAACGCCCTCCTTCGTGTCCTTATCTATCAGTGTTCCCGACACTCTCCGGTTCTGGGCATAAGAAAATACTGATACCGTCATCAACAGTATCAGCAGAATATATTTTTTCATACTATCAACTTTCATTGATTCTTAGATGTATTCAATATGAAAACGTTTAATCGTTTGTGTGTTAAAAAGACTTATCTACCTCGGCCGCCACCAAAGCCGCCACCGAAACCACCGCCGCCAAAGCCGCCACGTGGGCCACCGCCACGCTGACCACGGTTACGCATACGATCACCGCCACTGAAATCCATATTCATACCCGGGAAGCGCATGCCCCTGCGTGCCTCCCTCGTGCCGAACACATTGATACGGTAGATGACATGCAACATGGCATAGTGGGTGATGCTGTTATAAGAGGTGTCGCTGCGACGCATCGCATTGATCATCCGAGAGAAGTTGCTCTGCTGATGGAGGATATCATAGAACTGCAGGGTAACAGTCAGTGGCTTTCCTTTGAGGAAACTCTGCGCCAGTTGTACGTTCCAGATCAACTCGTTGGTATTCATCGTCGCATCATTGTACCCCCTGCGGCTCTGCTCATGGATATCAGTGGTGATACTGGTACCCCATGGTGCATAGATATTCATGCTACCACCATAAGAGAAATGCCACGTATCGAGATTACTGTTCGTCTGCAGGAGGTTACGACTGTGGTTGTAGTTGACATTCCCGTCAAGCGTAATCTCAAACCAGTTCTTTCGGTAGCTGAGTTGCAGACGTTCCCTGACACTGCTTGTACGGGTGGTATTCTTCTGGGATGACTCATTTCTGTTGAGCGTGATATAACCCACATTGTTGGTGTAGTTATAATTGGTGGATGTAGAAACATTCCATACACCTATCGTGTCAATCGCCACATTATACGTAAATCCCACACTGGCATTCCAGTTACCATTGATATTCTCCGGGCGTGTGGTCCGTCCACCGGTCTTCTCATCATATGTCACCATCCTACTGATAGAGTTGCGGGTATTACTATAGTCGGCATTGAACATGATACTCTGCATATGACTCTGCAGATGGTTGTTATACTGTATGCGGAAGTTGTTCCTGAACGAAGGTTTCAAGCCAGGGTTACCCTTAGAGATATTCAGCGGATCGCTGTCGTCTGTGATATCCAACAGATCAGAGATATTTGGCTGGGAGGTACTTCCCCGGTATTCCACGCGCAACTGCTCCTGACGGGTAAAACGGTACCTGAGATTCAGAGTCGGTGAGAAATTCAGCACATTCCGGGTAGTGTCAACATTGATACCTTGATAACGCTGGATGAACTTCGATGACTGCGGTTGTAACATCAAACCGGCATTCAACTGATATTTCTGACGAATCCAACGCATGGTGACACGCAGTTCATGGATATAGTTCTTATATTCTGAGAAACGGCACAGATCATCATCCAGATAGCTTTCCAGCGGATTGGTAAGTCCTGTGAAATACTGATCCCAACCACCATACTTGCCTGTGTAGTAACCGAACATATCATAGGCATCCTTACTGAAATCATAAGTAGAGCGGTCGCTCTTGTTGTACCTGTACTGGAACTGATAACTGAACTGCAGGAAGGTATTCCTCAGGATAGGCTCACTATAGGTAGCCTGCAAGCTATAACCCCAGTTCTTCGACGGTGTGAGATTATAACGATTGGTGATGTAGGTTGAGTCGCCGGTATGCAGGTAGTTCATCAGTTGGTAGAGATGCACATCCGTAGAAGACAGTGACTTACTGTCACTATTGCCATAATTGACAGATCCACGTAATGTTACATTTCTTCCCATATTGTTCAGCTTACGGTTGATTTGCAACGTAGCATCCACGGATGTGGATCCGTTGTTGGAAGCAGACTTGTTAGCTCTTTTATTCACAATCAGGTCCTTATCTGCCAATACCTCCAAACCTGCAGGCGACAATGGGTCTTCCACATAAAGGAAAGGATCTTCTATAAACGAAGCACTCTCACTCACGGAATAGCTGTCACCGCCATTATGATTGAAGCTGGGACGGAAATGGATATTCGTCATACTGTCAGGCGTCCATTCCAGGCGCATCTGGGCTTCAAAACGATCATTCCTACTGAAGTTCTTGCTGGTACTGTTAGAGAAAGAGGCTGCCTTGCTGACAAAATCTTCCGATGAGGAGACCGACTGACGGTCGCCATCAGTATGATTCCATCGCACACTACCGTCAAACTGCAGTTTCCCTCTCTTCTCATAGTTGAAGTTTCCACCTAAAGTCTTGGAAGAATTCAGACCGTTATTGCCACCGCCACGTCCGCCGGAGAATCCACGGTCGTTGATGTTATTGGCATCTCCCACCAGGATATAACGATGTGTACTGTTCATATATGAAGCCATCAGTTTCTCCGCATAACGGTGTTTTGTACCGATGCCTGCATCCGCATTTGCGAAGGCTCCCTTATGCATGCCCTCCTTTAAACCGAAGTCGATAACGGTGGTCTCGTCACCGTCGTCAATACCGGTAATACGCGACAGATCACTCTTCTCATCGTATGCCTTCACCTTTTCCACGATCGATGTAGGCAGGTTCTTAATAGCCGTCTTGGTGTCACCCGTCATAAACTCCTTTCCATCGACCTTCACCTTCCTCACGCTCTTGCCGTTGATAGTAATATTGCCCTCATCATCCACTTCTGCGCCAGGCAACTTCCTGACGAGTTCTTCTACTACAGATCCCTCGGGAACGCGATAGGCTGCGGCATTATAGACAACGGTATCATCGATGATCGTCATCTTTGCAGCCGTACCCGTTACGGTGGTTTCCTTCAGCATGATTGCATCCGCACCCAGCGTAACGTTTCCCATGGCAACATTTTTATTCTCGGAAATCGTTATATCTTTGGTTAAGGTGATATATCCAACACTAGTCATCTTGACAATATACTTCCCATTGTCTGGTGCTGTGATGGTGAAATCTCCATCGTCATTCGAAAGAGCACCCGTAACGAAGGTACTATCGGCTTTCAACAACTGGATAGTAACCTGAGGCACCGCTTCTTTCGTATCACGGTCTGTTATCTTTCCCGTTATCTTCTTGTCTTGTGCATAAGCGCCTGTCGTCATCGCGACCAACAGGATTATCATGGGGAGTATCTTTCTCATCTAAAACAATAAATAATGATCTTAACAAAAAATTCTTGTCTTTTTGACGTTCATTTAATCCTTAAAGTTTAATCATAAATACAAGAAAAAACTTTAAAAGATGCATTTTTCAATAAAAAAACTTATCTTTGCAAACTAATTCAGAGATAGTGGATGAATGATTAATGACCTTACGCCGTTAAGGATTTTAATAACATTAAAAAAGAGAGAATATGGAACAACGCGTAATCATATCCGGAAATTTTCAGGAAGAACTGGCAATGGCCATTTCTGAGTGTGAGCATGATAAAATCTTCGTGCTTACCGATGAGCATACGTTCATCTATTGCTGGCCACTGGTAAAGGATTTCCTCTGTCTTAAAGAGGCTGAGGTCATCACGATACAGGCATCAGACGCCCATAAAGATATCCATGCACTGACATATGTTTGGGAACAACTCAGTAGTAAGGGGGCCACACGCCATTCCTGTATGATAAACCTTGGCGGCGGCATGGTAACCGATCTGGGTGGCTTTGCTGCCTCTACTTTCAAAAGAGGAATCAACTTTATCAACATTCCCACCACTCTGTTAGCCATGGTGGATGCCTCTGTAGGGGGCAAGACAGGTATTAACCTCAATGGACTGAAAAATGAGGTGGGTGTATTCAACGATCCGGAATATGTCATTCTCTCCACACGGTTCCTGAAGACACTCGATGAGGGGAATATCCGTTCGGGATATGCAGAGATGCTCAAACATGGTCTGATCAGCTTCAAGAAGATGTGGGCAGATCTGCTGAACTTCCCTTTGGAGATTTTCAGTAATCCACAGCAACAGGCAGATAAGAAGATCATACACGACTTACAACTGATGGTGGGTGCCAGTGTGAGGGTGAAGGAAAACGTGGTAGAAGTGGATCCATATGAACAGAATATGCGTAAAGCACTGAATTTCGGTCATACCATCGGTCATGCTTTTGAAACGTTCGCATTGAGGAAAGGTCATCCTATCCTTCATGGTTATGCTGTTGCCTGGGGAATGATCTGTGAGTTGTATCTCAGCGCTATACGTTGTCATTTCCCGCAGGATATACTTCGGCAGACGGTCTCCTTCATCCGTGAATACTTTGGTTCGTTGGATATCACCTGCGATGACTATCCCGAATTACTGGAGTTGATGAGACACGACAAGAAAAACAGGATGGGAATCATCAACTTCACCTTACTGGGCGATATCGGTGATATACAGATTAATCAGGAATGTTCAGAAGAGGAGATCAAGGAAGCACTCGACTTCTTCCGCGAAGGGTAGTACTTAGTTCATCGTTCATAGTTTAGAATTCATAGTATAGAGTTTAGGGGTTAGGGGTTGAGACTACGATCAGCAGGGCCTCTTTTCGAGCCGGCTTACCTGTTTCAGTCATTGGTAAATGATCGATACGCAGGCAATGCTTCGGGCGCCAATAACGGGGAAGTTGTGATAAAGCCTCCTGAAAATCTTGTTCTTCAGCACTTTCATACATCAAGACAGGTATCTCACCGAACTTCTCATCCTTGCGCTTGGTAATCATAAAGGGTATCTTGATATGAGGACGCAGAGCAGCCTCTACCTCTTCTATCTGGATCTTCACGCCACCCGAACAGATCACATTATCCTTTCTTCCGATGATACGAAAGCGAGAAGAACCATCGCCTGCCATCTCTGTTATATCGTTTGTATGTAACAATCCCTCACAAACGGCCGGAGCATCAATCGTCAGACAGTTGTCTTCAGAGAGTGACAGACGGACACCCTCAAAGGGTGTGTACCATTCCGAGGCACCCTTACCACTCAATGGTCTTAAAGCAATATGTGAGAGGGTTTCCGTCATCCCGTAGGTACTCCATACATGATGAGGGAAATATTTCAGTTCGGCAGCCATCGTTTTATCTATGCCGCCACCACCGATAATCAGATGTCGTACATTCATCAGCAGTTCCTTCTCTGTAGGTACCTGCAAGGTATTATACACCTGCAGAGGGACCATCGCTGCAAAGGTTAAATTAACGGGAACGGGAACGGGAGCGGGAACGGGAACGCTAACGGGAACGGGAACATCGTTTGCAAAATCATACATCAGTCCGCTCTTCGCTGCCATTGGATGACCGGTAGGCTCGATAACGATGAGTCGGAGTTTCCGTTCAATGGCTCGTACTACCATCATCTTACCGGCGATAAAGTCCAGAGGCATACACAACAATGCGGTATCCCCTTCACACAAACCGAGAAAGTCACAGGTAATCCCTGCGGAGGCTTTCATCTTTTCTTTCAGCACCCACATCAACTGCGGTTTACCTGTGGAACCACTCGTTTTCACCAATACCCGGTCAGAGGCATTGTACCATTCGTCAAGAAAAGTAGTTATTGTTTGAGATGACATTATCAGAATGTAGCCTCATCAGGATCGCTGCCGATACGGGAACTGACCATACCATCAATCAACGCCATATCCTCATCCATAATCTGGAAGTCGAATACCTGATAGTTTTCTTCTATACGACTGGGAGTGATGGATTTTACAAGTGGCACGATACCCTTCTGCATCACCCAACGGATAACCAACTGTGCCACCGTACTGCCATATTTCTCTGCCAAGCCCATCAACAGCTCATCGAAAAGTACACTGCCACGGCCTAAGGGGCTCCAGGCTTCCACCACAATACCTTTCTCCTTACAACAGTCAACACACTCCTGCTGCAAGAATCCAGGGTGATATTCTATCTGATCAACAGCCGGCATCACCTCTGCCTTCTGCAAGACAGCCTCCAGATGATGGGGCATGAAATTGCTCAAACCGATGGCACGGATCATTCCTTCGTTATACAGTTTCTCCAAGGCACGCCATGTCTCTTGGTTGATACCGGCGGCAGCATCGCCAAACTGCAAGGTGTTTGCCGGCCAATGAATCAAGTACAGGTCCAGATAGTCCAATCCCAGATCCTTCAAAGTCTTGTCAAAGGCCCGTAAGGTGGTCTCGTAACCACGCTCCGTGTTCCACACCTTACTGGTTACAAACAGTTCTTCGCGGGGCACGCCACCCTGTCGGATGCCCTCACCCACACTCACTTCATTACCATACACAGCAGCAGTGTCGATATGTCGATACCCCTGTTCTATGGCACATCTCACAGCATTCACGGCTGTTTCTCCATCGGGAGTAAGGAAGGTTCCGAATCCCGGTTGGGGGATAAGCACCCCATTATTCAACTTTACCTCTTTCATGATATCTCTTTTTATATGATTACTCAACACCTTTTATCTACTCAGGAAGTACGCCCTACACACCTTATTATTTCTGCAAAGATAATAAAAATACTTCACAATGGTGTATTCCCATTCATTTTTATTATGTTTTCTATTGAATCTGTGTTATTACGCCTCATACAGGAATTTACCGACAATAGACACGACGATTCATGATGACAAATCCTTTATGACAAGCACTTACTTTGCGTCCCAAAAGATCATAAGCTACGGTAGGAGGACTCACACGCTTACTTACCTCGGTAATATCAGTTGCCGTTGATACATGATTCAACATGAAATCATACATCTGACGTAAAGCAGTTTCTGTTTGTGGGACAGCATGACCGTTACTGTAGTCTGTCAGTGTCTGCGTAACGACTCCCTTGGAATCAAGCTTTTCTTTCATCAATTTTGCCTGAGTGGCATAGAGACCTTGAGGGTCTTTGTTGTTGTCAGAATAGAAATCATCCGTATTGTGAAAAAAAAGTGTAGGTGCAGCTGATGAGCCCACGATGGTTGCGAGTGCTCCTTGATGACTCCATGATGTACTGTTTGTTGCGGAGACAAATGCACTCATGTGTTTATATTCGTTGGATGAAGTCAGAGCCTGCTCATAGTCAAACATGCCAGGCCCCAAGACAGCGCACTGCACCAAACTGCTCTCTTCTGCAAAACGCCCACGTGAAGCATCTTCATAGGTATCTATCCATCCGTCGCCGACAGCAAGCGAAGCGGCAGTGGACCCACGGGAAAAACCCGTTACCACCACATCACCGTTGAGTCCGAAAGCCTTGCCAACCCCCCGAACGGTTCTAACAGCCGACTTCACCTTGCGTGCCGCATCGGGGTTCACCTCTATGGCGCCCAGAATTTTGTTGGCTCCTCCATCGTATTTGCCTTGCCCCCACTCACAATATTTGGGATGATCGCAAACGGCCCAGGCAAAACCTACTGCGGAAGCTCCCTCCACAAAGCTGTCCTTAAACTGCCCCCATGTATTAGCCAGATTCATCCGCATATGTTTATTTGCTGCTGTCAGTCTCCCGTTGCTGGCAGTAGCAAAGCTGTTGCTGTAAGAGAAGGTCATAACCACGGGTACCGCTGAAGACGGATTGGCCGGATACACCAGATCGAGATAAAGCGAGTCGCCAGCAGTAGTCTTATAAGCATCCGGGTAATTATAAACTGTCGGATCGTCAAGATAATAGGAGATATCACGACAGATACGGTAGCCCTCCATCAATATATAGGAACGCGAGGGCGAACAGTTACTATTACAGAAACTGCCTTTCTGCAGACTGCTGTTAATAGCAATGATGTCTTTGTTCAAAGCAGGTGAGACAGCCAGCTCGCTATGAGCATAGTCAATCTCTATGACTTGGTAGCCCTGCCCAAGCAGCCACGCCACATCTTCAGCATTGCTATTCTGTCCTATCTTCTGAAAACCGAGGTTTTCAAGATACACCACCGTCATAGGTTTTCCGTTTACATCAGTAGCGGCGGTAGTGGTGGCGGATGAGGTGGTATAGTTGAGCATCGTACCCGTCACCTGACTCTCCCATTTTCCTGTTCCTGCCATTGCCACATTGGCCATCAGGAGCAATATGAGTATTACCTGTTTACGCATTGATCGTAGTTTGTTATAGAATTAAAAAGATGTACAAAGATACGAAAAAACTTGTAAAAAGAAAGCGATTTTGGAAGATTAACGCAATTCGGCCTAAAATAAAGGCAAAGAGGAGTAGAATGATACACCTTTCACCGCTCGTTGGTACCCTCCCCAAAAGACAGTTTTCTTAATTTATGTTCACAATTCATCATATCCTCGGTTTTATTTCGTATCTTTGTGCAAGAAACCCCATTGTCGGGCAAGAATAACTAAAAGTGATATGGAGATACAACGCTATAACAGGCTAAAGGCTGCGATTGATTGAGCGCAAAGTGAATTAGGTTATGAAACAGCAAGTTGTTTTCATATTCATTAAGGAATTAAAAGAAGAGAAATAAGATGAATATAACATTCAATATCGGCGACGTATATACGCTTCAAGAACGTATAACTAAGAAATGGTTCGCGTTTCAGATTATCCAACTGGATGAACAACGCTCTGTGAATGATGCAAATGTTGTGTTTATTGACTTGGATTATTGGAACGAAAGGAAACCAATGGCCGACGATTTGAAAAATATGCACGCGCTTTATTTGAACCATCACTTTTGGGATAATGAAGTCAATGTGTGTAGAGCTGGCTCCAGATGGTTCCCGTCAAAAGCAGAGTTTATCGGAAACATCCCTGTGCTTTACTTCGAAGAATGTAAGTCGGTTTGTGGTAAATGGCCTGTTGGCTTACAGCAGAGACTAACGGAAAAGTGGCAGCAACTTCCGAAGAATCAAGTAACGGCTTATAAACAAGCTTTATATGAATGGAAAAAGAATGAGTCGTTGCTTTTTGCAGACGAAGAAGTCCGAAGGAGCTTATGGCGTGTTAATGATAAGATGCTTGATGCTATTGAAGATTATAGAGAATTAGACAAATTGCAAGGATTGAGCCGAGTTGAAACCACTCGCTACCGTCCCCAGCTCATTCCTTTTCTTGAACGACGATGGCTCATCCGAGAACTTAGTTGGGCGCATTGTGGCCAGAAGGTACTGGATTTGAGGAACACTCATGTTGAAAAACTCGAAGTGACTGACCCAGATGTAGAAGAAATACATCTGCCTCAAGGCATACTGAATGTTACGCTCAAAGGGAATTTGTCAGCCCATTTACGGATTTATGCCCATGACGATGGCTACTCGCTTGCACTTGAAGTTGAACTGCAAAACGATCACTTGCCCAATGTAGGGTTGCCCAAATTGATGAAGTTGGTTTTGCAGAACATCAAGAATCTTGACTTAGCCACCATCCTGCCTCTCTATCCTAATCTTATTTGGTTAGGACTGTCTGGACATCCCGGAATCATAAGTAATGTTTCTTCTGTCAAACAACTGAAAGAGTTGGAAACATTACTCATAAATGATTTGTTCGGTTTTTCTGCTGATGAATTCCCGTCGCCTGCAGATTTGACCAATCTGCAATGGCTATGGCTACAAAGTGTCCCAGCAGAAGCAGGCAAGGTTATCAAACGTCTCTACAAAAACAAGATTCAAGACTTGCTTGTACACAAACTGCGATCAGATGAATGGCTACAGGAAAACATGAATAACCCTTTGCGCCATTGGGATGGGAGCGAGTTCATTCCGAAGTCCAAGTATAACAAGGCCGTGGCTTTATGGAAGGACACGCGCCATAAGATATTAGAAGCAGCAAAAGAACCGAATACGTTCCCGGAAACGATTCTATCCATCGGATCAGATTATATTGAGGGATTCAACAAGTTAGACCACCGCTCACAATTTATTGAGACAGAAGAACGCGAAGACATCTACAATGCGTTTGAAAGCATTCTTGATGAAGTAGAAAAGAAAATAGACCGTCAAAGTTTACTGAATATAATGGACGAGAAAAGAGAATGGTAAATATATCAGCAAACAATGGAAACTGTAATGAAAACGTTATAACGTTTATATATGACCGATGAATCGTAAAATACAAGGAGTCGTGATATGACGAAGATAAAAAGAGTTTTAAAGAAATGCTATTGGGCTATTTTTGTTTTTGCTGTTGTATGTCTGGCCCTGATGCTGACATGCAACCAGATTGTGGTGAACAATGCTGAGGGGAAGGTGTTCTCTGACATCGACAGCATTAAATATAACAAGGTGGGGGTGTTGTTAGGGACTGCTCCACAGGCGAGATTTGACAAGATTACCAACTATTTCTTTATTTATCGTATCGATGCGGCTGAACAGTTGTATAAGGCTGGGAAGATTGAGAAGATATTGATCAGTGGTGATGAGAATAGTCTGGATGGTATCAATGAACCAGAATGCATGAGGGATTCGTTGGTTGCGAGAGGCGTTCCTGCATGTGCCATCATGATGGATGGCAAAGGATATAGGACGATTTGTTCTGTTATCAATGCCAACAAGGTGTATGGGTTGAAGAACTTTACCATCATTTCGCAGAAATTCCATAACGAGCGAGCTATCTACCAGGTAGAGCATCTTGAGCTGGATGTAGAGAATGTACAGGCTTATAACGCTAAAGACCCTAAGTCACGACGAGCGTATCTTACCACTATCCGCGAGTACTTTGCAAGGGTAAAGATGTTTTTGGATATAATCACTTACGACTATAAAATGGCGAGAGAACAACATAATACGGAATAAAATCATTAACTTTGTAAACGATATTGAAGATATGGCAAAACGTAAAGAAATAAGGAAATAAGTTATGCCGTACAAAGATAAAATCAAGAAAGTGATGGGTAAGGCCATCAAGGATTACCATTTGATAGAGGATGGTGATAAAGTACTGGTGGGACTGTCGGGTGGAAAAGACTCCATGGCATTACTGGAACTGTTGGCGGAACAAAGTAAAATCTTCAAACCACAGTTTACGGTGGAGGCGGTCTATGTGCGGATGCGTAATATCCCCTATCAGAGTGACGAAGACTATCTCTCTGCTTTCGCTGCCAGTAAGGATGTCATCCTGCATATCGTTGAGACATCATTTGATATACAGGAAGACAAGAAGAAGACACCCTGTTTCCTCTGTTCGTGGTATCGCCGGAAGAAAATCTTTGAGACAGCAAAGGCATTGGGATGTAATAAGTTAGCATTGGGGCATCATAAGGATGATATCATGCAGACGGCCATGATGAACCTGACTTTCAACGGACGGTTAGAAACCATGCCACCCCTATTGAAGATGGATAAGTTTGACATGACCATCATCCGTCCGCTTTGTTTGGTTCGTGAAAAAGAACTCCTGAAGATGGCAGAAGAGCAAGAATACCATCAACAGATCAAGAACTGTCCTTATGAGCACGACACCCATCGGGAAGATATCAAAAAAATTATCAGAGAGTTGGAGCAAATCAACCCTGAGTTTGAATATTCCCTACTACATGCAATTGAAAAAAGAGAAGATTCCAAAGGCTATGATCATAACCGTTAAACCAAAACAACTTGTTTTACCTTGGGAAAGGTGACTTTTTCTATTAGAAAAGGTGACTAAATCTAAAGTAAAACGACTTGTTTTGGATCGTCAAAAGGTATCATTTCCTTTATCAACAGTTATCTCAGCCACAACCTATCGCCATCAATCTCCAACGGCAAAGGGATATTATCCGTAAACAACTGTCCTGTGCCCAATCCTTGCGGACGCATGCTCCCGTCATCCATGGTGAAGATATCAAACAGTTCCTGGAGGTGAGCCGTGTATTGTGCGATGGCATTGAGTCCGATATTACTCTCCAGTGCCGATGTGATCCAACAGCCGATGCCTCTTTTTGCCGCCAGACGCAACCACTCGGTAGTCCCTGCCATTCCACCATGAAGAGACGGTTTCAGGATGATATATTGGGGTTTGATGGTATCCAACAGTCTTATCTTCTCTTCTTGTCGGTTCACCCCTATCAACTCCTCATCCAAGGCAATGGGCAATGGGGTGTTCTCACAGAGTGCAGCCATACGCTCCCACTGCCCTTGTCGTATCGGCTGTTCGATCGAATGGAGGTCATACTCAGCCAGTTGCCGCAATCGTTCAGGAGCTACCTCATACGAAAAGGCACCGTTGGCATCCACCCGTATCTCTATCTGTTCAGGGGAGAACCGTTCGCGAATCCTGCGGATCAAGTCAAGTTCCTTATCAAAATCGATCGCCCCTATCTTCAGTTTTACACAACGGAAGCCTGCGGCCATCTTCTCCTCTAACCTCCTGAGCATCTCCTCGTAGTCACCCATCCATACCAGTCCATTGATCGGTATGCCATATTCTCCCTTGGAAAAAGCCGTATCGAAAAGAATGGGGCAAAAAACTGTATCGTCATCAAATGAAGAAGGAGCAGGCGAATGATGCAGATGCCGTAAAGCCGTCTCCAGTCCGAAGATCATCGACGGGTAGTCGGCCATATCGTCATAAGGGATAAAACCGATGTCTTCCACCTGATCGCAGAACTTCCGCAGCACCTCTCCATAGTCAGGAATATCATCACATGAGAGTTTGGGCAAAGGAGCGCACTCCCCTACTCCATACACATCACCCTCATCACCCGGTTTGCGAATAGTCACAAACCATGAGTGGCGTGTAAGGTATATTCCACGAGAGGTTCCGGCAGGCTGTTTGAAATGGAAGGTCCTCTCGCTGATGGTTATAGTATATCTCTTCATAATTCGTCCTTTACCCTAAACCAATCACGGGAACTGCGGATACTTATCAAAATCAGGCTTACGTTTCTCCAAGAAAGCCTTTCCACCCTCTTGCGCCTCATCCATGGTGTAATACAACATCGTGGCATCGCCAGCCAACTCCTGAATACCGGCCTGACCGTCAAGTTCTGCATTCAAACCGGCTTTGATCATTCTTAAGGCTAACGGTGAGCGCTCCATCATGATCTCTGCCCACTCCACACACGTATCCTCCAGTTGTGCAAGAGGCACCACCTTGTTCACCATACCCATCTGCTCAGCCTCAGCAGCTGTATATTGCTTGCAGAGGAACCATATCTCACGCGCTTTCTTTTGACCAACCATACGAGCCAGATAACTACTGCCGAAGCCCGCATCGAAAGAACCCACCTTCGGCCCTGTCTGACCGAAGATCGCATTCTCAGAAGCAATCGTCAGATCGCACATCACATGCAGCACATGACCACCGCCGATGGCATAACCGTTGACCATGGCGATGACCGGCTTCGGCAATCTACGGATCTGCATCTGCACATCCAACACGCTCAGACGGGGCACCCCCTGCTCATCCACATAACCGCCACGTCCTTTTACATGCATGTCACCACCGGCACAGAAGGCATGTTTCACATCCTCCAGCCTCTTTCCTTCAGGCACCTCCGACATCGCACCTGTAAGAATGACAACACGGATATTACTGTCTTCCCGACAGATACTGAAAGCCTGCGAGAGTTCTAACGTTGTCTGTGGCGTAAAGGCATTGCGGTATCTTGCCCTGTTGATGGTGATCTTCGCGATATGATTATATTCCTCAAAAAGGATTTCCTTAAAAAAGTGAGTTGATTTCCAGATTCTTTGTTCCATAATTGTTATCTTATTATATCTAAAAAACTAAGTCTATTGTAAAACGATAATACTCCCTCATCATCCTGACATCCTCCTCCCGATCGGTAAACACCTCCAGCACTACCGGGCGATGACTGTCCATTTGTATGAATGCCGGAATAGCAGATCGCATTTCCTCTTCGTTGTGTGCACACAGATAATTCACTTGGAAGCTTTCGCAGAGTCCTTTGGCTGTAGTATGATGATGACCGGCCACGGCGGGGATAGCTTCCGGACTGTTCTTCGCGATGGGCAGTTGATGGAAGATGCCGCCACCCCCGTTGTTCAGCAAGAGGATTCGGAGATTACCGCCCAACGACTCTTTCCACAAGGCATTACTGTCGTAAAAAAACGACAGATCACCTGTCACCAGGAATACCTGACGGTCAGTACCTAAGGAGAATCCGGCCGCAGTAGATACTGAGCCTTCAATGCCATTGACCCCACGATTACAATATACCCGATGATGCGCAAAGATATTCGCCAGTCGTATGCTACTGCTATTGGCATAGTGAACCGCAATATTTCCATTCTGATAATCATCTAGGTTTTCCAATAGATTTTCAAAACATCTCACGACAGCCATCTGGGAATAGACCGGCTTGAAAGAATCTATTAATACCTGCTGTCTCTGCAACGATTGTTTCCAGCCTTTCATATAATCCACAGAGAGATTGGCGGATGGAGTATCTCCCAACAACGCAACGAGTTTCTGAAGAATCATTCGCAGATCACCATGTACCACGCTGTTCACCCTTTGGAATGTATCGTGGATTTCTCCGTCTTCGGAAATCTCCCATATCTCTTTCTCCCCTTGGCGTAAGAACTGCCGGAGTCGTTTGCTGACGATCGTATCACCGCCATACAAAACGAAATCAGGATGATATGACTCGACATCGCCAATGTGATATAACACCTCATCAAAGGATTTACCCCCCTTTGGCCCGGCCAAAGGCTCGTAAAGGACCGGCATATGGGCCTCTAAGGCCCGGAATATGGGCAGGTCGTCTTCTGTAAAACGAAGATATTGTCCGATAACCATCATCGGGCGATGAGCCTGACGGACAGCATCTGCCAGTTCACTGACAACCGATTCATCTACGGAAGTGACTGTATCATGATAATGGATGACACGTTCATCTGGTAAGGATTCGACGGTGAAAGTGGCTAACGGTTCTGTAATAGGTATATTGATATGTACGGGGATCGTTGACAGACGAGAAACAGAAACTTCACATAACGCCTCATTTACCAAACGGTTACAATACCACCGTTGTGTCCTTAGCCACTCGTAATCTTTCCCCTCAGGAATATTCCCGGGTACTTCCGGAAGATCCACCGACCGACTGACAAACCGTCCGAAGACATGTTGTTGGGGAATCGTCTGACCATCCAACTGTCCGATCCAAGCCTGCGGACGGTCAGCACTTAAAATGATGAGTGGACGATGCTGGTAAAAGGCTTCTGCCACTGCAGGGAAAAGATTCAGCAATGCTGTTCCTGAGGTGACACAGACAGCAACAGGAGTATCCAACGCCTGGATCAATCCCAAGGCATAGAACCCGGCACTACGTTCATCGGTCACTGAATAAGTAGTTGTGTAGGGACACACAGTGAAATTATGCACCAAGGGGGCATTTCTACTGCCAGGACATACCACTACATGATGAATGCCATGGGCCACCATCAAGGCCGTCAGGATATTTACGTTCTCTTTATTGCTGTACATTTTATTGGTTTAGGGTTTAGGGTTTAGAGTTTAGGGTTTAAAGATTAAGGTTCGGGGTACGATTCATTGTTTTCATCGGTTTGCACGTTAATTCTTCACTCTTCATTCTTCACTCTTCATTCTTCACTCTTCACTCTTCATTCTTCACTCTTCACTCTTCACTTAGAATCACTGCCCGCATCGTGCCCATCTTGGCTTCTGTCTCTTCCCACTCCGACTGTTCCACACTGTCTTTCAACAAACCACCGCCGGCATACAGGCTGTATCCTTTCTGTTGAATCTCCATACAACGGAGAGAGATATACAGATGGGTCTCATCATTAACCATCAACGGACCGGAGAAGCCACTGTAAAACCTACGGGGCACACGTTCATTCTGTCGGATAAAGGAGAACGTCTCACGTTTCGGTAAGCCACAAACAGCAGGTGTCGGGAACAGGCGATAGAGAAGACTGCCTATCTGTGACGGATCCTGCAGGGAGAACACGAAATCACTGCGTAGATGCACCAGATCAGCCGCACGAACGGTATAAGGTCCATCCTCATGTATCTGAGTAGAGAAATGCTCCAGGCATTCCATGATATAGGTGGTGACATATCGCTGTTCCTGAATATCTTTCTGTGACCATCGGATGCCGACATTCTCTTCATCCCCACGATGCTCGAAACGCAACTGTTCTCCCTTCAATGCCATCGTGCCGGCCAAAGCAATCGTAATCCAGTGATCGTCACGCTGTTCCAAAAGAATCTCCGGAGTAGCCATCAGCCAGGTACCACTCTGAGGAGTGGACACTAATGACACAAACATCCGGGGATACAGTTTACAGGCTTGCTGAAACAACACAATAGGATCTTTTATCTCTGCAGCCTCATCCGAACGACGGGAAAGAACAATCTTCTGAAACTGTCCATCGGTGAGATGGGCATAGAAACTACGGAAATCGAAGCCATAGCGCATACGGGGATCCGACAGCGTTTGTGAGAAGTTCCCCGACAACAACGAACAGGAGAAATCATTACTGTTCAATTCCTCTGGCAATAACTCCATCACCTTGTCAGGACGGATGAGAAGGATGGGATTTACCGTAGAGATATCAAAGGGAGCAAAGACAAATCCCTTCCTGTCACTCAGTGAAGAGCAAGCGGGAACCTCCGTTGCTTTTCCTTCCTGCATCACACAGGTACATGTCTGTCGACGCGGTAAACGATAGATGGCAAATGCTGTCATTCCTTTTCTTTCTTTGGGGTGATAATATAATTGGTAACATGTACGGTGCTTATCAGATCACCGGTGGAATCTGTAATGCGCACATCCCACACATGCAACTTCCTGCCCTTACTCACCAGATGACCTATCGCCGTGACGGTATCACCTTCAGAGACAGCTTTCACATGTTCGCCACTTACACTGATACCTACGCATATCTTTCCCGGGCAGAGGGCTGTACTTCCCACACCGGCGACATTCTCAGCCAATGCCAACGAAGCACCACCACTCAGGAAACCGAATGGCTGACGATTGTTCTCATCCACTTTCATGGTAGCCTTACAGATATCATCCTCGGGTGTGGAGATAAACTGCATTCCCAAGACAGTCGAAAGATTCGGCTGACGTTCTATAATCTCTTTGATACTTTCTACATTCATACGCTTTGTGTTTCTTAGGTAATTAAGGTGATACGGCGGTCACTCATTGCTATCTGAGGAATAATCCTTTGTTGACAACTCATAATACAACATCTCCAACTGACGGAGCGTCATCCGCTCAATCTGTCGTTCGATATTACGAATCAGTTCTTCACGCCGAAAATCATCATCTACATATAACATCATTTCATCATTTAAACATTCAACAAAGGGAAGTAGTCTGCAAATATAGATAATTTCTTCGAGAAACAACATTCTTTTCCTACAAAATACATCCCGAAAAGTTACATTTTCATAAAATGATGAATACTTTCAGAAAAAATACTTATCTTTGTATTTTATAACATTTCTCATTAAAAACAAGTAATTC
>JAEEGL012637365.1_pt1 | contig 23246 bp, 13 predicted proteins | sample 9134231 | NCBI WGS metagenome assembly JAEEGL01 (sample SAMN16246548, study PRJNA631951) | gut metagenome | biome: gut microbiome; feature: rumen; material: fiber-attached | host: Bos | place: Iran: Karaj | collected 2018-10
CTGAATTCTATGTCTCCCATAATATCGGGTATGTCGCTGCGGTAGAAATAACGCTCGATTGCGGCAAGGCATACCCATACCCCTACACCTAGTAACACTAATTCTAAATTAGTAACACTAATATACTGCACACTGACTTCATCCTCCCACCATGAACGCAAAAGTCATAGCGATAGCCGTCGTGGCGGTACTGGTGGTCGCAGGTGCGGGATTCGGTATCTATCAGCTCACCAAGGACAGCGATTCCAAGGGCGACAGGACCGTGACCGACATCCGCGGCAGGGAGGTATCGATCCCCGGCGATGTGCAGAAGGTCGTCTGCGTCAGCGCGGGCGCACTGAGGATGGTCAGTTATTTCGATATCGATAAGGTGGTGGGAATAGACTCCATGGACAAGGGAACGTCCGGATCCGCCGCAAATTACAATCTAGCCACATACCGCGTGGCGTACGCCGACAAGATCAAGGACAAGACCGACGTGGGCGACGCCAGCAACTTCAAGGCGATGATCGACACCGGAGCGGACGTCATCTTCACCACCACCGAGGGTGTGGAAACCTTGAACAACATCCAGGAGAAGACCGGTATCCCGGTCATCGGACTCCGCGCCGAGGTATACTTCGATCTGGATTCGATGAACATCTTCGCCCAGCAGATGAGGCTCATCGGCAAGGTCCTGAACATGGACGACAGGGCCGAAGAGCTGGTCAAGGGAATGAACGACCTCTTCACCGAGCTCGAGAACTACAAGCTGTCGGCGAAGGGAAGCGACCTCAAGAAGTCCTACGTCTGCGGACTCATGACCGGTATGTCCGGTAACTTCTACAAGACCACCGGACACTTCCTGCCGTTCTCCACCACCGTCGGACTCAACATCGCGCCCGATGTGGCCCAGTCCCCGTACATCATCAACCAGAAGGACATCGTCGACCAGGACCCCGCATACATGTTCATCGACATCTCCAACTACGCCTCGTGCGTGGGCACGATGAAGACGGACGCAGCGACCCTCGGTGAGATCTCCGCCGTCTCCGGCGAGCAGGTATACACCCTCCTCCCGTACAAGTACTACAACACGAACTACGAGAACGAGCTCATCGACTGCTTTGCCGTCGGGAAGATCATCGCACCCGGTGTCTACGACTACGACCTCAACGAGAAGGGCAACGCCATCCTCAAGCTGTTCTTCCCCGGTTCCAGCATAACCATGCAGTCCTACGCTGACGCGATCGGACACGGCGTGGCGAAGGTCCCGGCAACGGAATACAAACCCTGATCCAAACACCTGACAAACCATTTACCAAACCCTTTCCACCAAAGTGCCAGACAGTGACATACGATGAGCAGCAAGGACAGGTACATCAGGAGTTCGAAGCACCGCGAAGCCGCCATCCTGATGGTCGTTCTCATCACCCTCATCACCGCCGCGGTGACCCTGGTCGTCGGCAACATCAACGAGGACCTGGGAGAGATATTCAAGGCACTCTTAACATTCGACAAGTCCACTAAAGAAGGCAGGTTCGTATGGCTGATCGACCTTCCCATGATAGTCATCGCGCTGATCGTGGGGGCGGGACTCTCCCTGTCGGGGACCGTCATGCAGTGCATACTGAAGAACCCCCTCGCATCCCCCTACACGCTGGGCCTCTCCAGCGCGGCGGCGTTCGGAGCGGCGTTCGCCATCATATTCCTGGATTCGGGCAACAGCGCCCTCGGGTCCATATCCATCGACAACCCGTACGTCACCATGGCCTGCGCCTTCGCGTTCTCCATGCTGGCCACGGGCACGATACTCCTCCTGACGAAGATGACCAACATCTCCGCGGAGACGATGGTGCTGTCCGGGATAGCCATAGGGGCGATATTCTCCGCAGGACTATCCCTGATGCAGTACTTCGCCGATTCCGTCCAGCTCTCGGCCATGGTGTCCTGGAGCTTCGGCGACCTCAACCACTCCGATTGGAAGTGGGATCTCATAATGCTGCTGATACTGCTCCCGATCGCCGCCTTCTTCATGCTGAGGAGATGGGACCTCAACTCGCTGGATGCGGGAGACGAAGTAGCTAAGGGATTGGGAGTGAACACCGAGAGGTTCCGCACGTTATCGCTGATAATCACTGCTTTCCTGTCAGCCATGCTGGTATCCAGATACGGCGTCATAGCATTCATAGGCCTCATCGGGCCCCACATCGCCAGGATGATCGTGGGCAGCGACCACAGATATCTGATACCGATGTCGATGGTGATGGGAGGATGCATACTCCTGATAGCCAACTGCATCGGGGCGAACATCGCCCGCCCTATGGTCCTTCCGGTCGGACTCCTGACGTCGCTGCTGGGAGGTCCGATGTTCATCTATCTGCTGATAAGGAGGTACAGGAGATGACCTTCTCGGCTGAGCACATATCGCACTCGTACGGAGGGAAACGGGTACTCTCCGATGTGTCCTTCTCCCTGGAGCCGGGGGAACTGACTACCATAATGGGTCCCAACGGAGTGGGGAAGACCACGCTGATGAAGCGTCTCGTAGGCATATTACCGGGCACCGGCGGCAGGCTGGTGCTTGACGGTCAGGATATAACGGACATATCCCCCAGGGAGAGGGCCAGACTGATAAGCTACGTACCGCAGCGCTCCCACGTCTCCGGATCCACGGTGTTCGAGTCCGTCCTCCTGGGAAGGAGGCCGTACCTCTCATGGAACGTGAACGAAGAAGACCTGGACATGGTGGATTCCATCATCTCATCCATAGGTCTGGAGGACATAAGCGAGAAGAAGGTGGATTCCATCAGCGGTGGCGAGTACCAGCTGGTCCAGATCGCCAGGGCGCTGGTCCAGGACCCGAGGGTCATACTGCTCGACGAACCCACCAACAACCTCGACGTGGCGAACCAGGAGAACGTCCTCAAGGTCCTGAAGCAGCTGATATCCGAAAGGGGCGTCTGCGCCATCATGACCAACCACGACATCAACCTGTCCGCGAGGCACTCGGACCGCCTCGTACTGCTGAAGGAAGGACACATCTACGCCTCCGGCGGGAAGGAAGTGATCACATCACAGTCGATCAAGGACGTCTACGGCATGGACGTCACCGTGGAGACCGTCCGCGGCAATCCAATGATAGTGCCAGTATGATAAAAAGGAGAAGATTCAATGGTAACGGAACAGGAGCACGAGCAGGCACAGAAGGAGTTCTTCAACAAGGTCTGCTACGAATGGAACAAGACCTTCGACTCGCACAGGAAGGAGCAGGACGCCCTGGTGGCGGAGATAGGGCTGAAAGGGAACGAGAGGATACTGGACGTCGCCACCGGGATCGGTGTGATGATACCGTCATACCTCAAGTTCCTGAGGAACGGATCCATCAAGGCAGTGGACTACTCGGAGAACATGATCTCCGTGGCCAAGGAGAGGTTCGTACCCGACAGGTACCCAAACGTCCTGTTCGAGAACATGAACCTCTTCGACCTGAAGGACGAGAATGAATACGATCTCGTGGTATGCTACTCGTGCCTGCCCCACTTCTTCGACCATGACCGCGCCATCGCCGTAATGGCGAAGTCCATGAAGATGGGAGGGCGCCTCGCGGTATGCAACCTGAAGTACCACCATGTCTCCAAAGACCGCGAGAGCGACGACCACAAGAGGATGATGGAGCACATGCCCGAGCACAGGTTCCTCACCATCCCCCGTCTTCTGGAGATCTGCCTGGACCACGGCCTCGAGCTCACATACGCCAACAACGACGACAACCATACCTTGATAATAGTCACCAAGACCGGGGGCGGCGAACGGGTATGAGCCTGTCGGCCGAGGCCCTGGACTTCCTGTCCCGCAGGCAGCCCAACGGGAAGCGGAAGGAGTTCTTCGATTCGCACGCGGAGGAATGGGACGAGATAAACCACAACGACCCCACCAAGCTGGAGTACATAGCGGACATACTTGACATAGGGGAGAACGAGAGCATCCTGGACGTCGGCACCGGGACGGGGGTTATGATCCCCTACTATCTGGAACGCCTGAACGGAGGCAACATAACCGCATTGGATTTCTCGCCGTGGATGATCCTCAGGGCCTCGCTGAAGTATCCTCCGTCGGATAATCTCAGATACGTGGTGAAGGACGTCTGCGACCTGGAACCGACGGGATCCTACGACCTGATAGTCTGCTATTCCTGCTTCCCCCATTTCCCGGACCCCCGCAGGGCGCTTAAGGCGATGTCGGGCGCCCTGAAGGGGGGCGGAAGGCTGGCGATAGTCCATTCCAGCTCCAAGGAGTTCATCAACCACGTACATTCCTGCGGAGGGGAGGAGATCAGCAGGGACTTCCTTCCCGACGCGGGGATAATGGGCGAGCTGTTCGCCGAACAGGGCATCGATACGGTGTTCTCCCGCGATGACGGCGACTATTACATCGTCATCGGGAAGAGGACCGGCCCCCGTTGAACCGGTCCGAGGCCTTAGGTACCGTTCCCGCCCTCAGGCGCGCCTCCTGATCACGAACACCACTACCGCGATAAGTGCCAGCACGGCGACTCCGCCACCGATTATCAGTCCGAGCGGGAGTCCTTCCTTATCATCATCGGATTTAACCGGGTCGACGGCGTTCTGTATATCCTCGTACACCACCTCGTAGGTGGAGAAGTGGGACGTGGTGAAGGTTATCTTTCCGTTGGCGAACACCCCGTGCATGTCCTCCCTCCTGTCCCCGTCGACGAAGTACACCTTCGCCTCCTTCCCTGCCGGGATCTGCTTGTCGAAGTCGAAGGTCAGGGTGGCCGTCCCTCCGGGGAACGTGGCGCCGTTCATGTTGATCTCTATCACCATGACCGTGTTCCACTTCGGGTTGGAAGCGTTCTCGGCGCTCACGGACAGCGAAACGTCGCTGCCTCCGATGGAACCCACTGCGTTCCTGTCGAAGGAGATCTTCAGGTCACCGACGGCGGTGGCGGCCGTGACCTCCACCTTCCCGCCATTGCCCTTCGCCTCGGTGAACAGGCCGGTGAGGTCCGTGGGGGTCTGCGGCGGCAGGGTCTCCTCGTAGACGCTGACGCCGGACTCCTGCCTCGGGATGTACTGGATGTCCGCAACGTCCTTGGTGTCGCCGTATCCCACTCCCTGATAGGTGCCCGACACGGCGTATCTTGTCACACCAGGCGTGGAGTATGTTGCCGCGGTCAGGACGGATGACGTCACGTCCGCGGCGAAGGACACGTCGTGGGCGTGGTTGTTGGCGCACGACATTGTCACCGTGCACGAATGCCCATCATCGGACCAGGCGTAGAGCGGCGAGAACGCGTGGGCGGGAATGTCCTGCACGTCCTTCTCGTCGTAGAACTGGAAATCGCCGTAGCTCCCGGACACGAAGTATGTGGTGAAACCCATGGCCTCGCACGTGGAGGGCTGTTTGACACGGGAACCGACCTCTCCTGCGAAGGATATGTCATGCCTGTGGTCGTTGGCGCATGCGATGTTCACCATGCATTCGTGCCCGTCGTCGGACCAGGTGTACGTGGCGGAATACGCATGACCGATGGCATCGACGTACGTATCGACGAAGGCTTCCGGGCAATGCGAACAGGCATGTACAGTGTATCCCCTCATCTCGCATTCGGGTGGGTGGACGGTATCCACGTAACTGTGCTCCTTTACCAGCGATGTGGCATAGCATGCTACGTGTCCGTTGGTCGTGGCACCGGTGGTGAACGTCAGCGACGACGCGCACGGGTATGTGACGGTGATCATGGATGTGCAACCGTAGAACGCATAGTTGCCGATGGAGGTGACCGTGACGGGGATCGTTATGGATGTCAGAAATGTGCATCCGTAGAACGCGTATTTCCCGATGTATGTCAGGCCGTCAGGCAGGGATACCGATCTTACATCGTACACGCTCCAGGGTGCGAGGGAGTTCTCGCTGTAATCGTACATCGACCCTGTACCGATTATCGACAGCTCCCCGGTACTCATCTGGAAGGTCCAGCTGAGATTGTTCCCGCAGGTCCCGGCCGCCGTGACGACGGGTATGTCCTGCACGTCCTTGATATTAGCATACTGGAACCCGTCGTACGTACCGGACACGGTGTATCTTGTTGTTCCCATCGATTCCGTCGTCGGCTGGATGAGCACCGAGGACGTGGCATTGGCCACGATGGACGTGCCATGGTTGTGGTCGTAGCCGCATTCGATGTTCACGGTGCATGTGTGTCCGTCGTCGGACCATTCGTAAATCACATAGTACGCATGGCCGTGAGCGGGGATGACCACATCCTTCTCGCTATAGTACTGGAACCCGTCGTACATTCCTGACAGGTAGTACGTGGTGGTGCCTGCGGCCGTGCATGTCACGGGCACCTTGACGCTGTAACTGATCACTCCATCGACGGACGTGCCGTGGTTGTGGTCGTTCGCGCAGACGATGTTCACGGTGCACGAACTGCCGTCGTCGGACCAGTCGTAGGATGCGGAATAGGCATGTCCGAGAGCGGATATGTCCTGGACATCCTTCTCGCTGGAGTACTGGAATCCGTCGTACGTACCGGACACGAAGTATGTCGTAGTTCCCATTGCCTCGCATGTGGCGGGGATCTTGACGCGGGAACCGGCGTCTTCGGTGAAGGACGTATCGTGGTCGTGGTCATTCGCGCAGACGATGTCCACGGTGCAGATATGCCCATCGCCGGACCAGACGTAGGATGCGGAATAGGCATGTCCGAGAGCCTGGATATCCTGAACGTCCTTCTCGCTGGAATACTGGAATCCGTCGTACGTACCGGACACGAAGTACGTGGTGGTACCTGCGGCCGTACATGTCGCGGGGATCCTGACGCGGGAACCGACCTCTCCTGCGAAGGATTTGTCATGCCTGTGGTCGTTCGCGCAAACGATGTTCACGGTGCACGTGTGTCCATCAGCGGACCATTCATACGTCGCGGAGTACGCGTGCCCGAGGGCATCTACGTTCGTATCGACGAGGACATCCTGGCACACAGTACAGACATGGGTCGTGTATCCTCCGGTAGTGCAGGTCGGCGGAGTGACGGTGTCCGTGTATTCGTGCACCTTGACGAACGATCCGGGGTTGCAGTTGGCGAACCTGTTGGAGAAGTTGATCCTGTCGAAGGTCAACGGCGAGTCGCAGGTGTACGTGACCGTGGTCAAAGCGCTGCAGTAATCGAACGCGTTGTCCCCGATGGACGTGAGGCTTCCGGGGAACGCGATAGATACCAGGGAGGTACACTCTTCGAATGCCCTCCCTCCGATGGATGTCACACCGTCCGGGATCACCATGGATGTCAGGGAGGAACATCTGTAGAATGCCCGCTCACCGATGGATGTGACGCTTCCCGGAATCGTCAGGGAAGCGAGGGAAGTGCATCCGAAGAACGCACCGTGACCGATGGACGTGACGGTATCCGGTATCGTCACCGAAGCGAGGGAACCGCAATCGGAGAACGCAGCGTAACCGATGGACGCGACGCCGCTGGGTATTGTGACGGATGTCACGGAGGCATTCCCGTAGAACGCGTAGGCCCAGATGTCGTAGCCCCCTCCGTTGATGGTCTCTGGCAGGGACGGGAGCTCCCCGCTCCCTCTGTAGGCTATCAGGTAGTTCCTGCCTTCGCTGACGCCGTAGACGAATCCCGAGTCGGTGATCCCGACGGTGGCATCCTCCGCCGAAGTGAGGACGTTCATAGCGTAGTATCCGATGCTCCCGTTATCGCTGGCACCCTTCACAATCTCCAGGCCGCTGAGGTTGATGACCTCGAACAGACGGTAGCATCCGCCGAACGAACCCTCCCCGAGGGAGGTAACGTTGGCGGGGATGGTCACGGAGATGAGAGAAGTGCATCTGCCGAACGCGTTGAAACCGATGGACGTCACGCTGGACGGGATGGTCACGGATGTGAGTGCCTTACAGTCGTAGAACGTGTAGCGCAGGATGGATTCCACACCGTCCGGGATCGTGACCGATGTCAGTGAAGAACATCCGAAGAACGCGTAATCGTCTATGTACGTCACACTGGCCGGAATCGTGATCGACGTCATCGCTGTGCAGTAGCGGAACGCATAGCTGGCGATCATCGTGACGCCGTCGGGTATCGTCACGGATGTGATTCCGCCGCATCCGTCGAACGCATAGGCCCCGATGTACGTCAGGCCGTCAGGCAGGGATACCGATCTTACATCGAACACACTCCACGGTGCGGAAGTGACGTTGCTGTAGTTGTACATCTGGCCGGTACCGACTATCAGCAGCTCTCCGGTCTCCTCGTCGAAGTCCCATAGGAGATCCGATCCGCAGGAACCGCCCGTGGCGGGTATGTCCTCCACATCCTTCGTGCTGGAGTACTCGAATCCATCGTATACGCCCGATACCGAATACCTGGTGGTGCCGGCCGAGAAGGTCGTGGCCGGAACGAGAACGGAGGACGTCACCTCGCCGGCGAAGGACGCGTCGTGTTCCTGGTTGACGCAGTGTATGGTCACCGTGCACGAATGTCCGTCGTCCGACCAGCCGTATGATGCCGAGTAGACGTGGATCGGGACCAGGGATTCGGCGTAGTATGCCACATGCCCGTTGGAATCGCTTTCCTTCACGAATGTAAGCGGCGAGGCGCACGAGTACCTGACCGTGGCCAGGGAGGTGCATCCCTCGAATGCGAACGAATAGATCGCGGTGACGCTGGCAGGTATGGTCACAGATTCGAGGGAGGTGCATCCGTAGAATGCGCTGTTCCCGATGGAAATGACGCCTTCAGGTATGACCACCGATGTGAGGGATGTGCATCCTTCGAACGCATTGAACCCGATGCTGGTCACGCTGGAGGGGATGGTCACAGATTCGAGGGAGGTGCATCCGTAGAACGCGAAGCTGCTGATGTTGGGGACCGTGTCCGGTATCGTCACGGATGAAAGGGAGGTGCATCCTCTGAATGCACAGTCGTACATCCTGTATGTCTCACCGTTGATCCTCTCCGGAAGAGATATCGAATCATCGTCACCCACGTAGCCTACCAGATAGACCGTGTCCTCGAAGATACCGTAGACGAATCCCGAATCCAGTGTCGTCACCGTCGCATCGTCCGCCGAATCGAAGACGTTCAGCACATAGGCTGCGACGTATCCGTTGTCTGTGGTCCCTCTGGATATCGACAGGGCACTGAGGTTTATCACCTCGAACATGCGGACGCATCCGTAGAACGCATCGTCGCCGATGGAGACGACGTTGGCGGGGATGGTCACCGACAGGAGATCGATACAGCTGTAGAACGCATACTTCCCTATGGAGGTGAGACCGTCCGGCAGGGACAGCGACCTGACGGGATAATCGTACCAGGGGACATCGGAGGCGCTGTCGTAATCGGTCATCGCCCCGGTACCGGCTATGGAGAGCACACCGGTCTCCGCGTCGAATGCCCATGTCAGATCGTCCCCGCAGGACCCGCTGGTGGGTAGGCAGGGTATGTCCTGGACGTCCTTGACACTGGAATACTGGAATCCGTCGTAGGTGCCGGACACGGAGTACCTGGTGGTACCGAGGACCGAAAACGTGGACGGGGTGAGCACCGATGACGTGACATTACCGTCGAAGGCGGTGTCGTGGTCGTGGTCGTTGGCGCATTCGATGTTCACCGTGCACGAGCTGCCGTCGTCGGACCAATCGAACGTTGCCGAATACGCATGCCCGAGAGCCTGGATATCCTGGACGTCCTTCTCGCTGGAATACTGGAATCCGTTGTATGTGCCGGACACGAAGTACGTCGTCGTACCCATGGCGCCGCATGTGGCGGGGGTCTTTACGCGGGAACCGATCTCGCCTGTGAAAGATGTGTCATGGTCGTGGTCGTTCGCGCATTCGATGCTCACCGTGCAAGAACTGCCGTCATCCGACCAAACGTACGACGCAGAATAATCATGCACCGGAGCCAGAGATGTGGCGTAGTATGCCACATACCCGTTGGATGTGCTTCCCGTCTCGAAGGTCAGAGTCGACACACACGAGTATGTGACGGTCGCCAGTGAAGTACATCTGTAGAACGCATTGTCCCCGATGGATGTGGTGCCCGCCGGGATCGTGACGGAGGTTAGGGCCGTGCATCCCTCGAACGCCTGAATGCGTATGGTGGTCACGCTGGCGGGGATGGTTATCGATGTCAGTGAGATGCATCCGCTGAACGCATAGGCTCCGATGGATGTGGTGCCCGCCGGGATCGTGACGGAGGTTAGGGCCGTGCATCCCTTAAACATGCTGCCTCCGATGCTGGTGAAACCGTCGGGAAGGGTCACGGAGGTGAGGGAGGTGCATCCCTCGAACGTACCGTCTCTGGCGGAGATGAGACCGTCGGGAAGGGTCACGGAGGTGAGGGAGGTGCATCCTTTAAACATATAGAGTTCAAAAGAGGTTACGCTGGCCAGTATCGTCGCGGAAGTCAGGGCCGTGCAGCCGCTGAACACACTGCTTCCCATGTCGGTGACACTGGTGGGGACGGCTATCGATGTCAAGGATGTGCATCCTCTGAACGCGTATTCGCCGATATATGTGACACTGGACGGGATTGTCACGGAGACGAGGGAGGTGCATCCGCGGAACGCGCTCCTGTAAATGGCGGTCACACTGGACGGGATTGTCACGGAGGCGAGGTGGGAGCTTCCTTCGAACGAATACTCGTCGATCGTGGTGACGCTGTCCGGTACCGCATATGCGGTCGCATCCTTTCCGGCCGGATACTTGAACAGTGTCGTCATCGCCTTGTTGAAGAACACCCCGTCCGAGGACCTGTATCTGGGATTGTCGGCCGATATGGTGTAGGACTCTATGCCCGTGCATCCGTTGAATGCGAAACCGTTCACCATGTTCTCACCCACGTATGTGACGCTGGCCGGGATCGTGACGGAGGTGAGTGAGGTGCATCCGTAGAACGCAAAGTTTCCGATGAGGGTAACGCTCTCGGGGATGGTAACGGATGCGAGGGAGGCGCATTCGCGGAACGCATATTCCCCGATTGCAGTCAGGCCGTCCGGCAGGGATACCGTCGTTACATCATACTCTTTCCAGGGAGCACCGGAGGAATCGTAGTCGGTCATTTCCCCCGTACCGGTGATCACCAGCTCGCCTGTGCTCTGGTTGAGTGTCCATGTGAGGTTGTCCCCGCAGGAACCTCCGACGAGACGCGGGATGTCCTGGACATCCTTGGTGCTCGAATACTCCAATCCCTCATAGGTGCCGGACACCGAATACCTGGTGGTACCGAGCGATTCGAGCGTAGGCGGGGTAAGCACGGAGGACGTGACATTACCCTGGAATGAAAACTCGTAGTCACCGTCCACGCACCCGATGTTCACGATGCACGAACTCCCGTCGTCTTCCCAGTCGAACGATGCGGTGTAGCTGTGGATCGGGACAAGTGATTCAGCATAGTATGCCACATATCCGTTGGATTCGCTGCCCATCTCGAACGTCAGAGCCGAGGCGCAATAGTATGTGACGGTGGCCAAAGAGGTGCATCCTACGAACGCACCTGTCCCGATGGAAGTCACGCTGGATGGGATGGTCACGGAGGCGAGGGAGGTGCAACCGTAGAATGCCTGAGAATTGATGACAATGACACTGGCTGGAATCGTGACGGAGGCGAGGGAGGTGCAACCGTAGAACACACCTGTCGCGATGGAAGTCAGGCTGGAGGAGATGGTCACGGAGGCGAGAGATGTGCATCCGTCGAACGCACCTGTCCCGATGGAAGTCACGCTGGCCGGGATGGTCACGGAGGCGAGAGATGTGCAATTAGAGATTGCAAAATCCCCGAGGGAGGTGACGCTGGCGGGGATGGTCAGGGAGGTCAGGGAGGCACAACGGGAGAACGCATAATCCCCTACAAGAGTAACGGTGTCAGGTATCGTATACCCCGTCGCATCGTTTCCTGCGGGATAACACAACAACTGGGTCATATCCTTGCTGAACAAGACGCCGCCGGAGGATGCGTAATTTGGATTGTCGGCCGATACGCTGATGGATACCATACTTGTACATGCATAAAACGCACCTGTCCCGATGGAAGTCACGCTGGAGGGGATGGTCACGGAGGCGAGGGATGTGCAATAGTACATTGCATAACCCCCGATGGAAGTCACGCTGGAGGGGATGGTCACAGAGGTTAGGGAGGCACATTCGTAGAACGCATTGCCCCCGATCTTGGTCAGACCGTCCGGCAGAGATAACGCCGTGATGTCATCACGGTACTGGTACCACGGAACTCCCACATGACTGTTGTATACCTCCATGTCCCCCGTACCGGTGATCGTCAGCTCGCCGGTGCCCTCGTTGAATGTCCATGTGAGATCGGTACCGCAGGAACCTCCGATGAGGCAGGGTATGTCCTGCACGTCCTTGGTGCTCGAATACTCCAATCCCTCGTAGGTGCCGGAGACGGAATACCTGGTCGTACCGAGCGATTCGATCGTGGGCGGGGTGAGGACCGAGGGCGTGATGTTGCCCTGGATCGAATGCTCGTAGTCGCAGCCCTCGCACCCGATGTTCACCGTGCACGAACTCCCGTCGTCTGCCCAGTCGAACGATGCGGTGTAACTGTGGATCGGGACAAGCGATGTGGCGTAGCGTGCGACGTACCCGTTGGAGGTTTCCCCTATGGTGAACGTCAGCGGCGAGCCGCAGGAGTATCTGACCGTGGCCAAAGAGGTGCACCCTTCGAACGCATTGTATCCGATGGAGGTCACGCTGGCGGGAATCGTGACGGATGCCAGGGAGGTGCATCCTTCGAACGCCCCGTTTTTAATGTTGGTTATGCCGTCCGGGATGGTCACGGATTCAAGGGCGGTACATCCTTGAAACACACTAAAATCGATCTCGGTTTCGCCGGCCGGGATCGTAATGGACGTAAGGGAGGTACATCCTTGAAACGCATAATTTCCGAGTGCGGTTACGCTGTCCGGGATGGTCACTGATGTAAGGGAGGTGCAATCTTTGAATGCGGACCCGTAAATGCTGCCGACGCCACCCGGGATGGTCACTGATGTAAGGGAGGTGCATCCGTAGAACGCATAATATCCGATGGTACGTACACTGTCCGGGATGGTCACTGATGTAAGGGAGGTGCATCCGTAGAACGCATATCCATCGATGACGACTATGCTGTTCGGAATCACATATGAGACTGCAGATTTTCCAGCAGGGTACGATAACAAATACGTCATAGCCTTGTTGAACAATACCCCATCCAAGGATGCGTAATTCGGATTGTCGGCAGATACGTTGACTGACTCCATACCGGTACATCCTCTGAACACATAGTCTCCGATATCGGTGACGCTGGCCGGGATCATGATGGACGTAAGGGAGGTGCATCCTTCGAACGTATAATCCCTGATGGAGGTCACGCCGTCCGGGATGTTCACGGATTCAAGGGAGGTACTCCCTTGGAACGCATTGTATCCGATGGAGGTCACGCCGTCCGGGATGGTCACTGATTCAAGGGAGGAACATCCGTAGAACGCACCCCCGGAGAGGAATGTGACGCCGGAAGGGATCGCGTATTCCGCTACATCCTTTCCGGCTGGATACTGTATCAGCTCCGTCATATCCTTGCTGAACAGCACTCCCCCGACGGATGTGTAGCTGGGATTGCTGGCAGACACCTCTATGGACGTCAGTGAGGTGCATCCATAGAAGGGATAAAGTCCTATGGAGGTCACGCTGGAGGGGATGGTCACTGTTTCAAGGGAGGCACACCCTTGGAACGCCTGCCGACCTATGGAGGTCACGCCGGCGGGAATCGTGACGGAGGTGAGGGAGGTGCATTCGTAGAACGCATAATCCCCGATGGAAGTTACACTGGATGGGATGGTCACTGAGGTGAGATCAACGCAATCGGCGAACGCTTCCATCCCGATCGAAGTCACTCCCTCAGAGATAGACGCTGTTATGACTTTGTACGTTCTCCAAGGTGTGCCACCATAATAGCTGTCGTAATCCCACATGGCTCCGGTACCGGCTATCGACAACTCGCCATTACTGTTATTGAATGCCCATATCAGATCGTCCCCACAGGGTTCTCCGATGAGACAAGGTATGTCCTGCACGTCCTTGGTACTGGAATACTGGAATCCTTCGTATGTGCCGGAGACAGAATACCTGGTCGTACCCATCGTATCAACGGTGGGCTGGATGTGTACGGAGGACGTGACGTTGCCCTGGAGCGAATGCTCGAAGTCACCGTCCACGCACCCGATGTTCACCGTGCACGAACTCCCGTCGTCTTCCCAGTCGAACGATGCGGTGTAGCTGTGGATCGGGACAAGTGATTCAGCATAGTATGCCACATACCCGTTGGATGTACTTCCCTTTTCGAATGTCAGAGACGAGGCGCACGAGTATGTGACGGTGGCAAGGGAAGTACATCTATAGAACGCGTAAGTACTGATGTATGTGACGGTGGCCGGGATGGTTATCGATGTCAGGGAGGTACAATCGGAGAACATATTGCTTCTCATTTGTGCTAGGCTGTCGGGGAGAATCACGGAGGTCAGAGCCGTACATTTATCGAACGTATCTCCGAGGGATGTTACGCTGGCCATTATCGTCGCAGATTCAAGAGAAGTACACCTGCCGAACGCACCGTCCCCCAAATAGGTGACGCTGGAAGGGATGGTTATCGATGTCAGGGAAGTGCATCCGTAGAACATGTATTCGCCGATGGAGGTGACGCTGGAAGGGATGTTTATCGATGTCAGGGAAGTGCATCCGTAGAACGCATTTCTATAGATGGTAGTCACACCAGTGGGGAGGGTCACGGAAGTAAGGAATTCGTTTCCCTTGAATGAAAACTCGTCGATCGTGGTGACGCTGTCCGGTACCGCATATGCGGTCGCATCCTTTCCGGCCGGATACTTCATCAGTGTCGTCATATCTTTGTTAAATAATACCCCGTCCGAGGACGTGTAATTGGGATTGTCAACCGATACGCTGATGGCAGTCATGGAGGTGCAACTGTTGAATGCGAGAGCACCTGAACTGTTCTCCCCCAAATAGGTGACACTGGCCGGAATCGCGACGGAGGTGAGAGAAGTGCATCCGTAGAACGCATGGGTTCCAATGAAGGTGACACTTTCAGGGATAGTGACGGAGGCGATGGAAGTGCATCCATAGAACGCTTCGTTCCCGATCCTGGTCAACCCGTCCGGCAGTGATACCGTCCTTACATCATACGTCTTCCAAGGAGCACTGGATGAATAATCATAGTTGGTCATGGCCCCCGTACCGGTGATCACCAGCGCACCGGTGCTCGGATCGAATGTCCAAGTGAGATCGGTACCGCAGGATCCTCCGACGAGACGCGGGATGTCCTGAACATCCTTGGTGCTCGAATACTCCAACCCATCATAGGTGCCGGACACGGAATACCTGGTGGTACCGAGGGATTCCAGCGTGGGCGGGGTGAGAACCGAGGACGTGACGTTGCCAGCGAAAGAATCCTCGAAGTCGTCGGCCACGCATCCGATGTTCACCGTGCACGTGCTGCCGTCGTCGGCCCAGTCGAACGATGCAGTGTAGCTGTGGATCGGGACAAGTGATTCAGCATAGTATGCCACATATCCGTTGGATTCGCTGCCCATCTCGAACGTCAGAGTCGACGCGCACGAGTATGTGACGGTGGCCAAAGAGGTGCATTCATAGAATGCCTGAGAATTGATGACAATGACACTGGCTGGAATCGTGACGGAGGCGAGGGAGGTGCATCCGGAGAACGCATTATCATCGATGATGCGTACACTGTCCGGGATTGTGACGGAGGCGAGGGAGGTGCATCTGGCGAACATACGATATCCAATGGATGTGACGCCGTCAGGGATCGTGACGGAGGCGAGGGAGGTGCATCCGGAGAATGCAGAATCCCATACAAGAGTGACAGTGTCCGGTATCGTCAGGGAGACGAGGGAGGTGCATCCTGAGAATGCGGATCTTCCGATGGATATGACGCCGTCAGGGATCGTGACGGAGGTGAGGGAGGTGCATCCGTTGAACGCGCTTTCTCCGATGGATGTGACGCCGTCAGGGATCGTGACGGAGGTGAGGGATGTACAAATCCAGAACGCATTTTCCCCTACAAGAGTGACGGTGTCAGGTATCGTATACCCCGTCGCATCGTTTCCTGCGGGATAACACAACAACTGGGTCATATCCTTGCTGAACAAGACGCCGCCGGAGGATGCGTAATTCGGATTGTCGGCCGATACGCTGATGGATACCATACTTGTACATGCAATAAACGCATTGCTCCAGATAGAGGTAACACTGTCGGGGATCGTGACAGAGGTGAGGGAGGTGCATTGGTAGAACGCCATATTTTCAATGGATGTTACACCGTCCGGGATGGTCACGGAGGCGAGGGAGGTGCATCCGTCGAAAGCTTTGCTGCCGATGTGAGTCACGCTCTCCGGAATCGTTACGGAGGTGAGGGAATCGCACCCTATGAATCCCATATCCCCAATCCGAGTCAGACCGTCTGGCAGAGATACTGCTTTGACATTGCTTCTGTAGGAGTACCACGTGGGAATCGAATAACCACTGTAATCCGTCATGTCCCCCGTACCGGTGATCGTCAATGCACCGGTGCTCGGATCGAATGTCCATGTGAGATTATCCCCGCACGACCCGCTCGTGCCGGAATCCGCATCGGACCCGTCAGCTGCGAAAGCGAACAGCACAGCAACAGCAACGGCCGCGAGCAGGGCCGCGGCCAAAATCGTCTTCCTTCCCATGATATCCCCGTCGTGTGTCGGAACATCCCGGAGATCCGGTCTGCCCCATTGACCTTCGTTCCCATTATAAGTTTATATATCAACCGACGGACCGTCGGGGATCGGGGAGGCGCACCCGTTCACGGCCAGAATATAATCGCCGTTACTGCCCGTGAACGGACGGTTTCTCCCTTAATGCGCGTAAAAATTCCTATTCGCGTGCGCTAATACTGAATATCACGGCCCTCCGTTATATATCGGTGCCGCGATTCCATCCCGCAGGGGTCAGAGGCAGTTCTTCACCATGTAGTGCACGATGGCGGCGCACCTCTTGGCCGCCTCCTCCTCGAACTCGTGGTACTCCTGCTCCTCGGAACCGTCGGGCTTGTCGGATATCGCCCTTATTATCACGTACGGAACGTCGTTCAGATGGCAGGTCTGGGCTATGGCGCCGCCCTCCATCTCGCAGCACAGTCCGCCGAACTCCGAGGTGATCCTGTCCCTCTGCTCCGGAGTGTTGATGAACTGGTCGCCGCTGCATATCCTTCCCTTGACCGCCTTGATCTCGGGAGCGCACTCCGAAATGGCGCGCTCGGCTGAGGATATTAGTTTCTTGTCGGCGGGGAACGCCACCAACCCCGTGTAGGGGATCTCGCCCTTGGTGAAGCCTATGGGCGACACGTCGAAGTCGTGCTGCACCGCCTCCGTGGAGACCACCATGTCGCCTATATCCAAAATATTGTCCAGGGAACCTGCCACGCCGGTGTTGATTATGCAGTAGGCCCCGAAGTCGTTGATCATGACGTTGGCACATATGCCAGCATTCACCTTTCCCATGCCGCATTGGGCTATGACTACCTTATGCGAGTCAAGGGTGCCGATGCAGAACTCCATGCCGGCGACGGTCTCCTTCCTGTCGATGTGCATAGAATCCTTCAGTGACGAGACCTCCTCGTCCATGGCGCCGATGATGCCTATCCTGCGGTCGTCGCCGGTGTCCTTGTTCATCGCTATCATAGTGCAGGCGCACGTCACCACGACGGCGACCGCCACTGCCATGAGGGCTGTTCCGTACTTCACGGACGATGATGCACGGGGACGGTATTAAACCATCGGGACGGGGACGGTCTCGTCCCTCCTGACCACCTCCTCCGGAGCGATCGTCTACAGGGACGAGGCCGATGCCCTGACGGGCGAGGACAGGTCGTCCTGGTCCGAGGCCGAGGGAGGGAGGATCCTCACGCATACCTCCTACATCCTCGACGAGAACGGGAGGTTCGAGCTCGCATACGAGATCTGAGACGGCGACGGCAGGGTAAGGATATCCGTCAGGAAGCTGGGTGCGTCGCAGTACATGGCGACGTCCTTCGTCCTCAAAAGCCATGCCGTCGAGGACTGCGGCGATGCGCAGTACCTCCGCCTGTACGGCGAGGGCGGTTTCTTCGTCAGGCTCCTGATGGCCGACAGGCCCGAAACGGGCAGGAAGCCCAAGGATTCCACATCCGACGACGCCATAGAGGAGGCGGACATCGAGGAGGAACGCGCGGTATCCCGTGTGATCACAGCTCTATGCCCTGCTCCCTCGCCCGCCTGAAGGCCGCCTGGTCCCTGCGGTACGCCCTCTTGATCCTCTCCGGGGTGCCCTTCTTGAAGCCTACGGCAACGGGATAGCTGCCCACGACCTCGTACTCGATGTAATCCCACCATTCCGGTTCCGCTATTGTCATATCTTTTCCTCCTTTGTTCCTGATACGATGTATGATGCGGAGGGATATCAACGCTCGATAGTTACGTTCGTTACCGAGACTTTACGAATAAACGGGATGCGGGACGTCGTTCCCCGCATTTCCTAGTTTCATATTCTCTACGATAAAATATGAAATATTTTTTCATCGGATATATCAACATATGAACCTAATACTGTTCATTTCGTTAAAATTGAATCATCGTTTCACGATTGTTTTAAGTATATAAAACTTGTAGAAAAAACCGCATGCCCGTGAACGAACTCTCCGACGATGAACTGAGATCCGCCATATTCAGCAGGATCGACGGCGACGCCTGCCAATACACCGACAGGCAGATATTCGAGGAGACCTCACGCCGCGCGGAGAGCGGCAACAGGGGCATGAGGTTCATGCTCGGGACCCTCCACCACAGGGGCATAGGCACCGAGGCGGACGCCGATGCGGCCGACGAGGCGTGGGTATCCTCCTTCGAGGATGCCGTCGAGGGCCTCCAGACCATAGCCTACAGCCACTACGCCGGTTCCCTCGGCCTCGACCTGAAGAGAGCGGGCAACCTCTTCTGCCGCGCAGCCGACAGCGGCGGGGACGACTATCTCCTGCTGCGCGCGGCGGACTGCTACCTCGCCGAGTACATGGAATCCAGGGACGACAGCATGGGCGTCCTCGCATTCAACTGCTACAGGAACGCCTTCCCCGACTACGCCGATTCGTGGAGGGGATTGGCGTTGTGCTACATGTACGGCATAGGCACCGAGGTGTCCTATCCCGAGGCGGAGCACATACTCTATGCAGCGGAGAACGACGGCACCGACGTCACCGACATGAAGATGCTCCTCGGCGAGATCAAGCACCGCGGTTATTACTTCAAATGATTCTCAGAACCGATGTGCCAGCACATCCTTCGTAAATGATTTGCTACGGGAGGCATCCCTCCCCCGTAGGGGTGATCTCTCACTCCTTGCCCTCGATGGTGATCTCGGACTCTGCGTTCCTCTTGACTGCCTCGATCCCTTTCTTGGCGGAGGCCTTCGCGGAGTAACCCTCGGAATTGAGGATGACCTCTCCGTTCATGGCCTTGAGCCTGAACCTGAACTCCCCGACATCGTCCTCGTAGAGCTCCCACTTGGGGTGTCTCGGGAGAGGCTGGAAGTCCTGCAGGGTCTGGTCCTCGACGTCGGCATAGTAGTTCCTCTGAACGGAACCTACCCCGCCCTTAGCGGAGCTGAGGCTGCGGTAGTCCTGCGAGGTACCGATGACCTCGCCGTTGCTGGCGACGAGTTCGAAGAAGAACGCATCTTTGGATTTCTGCTTGATGACGTACTTTCCCATAGACGCTTTATGCACGTGTCGGTATTAACCATTTTCTTTCCGGAACACCCCTGAGACGTAGCTCTCTCAGATGAGCCAACCGTCATGTCCCCGCCGGGGATTCGGGATTCGCGCACATGTATCTGCGGAACCTCCGCAGCGACCATCTCGCGAGGATGAGGTTCAGCGAACCTCCCAACACCTCTATCGTGAACACCGCCCAGAAGACCTGCTCCATGGTGGAACAGAACGCTATCAGAGCAATCAGGACGATGTTCCTGATGAACGCGGTGTACATCGGGAACCTTGCCTTGCGCAGCGCCTGGAGAAGCGATCCCCCCAGATCTATCAGCCCGAGGAACGGGATGCACAGCATGTACACCCTCAGACCGTAGGCGTAGATGTCCCTGTACGGCTCCAGCGTCGGATCCGTGGACATGGGTATCACGAACCAGTCCGCGAACACCAGTATTATCAGCGCGATGACGGACATGGATATCAGGGCGATCTTCGAGATGTACCTGAAGGCGGCATCGGCCTTGTCCGCATCCCTCACTCCCAACGCGGCGGAGCACACCGGGACCAATGCCGCACCCGCCGCCTGGGATATCACGATCACCAGATTGACGAAGCTCCACGGCACGTTGTACATGGCCGACGACATGACCCCCAGCTTCGGGATCATGATGATACGCTGGACGACCGACAGGAAGCAGATGAAGAACACCTCCACCATCCTCGGCAGCCCCACGGCCAGCACGTCGCGGAACTGATCCCACCTTATCCTGAAGCCTTTGAAGGATATCCGCAGATACATCCTCCCGGAGAGGAACCAGTACAGCCCCAGCAGCGTGGATGCCAACGCCGATACCGAGGTCGCTATCCCCGCGCCGGTAAGCCCCAGACCCGCACCGTAGATGAGCACCGGGTCCAGCAGCATGTTCATGACGGCCGCGAGGATCAGCACGGCCATGGACTTCTTCGCAGCACCCTCGGCGCGCAGCAGTCCCGCCACGGCGCCGTTGAGGACGTACACCGTACTGGAGAAGATCACAGGCTCGATGTACTCCCTGCAGTGGCCGGAGACCTCCCCCAGGGACATGACGTCCATGAGGGGACCGAGGGAGAGATACAGCGGTACGGTGATGAGTATACCGACAATCATCGATAGTGCCAGCGTCTGCGCCACGAGGCTCTCCGCCTCTCCCGATTCCCCTCTTCCGAGGTGTCTCGCTATGGTCGCCGCGGCACCTATCCCGATGGCCGTCCCGATACCGGAGATGATCCAATAGTACGGTATTATCGATGACAGCGCGGTGCTCGAGTACGATCCCAACCCGGCGCACCATGCGGTGTCGGCGAACATGTTGATCTGCGCCACCGCATACGACAGGATAAGCGGCAGCGTCATGACGAGGACGGCGCGCTTGGGGTCCCCCAGCATGACCTCCAGATCCCTGCTGTAAGACTCCCCTGCCATGGGACGGGTGTTGTCTTCGCCGTATATCAATTTGTCCTTCACGGACGCATCCGCTGAGAATACATCGGCGTACGGCAAAAATGCAACCCGGTGATGGTGGGTTAAATAGTGTTAAGCACATTTTCCACCATGTCTGTTGGGAACAGTGCATCGGGAGGACACTCCCGTTCAAAGATCGCACTGCTGACGGCGGTACTGGTTGTTGCCATGTTCATGGCGGTACCCGTCGCAGTCGCATACGACTCGGACGCCTATACCGACGGTGAGACCGGTTACACCGTGACGTTCACCGACAAGGCCGACGACTCCGAGCTGACCCAGCTTGGGACCACCAAGAGTTCCGTCGTGAATTCGGCAGCCGGTTCCGTCATGGGTGTATTCAACTTCGAATTCTACACCTTCAAATCCACAGTGGACAACATCGGAACGTTCGAATACACGACGGCCGACGGAGCGATGGTCAAGGGCAAGACGAGGACCGTCCTGTCGGCCACGGACCTGGAGGTGAAGGGCCTGAAGGTCACATACACCGCGACGAGCCAGACGGATATGTTCGACATCGACGATTCCAACACCGCCAAGGAGAAGGCGATGGCCGAGGCGATGGCCGCCTATTTCGGAACGGACAAGCTTTCGCCCGGCGACACACTTGTGCTGGAGGTCAGCGGACGTATCGAGGGCGCCCTGTGGTTCGAGAACAACTACGCTGACATGAATGAGACCCAATGCCTCCTCGAGAAGAGGACCAGCAAGATATCCGAGGTCAACAAGACCGAGGCCACACTGACCTTCACCCCCAACGGAGGTATCGCGAAATCGATTACCATGAAGTGCGACACCATGATTGGGGGGAGCGGAACCTCCACCTACGACTACGGCAAGCCGCTGTCCGAGGTGAAGGCAGGGGACAAGGTCACGGTCAAGGAGGATGTGGATTCCATGAACAATGACCTCTCCATCAAGGCCACCATCGGCGACAAGGACTACTACATCGACGACCTGAAGCCCGAAGGCGATGACGAGGATACCTATCAGCAGACCGTTTCCATCGTCCTTCAGTCCGACATCGCCATCCCCGACTACATGGTCGAGGAGATCGCCAGCTTCGCCGACACCGACAACGTGAAGTTCGACAAGAGCTACTCCGCCGCCAAATCGGAGTTCGACTCGGTCTATGACGACGGGTTCCCCGCGAAGAAGAGCAAACTCCCGCTGATCATCGGAGGCGTCGTCGCCGCAGTGGTCATCATCGGGATCGTGGCATTCTTCATCATCAGGAAGAAGGCCTGAAAACCATAAACGGGGCGGGGTCCCCGCCCCATCCATTTTTCTTCCGTCCCCTTCCCCGATTCTCTACAGTGCGCAGCCGTATTCGGTTCCGGGAACCCCCCTTCATCATTGGAGGGCAAGGGCGGTTCGACTCCGCCGCTTCATTCTCGCTCCGCTTTCACGACCTTGTTCCTCACCGACAGGGTGCAGACCAATGCGATCGCCAATATGATCAGGGAGAACCACATGGTCGGGACGAATCCGTTCCTCAGCCCGTCCGTGCCGATGTCCGCCGGTCCCCCGCCGGAGGACAGGCTGAATATCATGGCGAAAAGCACGCATCCCAGCGCCGACGCGACGTAGTTCACCACGAGCATGAAGTTCGTGGCCTCGTCCTCGTATCCCGGGGTGGCATGGTGTATCATGCGGGTAGGCTGCGCGGTGCCGGAGAATGCATGGGAGGCGCCGAATATCGCCAGCGGTATGAGCAGGAAGATGGGATCGCATCCCTCTATGGTCAGATATATCATCAAAGCGCAGAACGTACCCCTGAGGATGGGCGCGGCGGCAGACGGCCATTTGCATCCGAACCTGTCGCACATCCTCCCGACAGGGAGTACCAGCAGGATCATCGCCACGGACACCGCCGAGAGATAGAGTCCCGATTCCAGTGGACTCAGGGACCAG
>JAEEGL016395644.1_pt1 | contig 23246 bp, 16 predicted proteins | sample 9134231 | NCBI WGS metagenome assembly JAEEGL01 (sample SAMN16246548, study PRJNA631951) | gut metagenome | biome: gut microbiome; feature: rumen; material: fiber-attached | host: Bos | place: Iran: Karaj | collected 2018-10
CCAGGTGAAGGAAGAAGATGTCTTCGGCAAGAGCAGAAAAGCGGAAGTTGTCATTGTCCGGCAGATGAGCATGTATCTGGCTCACAAGCACACAAAGCTTACTACGAGCAAGATAGGCATCTATGTTGGCAATCGCGACCAAGCCACCGTCTTGCACGGCATCAAGAACATAGACACGAAGCTGAAAAAGGACAAGAAACTACAGCGCCACCTCGAAGCACTGGAGGGACAACTAATAGGGAAGACACTATGAACATCAAGCAAAGAAGAACCATTCGTAAATACACTCAGCAGCCCGTCAGCAACGAGCTGCTGAATCGGTTAATAGAGGATGCCTCGCGTACACAGACTATGGGCAACCTGCAACTCTATAGTGTTGTAGTGACAAGGTCGGCAGAGAAAAAGGAACAGCTGGCTCCTGCCCATTTTTTCCAACCAATGGTGATACAAGCTCCTGTGGTGTTGACTATTTGTGCCGATTTCCGAAGGACAACAGATTGGTGCCTTCAGCGCGAAGCAAGTCCTGGCTATGACAATGCCCTGAGCTTCCTTAATGCCGCCACTGATGCCTTGCTCTTCACGCAGACTTTCTGCTGTCTGGCCGAAGAGGAGGGTCTTGGAATTTGTTTTCTTGGGACAACGGTTTATCAGCCTCAAGCCATCATTGCGGCTTTGGAACTGCCCGAACTGGTCTTCCCTGTTGCTACACTTACAGTAGGTTGGCCTGCTGAGAAGCCCAAACAGACAGACCGCTTGCCTCTCCAAGCTATTGTGCATCAAGAGACTTACAGCGAGTTTACGCCTGAGCGTATTGATGCCTGCTACAAGAAGCGCGAATCGCTTGCTGCCAACAAGCACTTTGTGGAAATCAATGAGAAACAGACCCTTGCACAAGTCTTTACCGACATTCGCTATACCAAGAAAGACAATGAAGCGATGTCCGAAAGCCTGCTCCTTTCCCTTGCTCAGCAGAAGTTCTTGAAGGCAGGTGGACTGCCTGGAGGCATTGTTCCTGCCGTTGTTGAGCACAGGCCAGAGGTGCTGGAGTGCGATGTGGTACGCTTCCAGAACAAGAAGGACAAGTGGGTAGCTTTTGTCGGACTTCTTGACGGCTTCCCTTACGAGATATTCACTGGCTTGCAGGATGATGAAGAGGGCATTGCCATTCCGAAGAGCGTTTCTAAGGGCTTCATTATCAAACACTATGACCGCGAAGGACAGAAACGTTACGACTTCCAGTTCGTTAACAAACGTGGCTACAAGACTACTATCGAAGGCTTGAGTGAGCGTTTCAACCCCAAGTATTGGGACTATGCAAAGCTCATCAGCGGTGTGCTTCGCTACCGTATGCCTATCGACCATGTCATCCGCCTCATCACATCCCTTCAGTTGGAGAACGACACCATCAATTCCTGGACAGCAGGTGTGGCAAGAGTGCTGAAGAAGTATCTGCCTGAATCACAGCAGGCGTATGAAGAGGAGGAAGTGGAATAGACCCCCTAACCCCCTTTAGGGGGAACAAATGGTAAATAGATAAATGGTAAATGGCTAAATGTGAGATAAGCGTCAACCGCATCAAAGTGTATGCCCGTCATGGCGTATCGCCGCAGGAGCGCACCGTGGGGGCTGACTTCTATGTCACGGTCTCTGCCCTTGTGGATGTAGAAGCTTCAGCATGGCAGGATGACCAGCTTGAAGGTACTGCCGACTACTCCCGCTTTGTCAATATTGTTCGCAGAGAGATGGCTATTTCTTCGAACCTCTTGGAGCATGTTGCGGCAAGGATTAGCGCTGCTGTCCTTGCAGAATGTCCTTCCGTCTCTAAGGTAAGTGTTACGATTGAGAAGGAGAACCCGCCTCTTGGTGTCCTTTGTGCTGGTGTCAGTGTGAAAATAGAGCAGAATAGAGATTAGAGAACAGGGATTAGAAATTAAAGACAGTAGGAAAGACAATAATTTTTCTCTTTTCACTTTTCTCTTTTCATATTTTGTTGTATCTTTGCGTCCAATAGTATCAAGATAGCATTATAATGAAGAAGAAAGTAAGATTCAGTCTCGTATATAGAGACATGTGGCAGAGCAGTGGCAAGTTCCAGCCACGCAAAGACCAGTTGGCACGCATCGCTCCTGTAATCATCGAGATGGGGTGCTTCGACCGTGTGGAAACCAATGGTGGTGCCTTCGAGCAGGTGAACCTTTTGGCAGGTGAGAACCCCAATGAGGCAGTCCGTGCCTTCTGCAAGCCTTTCAACGAAGTGGGCATCAAGACTCACATGCTCGACCGTGGTCTGAATGCCTTGCGCATGTACCCCGTGCCCGATGATGTTCGCCAACTCATGTATAAGGTGAAGAAGAAGCAAGGCACCGACATCACCCGTATCTTCTGTGGTCTGAACGATGTTCGCAACATCATCCCGAGCATCAAGTGGGCGAAGGAAGGCGGCATGATTCCGCAGGCAACGCTGTGTATCACTACCAGCCCTATCCATACTGCCGAATACTACTCAGCCATTGCCGACCAGCTGATAGAGGCCGGAGCTGCTGAGATTTGCCTTAAGGACATGGCCGGAATAGGTCAGCCTGCTATGCTTGGCAAGCTTACGGGTATGATAAAAAAGAACCATCCCGACATCATCATTCAGTATCACGGCCATAGTGGTCCTGGCCTCTCAATGGCAAGCATCCTTGAGGTCTGCAATAATGGTGCAGACATCATCGACACAGCCATCGAACCCCTCTCTTGGGGTAAGGTGCATCCCGATGTCATTTCCGTGCAGTCGATGTTGAAGAACGAAGGATTTGATGTGCCTGAAATCAATATGTCGGCCTACATGAAGGCACGTTCCCTCACTCAGGAGTTCATTGATGACTGGCTGGGTTACTTCATCAACCCTGGCAACAAGCACATGTCCAGCCTCTTGTTGGGATGCGGTCTGCCTGGCGGTATGATGGGTTCCATGATGGCCGACCTGGGAGGCATCCAGGCTGCCATCAACAGCTTGCGTAAGCAAAAAGGCGAACCAGAACTGAATACCGATGATATGCTTGTAGCCCTCTTCAACGAAGTTGAATATGTATGGCCGATGGTAGGCTATCCCCCATTGGTAACGCCTTTCAGCCAATATACAAAGAACATCGCCTTGATGAACCTTCTTACTATGGCTCAGGGAAAGGGACGTTTCGTGATGATGGACGATGCCATGTGGGGTATGATACTTGGCAAGAGTGGAAAGGTACCAGGCCCCATTGCTCCAGAGCTTGTGGCTTTGGCAAAAGAGAAAGGCAAGGAGTTCACCGACACCGACCCACATACCCTCTACCCCAATGCGCTTGATGACTTCCGTAAGGAGATGAAGGAGAACGGATGGGACTTCGGACAAGATGATGAAGAACTCTTCGAGCTTGCCATGCACCCAGAGCAGTACCGTAACTTCAAGAGCGGTCAGGCCAAGAAGAACTTCCTTGCCGACCTCGAAAAGATGAAGATGGAGAAAATGGCAAAGGGGAATGTCAAGATTTCTCCCGAAGAGCTTTCTGCCTTCAAGCATGCCAAAGCCGATGCTGTTGTAAGTCCTGTTGATGGTCAGGTGTTCTATGAGTTTAAGGGCGATGGAGAAGGCATTCCATGTCTTGAACCTTCTGTTGGTCAGGAATACAAGGACGGCGACATCCTTTGCTATGTTCAGGCAACCTGGGGTGAGTTCATCCCCATTAAGGCAGGCATAGGTGGCCGTCTTGTGGACATCTCTGCTAAGAAGGCATCCCATGTCCGTCGTGGTGACACATTGGCTTGGATAGAGCGCGAAGGGTAAAAACAGCAAGACCTTTGGCTGTTGATGAGAATCGGCGAACCGACTGAGGCAAGTCGGTTAAGCGACTTGGGCAAATAGCTTTTTCTCGGCATTTCCGTCCAACCATCCAAACCTGTATATATATGTTGGTTTGGATGGTTTGGACAATAATGCATGTCGAGACCCTCTTAGCAGAACTGCTCAGCATCATCCGAGGTGTCGTTCTCCTCATCGAAGATTTGTGCGTTTCATAGAATCGTGCTGTGCGTTCGTGCATCCTTACATATATATAGTAGGATGCACAAACGCACATGCACACAAAGGCTTTTCAGAGCACAATCTGTAAAGATTTGCTCTGGTCGTTTCGAATCACCACCTCAACCAAAGAGATTTTACGGGTTCCGTCATCTTTACACGAAAAAAGATTATTGGAAGAAGGAGAAGTTGACGCTGCCATAGGCGCGGTGCTCGACGAAGCAGGGATGCTGGGAGAAGTCGTTCTGCTTGCCGTGCTCAAGGACAAAAAGGCCGTCGGGCTTGAGAAGGTTGCGGCTTAAGATGATGTCGGGCAGCTCGGGTATCTGCGGCAGAGTGTATGGCGGGTCGGCAAAGATGAAGTCGAACTGCTCGCGGCACTTTGCCACGAACTGGAAAACATCGCCGCGAATGGGCAACGCCGCTGTGTCCTGAAGCTTGTCGAGGAACTGCTTGATGAGGCGGTGGTGACGCACATCAAGCTCTACGCTGACAACACGACTGCAACCTCGGCTGACAAGTTCGAGCGTAATGCTGCCCGTGCCGGAGAAGAGGTCGAGTGCTGTCGGCTCTTCGCTGAAGTCGAGATAGCCTTGCAGGACATTGAACAGGTTCTCCTTGGCAAAGTCCGTCGTTGGACGTGCCGAGAAGCTGCGTGGCACTTCGAAATGCCTGCCCTTGTATTTGCCAGTGATGATGCGCATTTATATATTCAATTAAGAATTAAGAGTTAAGAGTTAAGAAAAAATGATTGGGAAGTAAGAAATAGAGATGTATCTTTCTTAATTCTTAACTCTTAATTCTTAACTTAACAATCAGTATTGAGAATGTATTCCCCTATTGTCTTTTGCAGTTCCTTTGATGCGCCTTGCAAATGGCAGGCGTCGCGCTGGGCATTCAGTTCGAGGGCTTTCCAGATGCCGAGCAGTAGGAAGATGCGGTCGCTGTCGTTGTCTGCCGTTTGTGAACCTGCATAAAGAAGTTTGCTGCGGCGGAAGATGCAGACGAAGAAACGCCGGTCTCCGAAGGACACATAGGCGTCGCGCTGTTCAGCATCATCCGGAGCGGGACGCTTCTCCTGCATGGATGCAAAAAGCTCCAACTGCTGAGCATCTGTGCTGCATACCTTCACATCGGGATAGCACTCCTGCACTATGCGCAGAAGGCTTTGCTCGACAGGAAATATCATCACAGCTTCTACGGGCGGGAGTATCTGGTATTGCATATCTGCCAATGACCATTGTCCATTCGTTGACGGGAAGCAGAGGCGGTAGAAAGCCAACATATCGCCCTTGTTGAAATGCTCAAGGGGAACGATGGTCGCCTGTGTGTCAGCAACGAGTTCAACGCTTTGGAAGCGATAATCCATCAGGTAAGGCTTCTTCAACGCCTGCCGCAGGACATCATCCGACGGCGAAGCCTCAGAGACAGGGAAATGGTCTGACTGCACCACAGAGCCATCGAGTGTGCTGCATACAGAAAAAGAAAATCCATCCGCACCGAAGCGGATGGATAGTCTATAGCCGGTAAGTGATTTATTCCCAGTTGCCAGCATTGTTGTTCCAGTTGTTGCCGGCGTCGCCAATCTTCAAGCCTGCATAAGCACCCTTGGATTCAGCAAGTTCATTACGATTGTAGATTTTGCGCTTGCCAGCCTTGCCCAACCCCTTGAGGAAGCTGCTGTCTGGTGCGTTGCACTCCATCACCTGAATGATGCTGCCGGAGCGTGTGGTGTTGGGACAAGCGATAAGCTCGAAGGTGTCGCCCTGTGAGAAGGGAATGTAGCGCAAAGAGTCTGCCACGAAGCCCTCCTTCTTGTAAAGCGAGTCTATCAGGGAAACCCAAATTGTGTCGCGACGGAAGTTCTGCAAGCCATTGGCAACGATAGCTGCCTGGTCGCCGCTGTTGACGATAGCCGCAGCCTTGCTTTCGGTCAGACCCTTGTTCATCTGGTCTTCTGTGAGCAGGCCTTGCTTCATGACTACGGGCAGCTTGCCGTTCTTTACGAAATCAATAAGCACGGACCAGTCTGCACAGTACTCACCATCGTGCTGAGCCTTGTATGCTTCCTCGGCAGCCCTAATTTCCATAAGGCGTTCCTTAACAACTCTCTCTCTCTCTGCGACGGTTGCGTCGAAGTCCTGCGTATCACTAATACTACGCCAGCAAATGAAGAGCAAACCGATGGCACAGATACCCAAAATGACATTTTTCCAGTTTTTCATAACGTTATATGAGATTTATTTTGTAATTTCGCATCGCAAAAGTAAAAATATTTATTCACATTTACGACAAAATAGTCTTTTTTTTATCAAAGAATGGCAATAAGTGAAGATTTAGGTACACTTATTAGGGAGAACTTCGCACATAATCCGACGAAAGAACAGGAAAAAGCCATTTTCTTGCTCTCCGACTTCCTCTTGTCAAGAGAGCGTGATGAAGTTTTCCTGCTAAAGGGTTATGCAGGCACGGGCAAGACCTCGCTGCTGGCCGCTTTGGTACGCACTCTGCAACAGCTCGACCAACGCTTTATGCTGCTTGCTCCGACGGGACGAGCCGCAAAGGTTCTGTCCTCCTATGCCGGCGCACCCGCCTACACAATACATCGGAAGATATACAGGCAGAAGTCGATTACCGATATGGACGTCTTCCAGAACGACATCAACCTGCGGCAAGACACGCTCTTTATCGTGGATGAAGCCTCGATGATTGCCAACGAATCCCACGACAGAACGGTTTTCGGTACAGGAAGGCTGCTTGACGACCTCATGCACTATGTCTATTCCTGCGAAGGTTGCCGCCTCATCCTTGTGGGCGATACGGCTCAGCTTCCACCTGTAGGGGATGAAGAAAGTCCTGCCCTGAGCCGAATTATGCTGGAAGGCTATGGAATGGAAGTGACGGAACTGTGCCTGACTCAGGTCGTCAGGCAACTTGAGGAATCGGGTATTCTGTGGAATGCCACGATGTTGCGCCGCCTAATCCAAGACGAGGAAATGTTTGACTTCCCGAAGCTCCGGGGCAAGAGCTTCCCAGATGTTCGTGTGCTTCCCGGCGACGAACTCATAGACACGCTCAACGACAGCTATCGTGACCACGGCACAGACGGCACAATCGTGATTACGCGAAGCAACAAACGCGCGAACATATTTAATAATGGTATTCGTACACGCATTCTTGACTACGAAGAGGAACTCTCGAGCGGAGACCTCGTTATGGTGGCGAAGAATAATTATTATTGGATAGAAGCCAACGGCCCCCTCCCCGCTCCCCCTTTGGGGGAGTGCTTTGATACTACAAAGCAAAAAAAACTTACCGAAAACGAAGCACTCCCCCAAAGGGGGAGCGGGGAGGGGGCTGGCCTGCCTTTTATTGCCAACGGCGATGTAGCGGTTGTCCGGCGCATTCGGAACGAGCGTTCTTTCTATGGCTTCCGCTTTGCCGACGCAACTTTGCAGTTTCCCGACTACGACCAAAACGAGATGGACGTCACCGTGCTGCTCGACACTTTGCAAAGCGAAGCGCCTGCCCTGACTCGTCAGCAGCAAGAGGCACTCTTCAACGGCGTTTGGGAGGACTACCCCGAACTGACAAACAAGCGCGACCGAATGAAAAGATTGCGGCAGGACAAATACTATAACGCCCTGCAAATCAAGTATGCTTACGCCGTAACGTGCCATAAGGCACAAGGCGGGCAATGGGAGCACGTCTATATTGACCAAGGGTATATCACGGAGGAAATGCTCGCGCCCGACTACTTCCGCTGGCTCTATACTGCAATCACCCGTGCAACCGAACAAGTTTATCTCGTCAACTGGCCAGACAACGCCTTGAGCGATGCCTGACAACCCACGTCTCAAAGGGCAATTTGACAGCATAAGTTCTTTGCAGCATCGCGACGCAGCAATTGCATCGTCGCGACAATGCAATTGCAGGGTCGCGACAATGCAAAGAAATACCTTCGTTTATCTGATTTCTTCGCTTCGCCGCTTTGGGTCACATTCTGCTCCTGTTTTGCTGTTCTTTTGCAAATAATTGAAAAAAAAAGCTGCTTTAAGCATTAGTTTAATTAATTTTAACTATCTTTGTACGCGGAATATAATGTAAAAGGCACTATGAATATACTTGTCACAGGCGCAAACGGACAATTAGGCAACGAAATGCGTATCGTTGCCCAGGGTTCGCTGGACAGGTACATCTTCACAGATGTCAACGAGCAGGAAGGCGTGGAAACCACCTACTTGGACATTACCGATTTGGATGCTATCCGCGCTATGGTCAAGGAGTACGACGTGCAAGCCATCGTGAATTGTGCAGCCTGGACAAACGTCGATGCAGCCGAGGCTCCGGAGAATTATGCTCTGGTAGAGAAGCTCAACGCCATCGCCCCCGAGAACTTGGCAAAGGCCATGAAGGAAGTTGGTGGCTGGCTCGTGCAGATTTCCACCGACTATGTCTTCGGCAAGGAGCCTTACAATACCCCCTGCCGCCCTGACCAGCAAGGCACACCAACAGGTGTGTATGGAGAGACAAAGAAAGAAGGGGAGGAGCGGATAATGGAAGTATTCAGACCTACCGGACCCTCTCCCGACCTCTCCCTTGTAGGGAGAGGAGTATATAGCAGCCATCCTACTAAGGTATCTTCTCCCCTCCCTATAAGGGAGGGGCCGGGGGTGGGTCCGGAGATTGGGAGAAGTTCCGGGGGCTACATCATCATCCGCACAGCCTGGCTTTACAGCGAATTCGGCAAGAACTTCTGTAAGACGATGCTCCAGCTCACAGCCACCAAGCCGCAGCTCAAGGTGGTCTTCGACCAATGTGGCACGCCCACATACGCTCTCGACTTGGCAAAAGCCATCAAGGTCATTCTCTCGAAACCCGTCCAAGGCATTTATCACTTCTCCAACGAAGGCGTTTGCTCCTGGTACGACTTCACCCAGATGATTGCCAGAATTGCCGGTAACAAAGGCTGCGACATACAGCCCTGCTACTCGACAGAATACCCAAGTCCCGTGAAACGTCCCGCCTACTCCGTCCTCGACAAGCGCAGCATCCGCGAGACATTCGGCGTTGAAGTGCCCTACTGGGTTGATTCGCTGGAAGAATGCATTAAGAACATCATTGACCATTGAACATTGACCATTGAACATTATTCCGACCCGAAGACTTAGGGCGCAGCCCAATGGTCAATGGTCAATAAAGAAAAACATATGGAAGTAATCAAAACCGCAATAGAAGGATTATTCATCATAGAGCCAAAAGTGTTCAAGGACGCAAGGGGCTACTTCTTTGAATCTTTCTCGCAGAGAGAGTTCGAAGAGAAGGTCGGCCCCATCAACTTCGTGCAGGACAACGAAAGTATGTCGTCGTACGGTGTGATGCGCGGCCTGCACTTCCAGCGTCCGCCCTACACCCAAAGCAAGCTTGTCTGCTGTGTGAAAGGCGCTGTCCTCGATGTTGCCGTTGACATCCGCAAGGGTTCACCGACCTACGGGCAGCACGTCGCAGTCGAACTGACTGAGGACAATCACCGGCAGTTCTTCGTGTCCAAGGGCTTTGCTCACGGCTTTGCCGTACTCAGCGAGACAGCAATCTTCCAATATAAGTGCGACGAGTTCTATCACCCCGAAGCCGATGGCGGCATCTCCATCTTGGACGAGACCCTTGGCATCAACTGGCAAATCCCAAAAGAGAAAGCAATCCTGAGCGAAAAAGACACAAAGCATCAAAACCTCAAGGACTTTGAAAGTCCTTTCCTATACCAAGCATAACTATGAAACGTAACATTGTTATTACTGGCGGAGCCGGATTTATTGGCAGCCACGTTGTTCGCCTTTTTGTGAACAAATATCCAGAGTACAACATCATCAACCTCGACAAGCTGACATACGCTGGCAACCTCGCCAATCTGAAGGACATCGAGGATAAACCCAACTATAAGTTCGTGAAGATGGACATCTGCGACTTCGATGCCTTCTACAAGCTTATGCAGGACGAAAAGATTGATGGCATCATCCATCTTGCTGCTGAGAGCCATGTGGACCGCAGCATCAAAGACCCCTTCACATTTGCCCGCACAAACGTCATGGGTACGCTCTCCCTTCTCCAGGCAGCCAAGCTCTATTGGGAAAGCCTGCCCGAGCGGTACGAAGGCAAGCGCTTCTACCACATCTCAACAGATGAGGTGTATGGCGCTCTTGAGATGACCAACCCCGAAGGCATAGAGCCTCCTTTCACCACAACAGCCAGCAGCTCCGAGCATCATTTGGCTTACGGCAAGGACTTCTTCTACGAGACTACGAAGTATAATCCTCACAGCCCATACTCGGCAAGCAAGGCTTCAAGCGACCACTTCGTCCGTGCCTTCCACGACACATACGGAATGCCGACGATTGTGACCAACTGCTCCAACAACTACGGCCCCTATCAGTTCCCCGAGAAACTGATTCCTCTCTTCATCAACAACATACGCCACCGCAAGTCTCTGCCCGTCTATGGCAAAGGCGAGAACGTGCGCGACTGGCTCTATGTAGAAGACCACGCCCGTGCCATTGATACCATCTTCCATAAAGGCACAATAGCTGAGACATACAACATCGGCGGCTTCAACGAGTGGAAGAACATAGACATCATCAAGACAGTCATCAAGACGGTTGACCGACTCCTTGGTCGTCCAGAAGGTGCCGACCTCGACCTCATCACCTACGTCACCGACCGCCTCGGACATGATGCCCGTTATGCTATCGATTCCACCAAGCTTCAGAAGGAACTTGGGTGGGAACCCTCACTCCAGTTCGAGGAAGGCATTGAGAAGACCGTCAAATGGTACCTCGAAAACGAGGAATGGATGGACAACATCACCAGCGGCGACTACGAGAAATACTACGACGAGATGTATAAGAACCGTTAACATAGAACAAACTAAAAACCAAATAAAACAAAAACAATTATGAATCGTATTCAGACACGACTGATGGCTGTGCTAACAGCAATGCTGTTCACAACCGCTTTCTCCGCAAACGCTCAGGAGAAGAACGGAATCTCATTCCCCTATGCCTTTATTGGCTTGCAAGGTGGTGGCCAAACCACTTTCACGAATTACAACAACTGGGAGCTTATCACACCCACAGCCAGCGTAAGCGTTGGTGTGCACTTCACTCCTGTTATTGCCGCCCGCGTTCACGTCAACGGTCTTTGGAACAAGAGCGGCGTTTGTCGCGATGGTGTTGACGCCAAGTTCAAATACAACTACGCCACAACCGACCTTGACGTTATGGTTAACATCATCAACCTCCTTGCCAAAAAGAACTACCCCCTGAAGGTTTACCTCATTGGCGGCGTAGGTCTCAACTATGCTTGGGACAACGAGGAGGTTCCCGCCCTGAAAAGGTACATTTCGACAAGTGACAGCAGAAACCGCTTGAGCCACAACTACCGTGTTGGTGCTATGCTTGATTTAAATGTTGCCCGCCACTGGAGTGTCAATCTCGAAGTTGCAGGCAATAGCCTTAGTGACCGCTATAACAGCAAAGTCCAAAAAGGAAATGACGACTGGCAGCTCACGGCACAACTCGGTGTTGCATACAAGATTCCATTCAAGAAGAACGCCAATGTTTCCGACGATTATTATGTAGATCCCACATTTGCTCTCTACAAGAAGTGGCTTGACTCTGATGGAATTGCTATTGCCCCCACAATACCCGAACCCGACTCAATTACTGTTGATTCTACAGTTTGGTATGATGACGTTTCCGTTGCAACCAAAACCGTTGAGGAGAAAATCGAAAGGAATATCTATTATAATATTCGTGAAAGCAACTTAGCTGTTCCGCAGGTTGAAATTGATGCCATTGCAGACTTCGTGAAGAATCACAAGGATTGCCGAGTAACTGTTACTGGCTATGCTGACAAGGGAACTGGTAATCCCACCATCAACATGAAGTACTCGAAACAACGTGCAGAAAAGGCCACGAAGGGTCTTATTGATGCCGGAGTTCCTGCAAGCATCATAACAACCACCGCCAAGGGCGACACCGTTCAACCCTTCCCAAGTGACAACGACAAGAACCGTGTTGTCATTTCCGTAGCAGTCGGCAAGACAGATAAAACGGAAGAGGTTAAGACAAAGAAGTCCAAGACTGTGAAAGTAAGGGTGCCCAACCCAAAGAAGTAATTTGGAAACGCTTGTAAAGCGTCGCCTAAAGTAATGGAACCCTTTTACTCATTTATCAGGAATGTACCACCCCATTCCTGATAAATAATATATCTATTATGAGTAAATCACATTTTTCTATTTTCCATAAAGAACATATCTTCATTACCGCTATTGCGGCAGTCATTGTATCCTTGATGGGTGCGGGCTACATCATCACCATTTCGCACTTTAATCCTGTGGAACGTGCTTTCGGCAACTTCCACATGACAGACATGTTCACCGAAGTAGAGAATGGCGGCACTCCTCAGGACACGAGCGAGATGATTACAATCGTGGACATGAGCAAGGTGTATAGTCGTGCTCGGCTGGCAGAAATCGTCAATACAATTGACTCACTCAAACCAGCCATCATGGGTGTCGATATTGTCTTTGATGGGCTTCGGGATGATCCTCGCGGCAACGAGATTCTAACGCAAACCGTCTATAGCACCTCTTCACCTATAATTTGGGCATACGAGTTGATAGATTGGAACCGAGAAAAGCAGCAATACGACCACACGCTTCATTCCTTCTTCCGTGACCCAAATGTCCCATTGGAAGAGGCTTATATAAATGTCCAGCGTGATGAAACCGGAGGAACAATCCGCTCCATTAACATCAAACGGCAGACAGAGGAAGGCACAGAATATTCTATGCCCGCACGCTTAGCTGCCGGATATACAGGAGATTCCACCGTGTTGAAGGAATATAAGGATTGTCGTATCCGCTATACTGCCACTCATTTCCCTATTGTTCCTTGCGACAGCATTGCTGAGTATGCCCATTTGATTAAAGACAACATCGTGTTGTTGGGCGCAGCCAAAGACAGGCGCGATATGCACTACACTCCCCTTGGACACATTCCTGGCGTCCGCATTATTGCGTTAGCTGCACAAACAATCATCAACAAGGACATTCCCAACGAGTTCCCTCTTTGGGCGACCATCCTTCTAAGTCTTTTCCTTGTTTGGCTCTGTGTCATTCTGGCAAGTGCCATTAATACATTCAAAAGCAAAAGCCGAATTACATTCGTTCGAAGACTGGGGCAATATGAAGTAAATGATTTCATCTTTTTTGCCTATATCGTTTTCCTTGTCTGGTTTGATTACTTACTTTTCGTAAAAACAAACTACTTCTTTAACGTTACTTGGGTAATCCTGAGTATTCTCCTTTTAGACACAGCAAGCGCGATATATAATGCAATAACCAATCCTTCACATTATAAATAACTATACATTATTATATTATATAATATGAGACGTACACTATTCCTTTTCTTGTTTGCATTTGCATGCAACTTATTTGCTCAGGACAACAAAGAGTTTTATGTTGTTTCAGAAATAACCGGAGGCTCCGTTGTGAAGCTGGCCGGAAAAGATAAGATTGAGATAAAAGAAGGAGACCAATTCTCAAGTTCAGACAAGGTGCTCATTAATGAGGGCACAACAATGATTCTCCTTGAGCCTACGCCCCGCATTCGTTGTACTGTAAAAGGCTACTACACAGGCACCATTCCCAACTACAAGCAACGCAACCAAAACACTTGCGTGAAGACTGTCACAGCTAAGTACATGAACTATCTTCTTTCACAAGTTGGCTCAAAGAATAATGCAAAACGCGATGAAAGCACAGGTGTAACCGTCTATCGTGGCAGTCGTCGCAAGAAGGCTTCAAAAGACGAATCCATTATGATGCCAGTCAAGAGTATCGACACATTGTATCATATTATAGACAGTTTGTCACCTTCGACTCCTGACACAGTAACCACACCGGCAGAGTCCAAATAACTTATTCTCAAACGTATGCTTCGTCGTTTCTTCTCCATAACCCTGTTATTTGCAATTTTCGCTCAGGTGCATGCACAAGACAGCATTCGCCTCAAATACGAATTAGGTCTTTCATGTATGAAAGAACGGCGCTATGTTGAGGCTTACGAAGCACTTAAATTCTACCTCGACAATGCCTCAAAAGAAGAAAGGCATTCTGTTTATTACAACAAGGGGGCAAAGATATTCCACGAGGTTGAAGATAAGATAAGAGAAGAGTGCGATGATTATTACAATCAAGCCATAAATGCAAAGCAACTTGGACAGCAGGCAAGACACGACAGCTTGTGCAAAATCTATTTGCAGAAATGTGTATTAAGTGACTTAAAGCAGAAGCGAGGATACACCAAGATTCTTACATATCATGCTTTATCCTTTCAGCAAAAGGGAGATACAGAGAAATGTCTCTCCCTTTTGAAGGAGGTCGTAGATATTTGTTATGCTTCAACTGAAATAGACAGCGTTAAGGCAGGAGAAGCACTTTGCCATATTGCTTCTATAGAATATCAGCAAGGACATTACGACAAAGCTATCGAAAACGGTTCTGAAGCGGCGCGTCTGTACAAAAACCATCCCGACAAAGCGACAAATGTCCTCTATGGCAATACACTTGTCAATCTATCCAACTATTTCTTTTCCCGCGATGCTCTTGGCGACCGCGAGCATGCCAAAGAACTGAACGAAACGGCAATGACAATACTTCCCAAGAAGCATCCCGCCTATGTTCAAGCTCAAAACAATCTCGCACAACTTAATTCCCTATCAGATAATCCGTCCGCGCAACTGAAGAAAAACAAGAAGGCAGACAAAGCAGCGAAGAAACTTAAGGAAAAAAACGAGATATACCTCGCCTCTTCCCTTAACACCCAAGCCATAGATCAAGCCAAACTGAACAATTATGAACAGGCATTAGCCATTGAGCAGCAGGCTTTAGACATTTTGGAGTCAAAGGGTGATACCTTAAACCTGAATTTTGCCAATGTCCTCTCCAACATGGCATCCTTCGAGAATATTCTTGAACACTATGGGAATGCCATATCTCTATGGAATAGAGCCATTCCCATCTTCGAACAAATTGAGGGACAAGGAAGTCGTAACTATCTTAGCTGCAAGAGTGAAATTGCAGCGGTGTATTCCAAGATGGGTGAATTGGAGAAGAGTACCGACATAATGAAAGGGATAACCCAAATGATGATGGGAGACTCCACTTTGGTTCACAAAGCCGAAAAGGACTATGCCTCATTGTTTACCCTTATGGCTTCCGGCTACGCAGAGATTGGCAACTATCAGCAGGCAATGTCTCTTCAAAGTCAGGCTCTATCCATCTTCCGCATTCGACATGATGTGGCAGACGAGGCCAATGCCTTAAACGAGCTTTCAAACTATCTCTTTTCTGCAAAACAATTGGTACAGGCAATAGACACCTGCCAAAAAGCCATACAACTCTATGAAAAAATCAACGGCCACTATGAGGAGCATGCAATAGCCCTGAACAACCTCTCAAAGTATTACTATTCGACCGAAGATTTCGACAAGGCCCTTTCTGCCAGTCGCGAAGCTGAACGGTACTACCGCAAGAAGGGTGGGCTTAACACTTCTCTCTATGCCAAGATTCTTACCAATCAAGCTCTTTACGAGGCAAAGCATGACAATTTGGAAAAAGCCATTAGCCTTAGTTTGAGCGCTGATAGCATTCATCGCCAAGTGTTGGGCAACAGCAATCCAGACAATGTGCTTTTGTGGTTCAATTTGGCTAACTATTACATCAAGACAGGCAAGACAGACGAGGCTCAGCAACGTTTTCACGAAGCGCTTAAGCTGCAAATGCAACATGTGCGCAACAATTTCTCTCACCTTTCCCCACACAAACGAGAGTTGTACTGGGACACCAAGAGCTTTATTTTCCACTCTGCTCCTTACATGGCCTGCCTGATAGAGAAGAACGATTCAGCACTTATCGATGCCTACGATGCACAGCTTTTCTCCAAGGGTGTACTACTTAACTCTGAGATTGACTTCAACAACTTCCTGTCCAAAATGGACGACCAAAAACTAAAGGAAAAATACTCGGAGCTTTCTATTATCAAAAATAAAATAGACCTTCTCGAGCACGACCCTACGAAAGAGGCACAAAAGCAAATCTCCAAGCTTAGGGACAAGGCGGAAGACTTGACGAGCGAGCTGATGAAGGGATGCAAGGAGTTTGGCGATTTTACACAGTCGATGAGCATTCGTTATCCTCAGATTATTGAGGCATTGAAAAAGAACGAAGCTGCTATAGAGTTCTTCGATATTGAAACACAAAAGGGGGACCGCATCTATTGGGCACTTCTTGCACGTCATGGTCAGAAGGCACCCAAGTTGTTCCGACTTTTCAGCAAGAATGAACTGAACGACTTTCATTTTGCCGGGATGCCTCTTACAGATGCCTTGACCACACAAGAAGGTATTAACGCTGTGTTCGAGGACACTCTGATTGGCCACAAAGTGTGGAGCGATAAGTTGATGAAGGAACTTGAAGGCGTAAAAAACATTTGGTTTGCCCCCACAGGTTTGTTCTATCAATGGGGAATAGAGTATTTGCGATATGGCGACAAACGCATCAATGACCTCTTCGGCCTGCATCGTATTTCATCCACCAAGTTTTTTGCACAGCAAAAAGGCTCTGGCATGAACGACAACATCACTGAAGCTGCAATCTTCGGTGGCCTATATTATGATGCATCTGCCGATGACCTACAGGCTGCCAATGCAAAGCTTTCCGAGGGGAAAAGAGACTACATCTCCGAATATGAGGCCATGTTACTAAACGACTCGACTGACGTTGCCATGGCCGAAGAACAGATGCTTGCGGGTCTTACACGTGATGGACTAAGCGTCGACGACATTGTTTATTTGCCAGGCACCCTGACAGAAGCTAAACGCATCCTCGAATGCTTGCTGATGCACGACATCGAAGCGAAGTTGTACAAAGAGGATGAGGGTACGGAGGAAGCCTTTAAGAACCTAAGTGGACGCGGCATCTCCCTGCTACACGTTGCAACACACGGTTTCTCTTTCTCTCCAGAAGACGTTGACCAAGATGCTTACTCATACCTCAACATTTATAGCGATAACGCAATCCAGGCAGACAACAGCCTTTCGTATTCGGGATTACTGTTGTCGGGTGCTAAGAATGTTCTGACAGGAAAGCCACTACCAGATAGTTTGGAGAATGGTGTGCTGACAGCGAAAGAAATTGCCAAGCTTGATTTGCGCGGCTTGAACCTCGCTGTTCTGTCTGCTTGCCAGACTGGACTTGGTGAACTGAAGGAAGATGGCGTGTTCGGTCTGCAACGTGGCTTCAAGAAAGCTGGGGCACAGACGTTGGTTATGAGCCTTTGGAGCGTGGGTGATGATACAACACAATTGATGATGACCTCTTTCTATGAAGCCTTACTCGATGGACTTTCCCGCCACGATGCATTCCTAAAAGCACAAGATGCCGTAAGGAATGCCTACCCAGAGCCTTTCGACTGGGCATCCTTCATTATGCTTGATGACATTTAATCATTAGGGCTTCGAGGAAATTCCTGAAGCCCTAATGATTTATTCTGCTTATTCTCCTGTGAGAATCTCGATGAGTTTCTCTACAGCAGCATGGATGCCTTCGAGGTTCTTGCCGCCAGCTGTGGCAAAATGGGGTTGTCCACCACCACCGCCTTGCATCAGCTGTGCGGCCTCGCGGATGTTCTTGCCAACATTCACACCTGAGGCGACTGCGCTATCCGAAGCTGCTGCGGTAAGGAGGGGTTTGCCTCCTGCTACGGAACCTATCACAACGATGCTGTTCTCCACCTCTGCACGGAGCTGGAAGGCAATGTCCTTGACAAACTCAGCACCGAGAGGTGTGACTGCGCTCAACACTTTGATGCCGTTTATATCTCTTTGCTTGGCGAGCATTTCCTTCTTGAGGTCTGCTGCTCGCTCGCGCATTGTGTCTTCCACCTGCTTGCGCAGCTCGGCATTATCGCTAATGGCCTTCTGAATGGTTCCCATCAGGTCGGGAGCATTGTTGAACAAACCTCTAAGGCTATTCACCATGTCCTGCAACCTGTCCATTTGCTCTTCGACAGCTTTGCCTGTAATGGCTTCGATGCGACGCACGCCTGCTGCGACACTACTTTCAGAGAGGATGCGAACCATACCGATGCAGCCTGTGGCACTTGCATGGCAACCACCACAGAATTCCACGCTATCACCAAACTGGATGACACGCACCTTGTCGCCGTACTTCTCGCCGAAGAGGGCAATGGCGCCAAGCTTCTTGGCTTCTTCGATAGGTGTGTCGCGGTATTCTTGCAAAGGAAGATTCTGGCGGATGCGTTCGTTGACGAGGTGTTCAACCTCTCGAATCTGCTCAGATGTCACTTTCTCGAAATGCGAGAAGTCAAAACGAAGATAGTCGGGTGTCACGAGTGAACCCTTCTGCTCTACATGATTGCCAAGCACTTCCTTGAGGGCTTGGTCGAGGAGGTGCGTACATGTATGGTTGGCTTCAATGGCTCTACGACGTTCCACATCTACGCAAGCCATGAACTCAGCCTCGGGATTATTGGGAATGCGCTCTAGCAAGTGAACGCTCACACCATTTTCTTTCTTTGTGTCAATCACCTTGATGGTCTCGGCTTCGTTCACCAAAACGCCGGAGTCGCCGACCTCGCCACCCATCTCACCATAGAAAGGTGTTTGGTCGAGAATAGCTTCATAGACAACTCCCTTCTTTTGCTTGACCTCGCGATACTTGACGATGTGGCAGGTATATTCGGTAAAGTCGTAGCCGACGAACTGCTGTTCCAACTGGTCGCTGATGATTACCCAGTCGCCAGCCTCTACCTGCGCAGCATTGCGGGCACGTTCCTTCTGCTTCTGCATCTCGACGTTGAAACCAGCCTCATCAACTGTAAGATTGTTCTCGCGACAAATCAGCTCAGTGAGATCCAAGGGGAATCCGTATGTATCGAAGAGCGTGAAAGCCTTCTCGCCGGCAATCTCTGTCTGGCCGGCTGCCTTTGCCTCTTTCATCACGCCATCAAGGAGTTTGATGCCGGTTTCAAGCGTACGGAGGAAGCTTTCTTCTTCCTCCTTCATCACCTTTGTAATGAGTTCGCGCTGACCTTCCAACTCTGGATAGGTCGCTCCCATTTCCCGAATGAGGACGGGCAGCAGGCGATAGATGAAGGCTTCCTTCTGTCCGAGGAAAGTATAGGCGTAGCGGACGGCACGGCGAAGAATGCGGCGAATGACGTAGCCAGCCTTTGCGTTACCCGGCAACTGACCGTCTGCGATGGAGAAGGCAATGGTGCGAAGGTGGTCGGCTACAACCCTCATGGCAACATCTGTTTCCTCCTTCTCACCATAACAGTAGCCGCTGAGGTCTCCGATTGCCTTGATAATAGGCTGGAAGACATCGGTATCGTAGTTGGAATGCTTGCCCTGGATAGCGCGGACAAGGCGTTCGAATCCCATGCCCGTGTCGATGACGTTCATGCCAAGTGGTTCGAGATGACCGTCGGCTTTGCGCTCGTACTGCATAAAGACGATGTTCCAAATCTCGATAACCTGCGGGTCGTCCTTGTTAACCATTTCCCTTCCGGGCACTTTGGCCTTCTCTTCGGGCGTACGACTATCGAGATGAATCTCGGAGCAAGGCCCGCAAGGACCAGTGTCGCCCATTTCCCAGAAGTTGTCGTGCTTGTTGCCATTGATGATATGGTCAGCCGGAACGTGCTTCAGCCAATAGCCTGCGGCCTCATCATCGCGGACGAGACCCTCTTCGGGACTGCCCTCGAACACAGTTACATAAAGGTCTTTCGGGTTGAGCTTCAGGACATCCACAAGGTATTCCCAAGCCATATCGATGGCTCCCTCCTTGAAATAGTCGCCGAAGCTCCAGTTGCCCAGCATCTCAAACATCGTGTGATGGTAGGTATCATGCCCAACTTCCTCAAGGTCATTATGTTTTCCGCTGACGCGCAGGCACTTCTGACTGTCGGCACGACGACGGGGTTCCGGGTCGCGAGTGCCAAGAATGATGTCCTTCCACTGGTTCATGCCCGCGTTGGTGAACATAAGTGTCGGGTCATCCTTTACAACCATCGGGGCGGACGGCACAATCACATGTCCCTTCGACTCAAAGAACTTTTTGAACGAGTCGCGTATCTCATTTGCTGTCATCATATCACTTACAATTTGACTGTTTACTATTTACAATTTATTGACTTGCACGCAAAAATGTCTGCAAATGTACGAAATTATTACGAATTATGCATTATGAATTGTGATTTTAGAATTATTTTTTGTACTTTTGCAGAAAAATATACGCAATCTCTAATCTCCAATCCATTTATTATGGCATACAATCCTAACAAAGACCTCAAGAAATATTACGGCATTGCCGAGGTTGCAGAACAATTCAATGTGGCCGAGTCGCTGTTGCGTTACTGGGAAAAGGAGTTCCAAAACATCAAGCCTCGGAAGAACGGTCGTGGCGTGCGCCAATATACAAAGGAAGACATCGAGGAGGTTCGCATCGTTTATAATCTGCTCAAGGTTCGCGGCATGAAGATTGCCGCTGCAAAGGCCGTCCTGACCAAGAACCATAAGGCAGCAAGTGATACCTCCGAGGTCATAGGCCGCTTGCAATCCATCAAGTCAGCTTTGCAAGACATAAGCCATGAACTGGGAGAATTATAAGAAGACCAGAGTAAGATTTCTTTGACTGGCTTATTACACATATTTTTATATATATGCCTTTGCAAAACAAAAATAACAATATTAAACTGACAATTATGATGAAACAGATTCTTTCCCTGCTGGTGCTTGCTGGCACAATGTCACTCTCATCCTTCGCACAGGATGTTACCTTGGAAAATGCGAAGTTCCACGCTGGCGACAACGCTTCGTGGGCTGGTGTGAATGTTGATGAGTCTTCTTGGCGTGACATCAAGAACACGATGACTTGGACATCCCAAGGCATCAAAGTAGAGAATGGCTTCGGCTGGTATCGCTATCATGTAACTATCACAAAGAGTATGCTCGAGAAGTCAGACCTCAAGGAAATGGTGGACTTCAACATGGGCAAGATTGATGATGCCGACGAAGTTTATCTCAATGGAAAACTTATCGGCAAGACAGGGCGTTTCCCCTCTGATGCTCAAGGCTATCAGGGCCAATGGAACACCCAGCGTATTTATAGTGTGAAAGCCAATAGCAACCTTATTAAATGGGATGCCGACAATGTGGTGGCTGTGAGGGTTTATAACGCTGGCGACCCAGGCGGTATGTTTGCCGGGCCGATTTGTGTACGTGTCCCCAACACGATTGACAATCTGAGCATCAACATCAAGGAAGATGCCAACAGCCAATGTGTAAGTACCCTTACAAGCAAGATGCAATCGACCAAGAGCGGTATCTTCAAGGTTCAGGTGCAAGACCCTGAAACGGGCAAAGTGCTGACAGAAAAAGCGATGAAGGTTTCTGTAAATCAGAAGAAGAATCGCTCCATAAGTGTTCCTTACGACAATCATAGCATGGTTCGCATTATATCTTCTTTTACAGAGGATAAGACTGGTTTGAGCACCGAGACGAAGTACATTCCCAAGTACATCCTCACGCCTGCTGCTCCTGCTGAGCCTCGTTTCAACACCACACCTCTTTATGGTGTGCGTCCAGGTTCTCCCATCCACTTCCGCTTTGGCGTGAGTGGTGAGAAGCCCATGAAGTTCTCCTCTGCTGACCTGCCACAAGGCCTCGCCCTGAATCCCGACAACGGTGCGTTGAGTGGCTCCCTCGAAAACCCTGGCTCCTATACCTTCACCGTAAAGGCAAAGAATGCAAAGGGTGAGCAGACACAAAAGTTCACCATTCGTTGCGGTAGCAAGATAGCCCTCACGCCTCCAATGGGATGGAACAGTTGGAACTGCTGGGGCTTGAGCGTCACGCAGGACAAAGTGATTAGCAGCTCTAAGGCACTTATTGAGAAAGGTTTGGCTGATTATGGTTATTGCTACATGAACATTGACGACGGTTGGGAAGCACCCCAGCGTAATGCTGACGGCACGATTGCCGTGAACGAGAAGTTCCCAAGCATGAAGGAACTGGGCGACTGGTTGCACTCCGAGGGCCTCAAGTTCGGTATCTATTCTTCACCTGGCGACCTTACCTGCGGCGGCTATCTTGGCTCTATTGACCACGAATTGCAAGATGCAGAAAGTTATAACAGTTGGGGTATTGACTACTTGAAGTATGACTGGTGCGGATATGGTCGCAAGCACCGCACAGAACCAGACAGGCAAACTGTTGCCAGCTATGTTCGTCCTTACCTGCTGATGGAACGTTGCCTGCGTCAGCAACCTCGCGACATCTTCTACAGCCTTTGCCAATATGGTATGGCCGACGTTTGGAAGTGGGGTCATGCAGTAGATGCAAACTCTTGGCGTACTACGGGCGACATCACAGACACTTGGGAGAGCCTCTACAACATTGGTTTCGAGCTGCAACCCGACCTCTATCCATACGCACAACCTGGCCATTGGAATGACCCCGATATGCTGATTGTAGGCAAGGTGGGTTGGAGCAACAACCTGCGCGACAGCCGTCTGACTCCCGATGAACAGTACACCCACATCAGCCTTTGGACGCTCCTTGCCAGCAATATGCTCATCGGTTGCGACATCGCTCAGATGGATGACTTTACCGTAAGCCTGCTTTGCAACCACGAAGTGAATGCTGTCAATCAGGACATCCTTGGCAAACAGGCACAGAGAGTCGTGCAGGATGGAGCCATTCAGGTTTGGGCACGTCCCTTAAGCGACGGCAGCTATGCAGTTGGCATCTTCAATGTAGGTACCACAGACGTGAAGGTTGATTTCAAGAAGTACTTCAAAGAGGTTGGTATCAGCAGCTTGAAGAGCGTCCGTGACCTCTGGCGTCAAAAAGACCTCAGCACCTCAGACATCAACTATTTCATCCCCACTCATGGAGTTAAGTATCTGAAAGTTAAGTTCTAAAGGACAAGAGAACACTTTCCTTGAACGATAAGGCCTGCGGCAATGCCCAGGCCTTTCTTTTTGCTCTTAAGGAATCATAAAATGACTACGAAAATAAGGACATTGAGGTCTTTGCTAAACGTAACACGTTA
>JAEEGL015193194.1_pt1 | contig 23245 bp, 17 predicted proteins | sample 9134231 | NCBI WGS metagenome assembly JAEEGL01 (sample SAMN16246548, study PRJNA631951) | gut metagenome | biome: gut microbiome; feature: rumen; material: fiber-attached | host: Bos | place: Iran: Karaj | collected 2018-10
GAGGTGGCGTAAGGGATGGCATAGCGGCGGGAGTTAATCTGGTCGAGGGCATCCTGCGCCGTGCCGTTGATTTTCAGCTCGACGACATAGATGGTGTCGGGCATGTGGACAACCATATCGACACGGCCGCCAGCACATTTCTGCTGTGTCACCACATATACGTTCAGCATCGAGAAAATCAGGTAGAGCGTCCATTCGTAGAAGCCCTCGGCGTTGCTCACTTCTGCCAGCTTCTTCTTGAAACCTTCGACGTAAGGCAACGATGCCAGATAGCTGCGCATCTCCTCCATCGCCAGCTCTATGTCGTCTTTCTTCAGGGCGTTCCAGAACTTCAGGGCAAAACCACGCTGAACAGGTCCGCCATCCAAACCGACATACATTGGAAGCAGTCCCTGCGTGAATCCCACACGTACTTCCTTGTTAGGGATACTGAGCGAATATATATCGCTTTCAGCATCGTAGTCCTTTATCGTGAGGTAGCCAGACTGATAGAGAAGCGGCAAGGCATTGGTCATGCCCTCTGTAGGAAGGTCAAACTCTGTGGCACCCGCCTCGATGTTGTCCATCGCTGTGATGTCTGTCCGGAAATGCTCCATCTGACGGAACAGGAAACGAGGTGTGCCTGTGCTGAACCAGTAGTTTTGCAGGTCGTTGTCTGCCAAAGCGTTGAACAAACTATAAGGATTATAAACCGCCGCAGAACGTTTAGCGAAATGATATCCGTCGTACATCACCCGAATCTTCTCACGCATAACCTCCGGAGCGAATCCCATCTCTGCTGCCATCATGGCGATGTCGTCTTTCAGCTGTGTGTCGATTTCCTCGTCTGTAATGCCGCAGATGGTGGCGAACCGGGGAAGCATACTGATGTTCTTCAGGTTGTTGATTGTGGAGAAGATACTCAGCTGCGAGAATTTCGTGATGCCTGTGATGAAGCAGAATTTAATAATCGGGTCGGCGGCTTTCAGCGGCACATAAAACTCCTGCATCACGTTGCGAAGGTCCTCAAGCAGTTTCGGCTTGTCGAGCGCATCAAGCAGAGGGGCATCGTACTCGTCGATGATGACTGCCACCAGGGAGCTGTGCTGTTTACTGGCACGGTTGATTATACCATTCAACAGTCCTCCTGGCAATAATTCAGTTTCGTCACGGCCATATTCCATCCAATAAGGACGCATTATATTGAACAACTTGTCTCGAAGCTCCTCAGCTGTATGCAGCCCTTTCGCCACACTTAAGTCCAGATGAATCACGGGATACCGTTTCCACTCCGTCTCCAATTCCATGATTTTCAGACCCTCGAACACTTCACGATCACCTTCAAAATAAGAGTGCAAAGTGGAGGACAGCAATGACTTTCCAAACCTTCGGGGACGGCTCAGAAACACATAGTTGCTGAAATTAACCATATCCCATATGACGTCTGTCTTATCGACATAGACGTAACCATCGTTTCTCATCCTGGAGAATGTCTGGATATTAAACGGGTACCGCCTCTGTTTCATCATAGAGCTGCTGTTTTTATTTTCATTTGCGAAATTACGAAGAAAAGAACAAAAATGCAAATTAATTCTGATTTTTTTATATCACATTCCCCGCACCATGATTTTTTATGGTTATTTTTGGGTGAAAACAAAAAAATGCTTAACTTTGCTGCATATGGGTGTTTTTATTAGGGGCTGTCCTAACTCATATACATTAATTATTATTACAAAGAACACATCATTTATTCTATAGGTCATTATTTACATCTTTATTCATCATGGGGAAAAAAATCAAGACAGGCAGCGGCAAGCTGAAATCGTGGTATGCCATCCATTTCAAAAGGACTGCACAAACCATAGGTTTCAGCGTTGCATGGATAGTGATGGTGGTTTTAATGGTGATAGTCTACAAGCACCTCAACAGCCATTTTTTTCAATCTGTCACAGAGAATGGCGAGAGCAACAGCTGGCGCTCATTCGGACTTATTGCTGTTTCCACCGTGATTTTCATCATCATAGCCTGCTGGGGTTACAGATATAAGCCTATTCAGCGCGACCGTCTGCTGTTTGCCCGCTCATGGGGACTGGCGCTGTATTCATTCCTGTCGATTGTCCTGATTCTCGGCTTTCTCTTCACCGTGGCATTGTCGTTGAACGTGAAGCCGTCGATGGTTCTCAATCACGACCAGCAGTCATCATTCGTTGACAACAAAAACCTGAAGCCAACCATGAAGGTGGAAAGGATGAACAATGACACTCATGAAAAGAGAAAAACAGCTGTTAGCTCTGCTAATGCCTCAGACACCCACAGGCAAGACAATCAGCAAGATGAAGATGAGAACACCTCAAACCTTGTATGGAATATAATCAGTCATTTCGCTGATCCCGGCAACCTGCCCAACTCAGCTGGTGGCGGCAGGATGATAGCCTTACTGTGCGCCTTGGCAGGCATACTCTGTCTGTCGGGGCTTGTTGTTTCATCGTTAGTAAGCATGGTGTCAAGACGCACCCAACGTTGGCGCAAGGGCCTGATTCGATATAACCGGAAGTTCAGGAATTATGTGGTGGTGATTGGTTGCAACAAACAAGCCTCAAACATTATCCGCAACTCACTCGACCGCGAAGACGTTGATTACGTGCTGGTCCAGACCCGTAACGATGTGGAAAAAGAGCGTTCGAGACTTGAGCTGACGCTTGAGCGCGCCTACGAAGAACGCGTGGTATTCTATTTTGGAGAGCGCACACTGTATGAGGATATTCGAAACCTGAAGCTGGAAAAAGCAAAAGAAGTGTATATTCTCGGTGAGGAGATGGACGATGAGAGAGAGCAGGACCACGACTCATTCAACATGACTTGTCTGCAGCTGATTTCCAGATACTTCAAAGAGTCCAACGCAAGAAAAGCAACTGCTCAGAGTATTTCAAGACTAATTGCATGGCATCAAGAGAGACCAAGACGTAACAGAAGTAAATCCGTCAATTTCACCAAGATGAAATGCCATGTGAACCTGGAATATCAGAGCACCTACACGATCTTCAAGTTCACGCACATCTACAAAAGCTTGAACCAGAACATCGAGTTCATCCCCTTCAACACCCATGAGATATGGGCAAAGAAAGTGCTGGTGGATAACTACGCCATCATTCCAGGCGAGCGACGCGGCGACCTGAAAGTCCAACGCTATCTGCCACTCGACTGCTATGTGACAGGAAAAGATGGCAGCATTGAGAATATCCTGCCCGACACAGAGAAAGCCGTTCATCTGTTTGTGATAGGCATGAACCAGATGGGCAACGCTTTAGCGATGCAGGCCGCCATGCTGGTGCATCTGCCCAACTTCCACTCCAAAGGCATGCGCACCACCATCACGTTTATCGACGAGCATGCGAAGAAAGAGGGTGAATACCTGAAAAGCCGTTTCACCGCCATGTTCGAGCTGTGTATCCACCGCACGGTGGTATGCGGAGAAGGTGAAACACCTGTGCTGTCATCCCCGAATGCAGCAGGAAACTGGACAGATCCCATGATACCATTAGAGAAAGGGCGTTTCTCTCATCTTGGTCCGAACTTCATGGACTTGCAATGGGAGTTTATCGAGGGCAACGTGGCATCCAAAGAAATACAAAACTATATGTCAGTCTGCTGTGAGGACAAACGCAAGACTGTGACCATCGCCGTATGCCAGAACGACCCCCAGCAGTCGATCGCTACCGCTCTGTGCCTTCCCGAGACCGTGCTCAGAAGGGCTTTGCAGGTGCTGGTTTATCAGAGAAACACCTTTGACCTCATCACAAAAGTGGCAACCGGAGAGAAAGAGTGGAAACGCTACGCGAAGCTTCGGCCTTTCGGCATGACAGAAGACTGCTACACGGGCAACATGTTCGAAAACATCAGGGCAAAACTCGCCATGCTGCTATATGAACGGCATGGCCTTCACAGATTACAGAACCTCACCCACATTATCGACCGGATAGACCGTCGATGGTCGGAAGAAGGAATCGTCAATAAGCTGTCGAACATCAACCTCACAGACTCTATCCCCTTGAAATTGAGGTCAGCCGGATACAAAAACCAGAGTCAATTAGAAATAACTAACGCTATCAACAACAAGCGGCTCATCGAGCTGCTTTGCGCCGCAGAGCATCAACGTTGGCTGACCGAACGGCTGACAATGGGGTATCGTCCACCAACCGCTGAGGAAATCAACTTTTTCTATCAGGACATCACTCCTGAAGAGCGGAAGTCCCGTAAAGAGTATCTGAAATCGAAAAGCAGGGTACATATCGACATATGCTCATACGACCTACTTGAGAAAATCGACAACACCAAAGAGAACGACAGGCGAATTATCCTAAACACTCTGCAGTTGACATTCAAGAAACAGGAGGCACGCATCATCATCCATCTCGCACAAAAAGAGTTGGCTAAAGCCCATGGTAAACTGAAGAAGATCAGTTCTCCTCAACTGCGACTGTGCGCCTGTTTCCTCAATGAGATGGTTGTCATTCCAAATCGGAAGTTTCGTAAATTCGACATAAAAAAGCGAAAATATAAGAATAAGCGCATGGATTCTATATGGTTTGCCAAAACGCCTGTCACGCAAAAGCTATGGTGTATGGTGATGGGAAAACGAAACAACCCCTCCTCGTTCAAAGGGAAGGACCGGCCGGTGGAGAACGTGTCACTGCTCGATGTAAGAGACTTCATCACAATACTGAACGACCGCACAGGCCTGCATTTCCGTCTGCCGACCAAAGACGAATGGCAAAATGCCGCATACGGAACATGGAGCACACAGAATTTCCCCAAGAACAAGAACGACCTCGCTGAATATGCGTGGTTTGATGAAGAATGGGACGCCGATAAAGGCAATGCTCACAAAAACCGTCAGAGCACCCATCCCGTAAATAAAAAGAAAGCCAACAGCCTTGGACTGTCCGACATGCTTGGCAATGTGTGGGAATGGGTAAACGAAAAACATGGACCAAGCACCTACTGCTTCTGTGGAGGCAGCTGGCGATTCAGCGAGAAAGAATGTGACCTGACAGACGAAGAAGAGTCATGGTGCAACTATTGGACTCCCGACTTCAGCTCCTCCGATTTGGGTTTCCGGCTAGTGCTCCCCTACCTCTTTAACAAAGTGGAGAAAGACGCTGTGCTCCGAGACGAGAAGCTCAGAATGGGAAATGAGATAGTGAAAAGCCTACGTGAAGTACCAGCAGGACTGTTCTGGATGGGAACGAGCTACCATATTTCCGAACGTCACCTCTGTCTCATCCGAATGAGCAGGTTTCTGATGGCAGACTCGGTTGTCACCCAACGTCAATGGAAGGCGTTCATGGGAGTCCAGGCCAACCTGTCAAGCCACAAAGGAGACAATTATCCCGTGGAGAACGTGTCGTATCTCGATGCACAACTGTTTATCAGAAAACTGAACGACTACGTGAAATCCCAGACATCCTATAAAAAAGACTTGTTCAGCCTTCCCAGCGAGTCACAATGGGAATATGCCGCCAAACTGGGGAATAAGCCGGTGGACAGTTCCACAGACAGCACGCCATTGGACGCCTCTCACATACCCAGCCCCGACAGCTATTTTATTTTTAGTGCAGGTGTGAATCCCGATGATGAGGCATGGCACAACGGAATCACCAAATGCACCCATGATGTGAAGCGGAAAAAGCCGAACAGTCTAGGCATTTACGACTTATGCGGCAATGTATGGGAATGGTGCAATGACTGGTATCAGGCAGACTATTTCAAGAATCTGAACCCGGGAAACGACATCAGCAAAATAGAGCCTGACCCAGAAGGTCCCAAACATGGCTGTGCCCGTGTAATGCGTGGTGGAAGCTGGAAATTCACCGCCTGGGAATGCCGTGTTTCACGTTTCACATTCTGGACCGAGGACTACCGTTCCGATGATGTGGGCTTCAGGCTGGCTGTGAAAGATGTTGCAGGATACGAACAAGTGAAAAAAGAATTAAACGATAAGTTTTAGGTCATAGAAAACGATTTTTGGAAAGTGTAACGGAAGAAAGAGAATGAAATTGTGTTAAAAAAGAAAAAAACGGTAAAAAATGTGATTTTTTTTGAAAAAAGTTTGGTGGTTTGAAATACAAATTATATATTTGCACTTGAAAAAGTGTGTAGCAGTCCTTACACACGAAAAGAACAGATGATTTTACGCAGAAAATGCGTACTTAACGTGTGATTTAACGCAAAAAAGGAAGATGCCTATGATGAAAAAGCTACTAATACTGACGATCTGCGCATTCATGCTCTCGATGGGAGGTGAATTGCGCGCACAAGATATACCGAAGACTGCGATAGAGAACGAACAGGCTCCGATTACTATAACCGTGAACGAATCGACGGTGCATATTAAGAATGCAGACAAGAAAGTGGTGTCGATTTACAACCTCACGGGTGTGGAAGTGAAGCGGATCAACATCGACAGCCCTTCCAAGACAATCGACCTGGGATTCCTGCCTAAAGGATGCTATATCATCAAAATCGGCAACGTGGCACGTAAGGTGTATCTCCGCTGATAGATACGGGATATAAACAAATGCCCCGGCACACGAACCAAACAAAGACTTGTCTATGACTCATAGGCAAGTTTTTATATGAAATATTTTCTTTGAAAATAGGAAGTTAATTTTCAGCGAAAATGGAAGTAATAATTCTGCGAATTAGGAAGTAATATTCCTACGGAATAGGAAGTTAATTTTCTGCGAAAATGGAAGTAATATTCCAGCAGAACAGGAATAGGAAAAAAGCAATGTCAATAGATAAAGAAAAAGACATAACCGCCCGTTTGCTCGACAAATCCACCCGCAGGAAGGCGTTTGAGGATATGGTCAACATGTTCAGCAGCCGGCTTTACTGGCAGATACGCCGTATGCTGACCTACCACGACGACACCGACGACGTGCTTCAGAACACGTTCATTAAAGCGTGGAACGGCATGGAGAGCTTCCGTGGCGACAGCAAACTTTCGACATGGCTTTACAAAATCGCATATAACGAGACACTAACGTTTATCAGCAAACAGCGTGAGACCATCTCGATAGACGGTACGACCGACTTCGACGACGAGAACTCCACGAGCATGCTCAACACGCTGGAAAGCGACTCCTATTTCGACGGTGACGAGACGATGCGTCTGCTACAGGCGGCCGTGGCAGGTCTGCCGGCAAAGCAACGGTCTGTGTTCACAATGAAGTATTTCGACGATATGAAATATGAGGATATAGCCGAGGTGACGGGCACGAGCGTAGGTGCACTGAAAGCCTCTTATCATCTTGCCGTAAAGAAGATTGAGGAATTCATTAATAATCATGAATGAATTTACGATTTAAAGATTTACGATTTAAAGATTTACGATTTAAAGATTCACAATTTAAAGATTCACAATTTAAAGATTCACGATTTAAAGATTTACTATTTACTATTTATTTGGGTATTTGGACATTTTGAAATTTAAAGACGAGAAGGAAATTTCGTGGAAAAATCAGGGAATCGTATAAAAAACGCATAAAAATCATCGTTGACATTAAACTTTCACGCATAAAAACCGTCAAAAAGACAAAAGGAACAAAATTATGGAAAAGCGAATACACATAGAAGACATAGACCGTAAGACACCGTTCAGAGTGCCAGACGGCTATTTCGAGGGCCTCACGGGCAGAGTGATGGCCTCGATAAGTGACGGTTCAGAAGAGGCTGTTGACAACGGCGCGCCCCACGAATCGAATTCCAAGGTGGTTGGCATGCTGCCCCGCCGGAACAAATTCGGCTGGGTGAAATGGCTTGCCGCAGCCGCTTGCATCTGCGGCGTGGTGTTCCTCATTGCCAACCAGCAGGACTCCGACGAAACCGCAGGCGGTGGGCCGACAGCCAACGTGAAAGGCAATCCGTCGGTGAGCGAAAATTCAGATGCTGAAGACATTCAGACTGTCAGCAGCACAGAGCAGGCAGGCGGTAAGGTGTATGCCAACAACACTTACGACCTCTCACGACACGCACACCGCAGCTCCACCCCTCCCCCGGCAAATATCACTCCGGCACCAGCCACATACAAGCCGTCGGCCACAGCACCTGCAGCAAAAGTTCAGACAGCAAGCGTGGACTTGAAACCGGTTACACCGGTGAGGACAGCCGGAAAAGAAAATCTGGCTACAAGAACTATCAGAACCGTCACACCACCTAATGGCGTGAACGCCTTCTCCACGAATGCCCCCAAAACCGACATGGCAGACAACGATGCCTCAACGACCGACAGCTACTCACAGGAATATGACCTGATTGACTATACAAACATGAGCAGCTCAGAGATTTACGAATATCTTGCAGGAAATGAGTATTATTGATTAGTTGTTAGTTTTTAGTTGTTATTCGAGTTTTAGAAAATTACCAGACGCACTTCAGCGCGTCTCTACTAGATAACACAATATAAGAAACAATGAAACGTATTTTAATTAACATACTTTTATGCTGCGTCAGCACAGTCGCAATGGCTCAGGGAGGTTTTAACCCTCAAAACTGGGGGCAACAACCGCGGCGCGACTTCTCACCCGAGGAGTATTGGAGAGTTCTTCAGGATTTCGTAACCCACGAAGCTCACCTGACCAACGAGGAGGCTGAGAAGTTTTACCCTATGCTCAAAGAGATGATGGAAGAGCAGCATAAGAACAGCCGTAAGAGTTTTGAGGTTTACCGCTCATGCAACGAAGGAACAACCGAGTCGGAATACGGAACAGCTGTAAAGAAACTTCTTGAGCTGGAGGTTGAGAACCGCCGCATAGAAGAGACTTACTACAAGAAGTTCCACACGGTGATGAGCTGGGAGAAAGTGTTCAACGTGCGTCGCGCGCTGCGCCACTGGAACCGCGAAGCACTCAACCGGTTCAACCCCCGCAGAGGCGGTCCTCCACCACACTCTAACAGAAACTGGCCACATTGACATAGTACAGGGACGGCAATAAGCCGTTCCTGTGTTTTTTTAAAATGGGAGTTTGGGAAGTTATGGGAACAATGGGAAATATGGGAGTTATGGGAAATATGGGGAAAACTTTTTTTCGTAATTTGGCTGCGCCGAAGTTACTCCCGTTCGGAAAAACTCAAATAAATTTAGCTTTGCTGAATTTTGTCTCGACTCAGCAAAGATTATGCAAGCATATCTTTGCATTCGCTGCTCCAAAATTTGGTTTTTCGCTCACTTAATCGTAACTGTGGCTGCGCCGAAGTTACTCACGTTCGGAAAAACTCAAATAAATTTGTTTTTTCGCTCACTTAATCGTAACTTTGCATAAAAAGTGAAGAAATGGAGAAAAAGAAGCAAAAACAACAGTTTGAGGAGAGCATCAAAGAGGATTTGCGCTACTTGGAACTGCTGTCGCACTCCTACCCCACGATAGCTGATGCGAGCACGGAAATCATCAACCTTGAGGCGATTCTGAACCTTCCCAAGCCGACCGAACATTTCATCAGCGACCCCCATGGCGAGAGCGACGCTTTCAACCATGTGCTCCGCAACGCGTCGGGCTACGTGAAACGTAAGGTGAACGAGCTCTTCGGCGACCGTCTCGACAAAAACGAGAAGAAAGAACTGTGTACGCTCATTTACTATCCTGAGCAGAAACTTCAGCTTGTGAAGTTGGAGAAGCGCGACATGAACGAGTTCTACCGCATGTCGCTGGTGAGACTGATTGCAGTGTGCAGGGAAGTGTCGTCGAAATACACCCGTTCCAAAATCAGGAAAGAGCTTCCCAAAGACTTCGAATACATCATCGAGGAGCTGCTCCATGAGTCGTACAGCGGCTACGGCGAGAAGAAGCACAAATACTACCAGATGATTGTGGAGAGCATCATCGACACGCGCCGCGCCGATGCCTTCATCACCGAGATATGCAAGCTGATCCAGCGTCTCGCCATCGACCGTCTGCACCTGCTGGGCGACATCTACGACCGCGGGCCGGGTGCAGAGAAAATCATGGAGACACTGTGCGACTACAAACATTTCGACATCGTGTGGGGTAATCACGACGTGGAGTGGATAGGCGCCTGCGCAGGCAACCGCGCCTGCATCTGCAACGTGCTCCGGCTCTGTATGCGCTACGGCAACCTCTCCACGCTTGAAGACGGCTACGGCATCAACCTGCTGCCCCTTGCCACCTTTGCCATGGAAACATACAAGGATGACCCCTGCGAAGAATTTGCCGTGAAGGACCTCATCAAAGACGGGAGCCTCGACGAGCAGACCATGCGAATGCTCACTCAGATGCATAAGGCCATCACCATCATCCAATTCAAGGAGGAGGCACGGATTCTGGACCGTCGTCCTGAGTTCAACATGGACAGCCGCAAGCTGCTGGAGCATATCGACTTGGAGAGCGGCACAGTGACCATCGGCAATAAAACCTATCCGCTGAAAGACCGCAATTTCCCCACTCTCATGCCCGACAGTCCCAACAAGCTGACCAAGGAAGAGGAGAAGATGATGAGCAAGATTGAGCACTCCTTCCGTGCGAGCGAGAAACTGCGCCGGCATATCGACTGCCTGATTTCAAAAGGAGGCATGTATAAGGTGAGCAACTCCAACCTGATGTTCCACGGTTCCATACCTCTTGATGCTGACGGCCAGCTGAAAGAGGTGATAATCGAGGGAAAGCCATATAAAGGGAAAGAGCTGATGCAGAAAATTGACCGTACGGTACGTAATGCCTTCAACATAGAGCTGACGGCAGAGAAACGTAAGTTCTGCACCGACTATATATGGTATTTGTGGTGTGGTCCCGACTCTCCGCTGTTCGACAAAGACAAGATGGCGACGTTTGAGCGCTATTTCATAGCCGACCCGAAGACCCACAAGGAGAAGAAAGGCTATTACTATCAGTATAACAACGACGAAGCGACAGTGGATATGATTCTTGACAGCTTCGAAGTGGAAGGGAGCCACCGGCATATCATCAACGGTCACGTGCCGGTGAAGACCACAAAGGGCGAGACCCCGATCAAAGCTAACGGCAAGCTGCTGGTCATCGACGGCGGATTTTCGAAAGCCTATCAGCCAGAGACAGGCATCGCAGGCTATACGCTGATATTCCACTCGCGCGGCCTGGAGCTGATGCAGCACCAGCCCTTCCGCAGCGCGGAGGAAGCCATCAAGAAAGGCGACGACATCAAGAGCTCCGTACAGATTGTTGAGATGAACGAACACCGAATGTATGTGAAGGACACCGACAAGGGCAAGGTGCTTCAGGCTAGGGTGGAGAATCTGAAGAAATTGCTCTACGCCTACAGGAACGGACTGCTGAAATAGTTTATAGTATTTAGTTGTTAGTCCATGCGGACATTTGCTTTTTTTAGTCAATGCTTCGCTTTGACAATATTGCGGGACACGAGGCCCCGCCTACCTAAAAACAATCAGAAAAAACAGGCAAGCAAATCAAAAAAGGCAGAAAAGCAAATCAGAAAATTACAGACAAGCAATCAGAAAATGACAGACAAGCAATCAGAAAATGACAGATAATCAGATGAAAGAAATATTAGACAAGGCTTGGGCAGAGGGTCCTGACCAGTACATCAGGGCATTGACCGACCATTATAGGGAAGTAGTCGGCGGTGAGCTGACGGAAGCGACGATGGAACGGCTGAACGCCGACCAGCATACGCTGCTCGCCTACCGTATTCTGATGGACGAGGTGAGCGAGGGAGGATTCATCCAGCTGATTCAAAACGGCTACGGGCAGTATGTGCTTGGCGGTCCGTTTCCGATGGTGATGAAGAAGATATGGGGATTCGCAGAATTCGGGAAATTTATGTATGATGTGAGAAAAGAATATAACCGCAACCGCGAGGTGCTGGAACGCGACCTCGATGAGGAGCAGTTTATGGCTCTGTACGAGGAACAAGACGCCATGAATAATTTCGGTGACGACTTCCTCGACGACTGGGAGGAGACGATGACGCCCGCAATAGCAGCATACGTGAAAAAGAACGAAGAAAGATTTATTTAAATTTACCATTTACGATTTACCATTTACGATTTAATAATTTACGATTTATTTTAAAAATTTGAATATTTAGATATTTGAAGACGAGAAGACAAGAAGGAAAGAAGACAAGAAGGAAAGAAGACGAGAAGACGAGAAGGAAAGACAAATGTAAACACATATAAGAAAAGAAAATGGCAAAGAAACAAGAATATAAGTCGAAAGTCAACATCAAAAACAAGCGTGCCGAGCATGAGTTTATCCTGGTTGATACGTATACCGCAGGCATTGTGCTGACGGGCACCGAAATCAAGTCGGTGCGCGCAGGTAAGGCGAGTCTGGTTGACACCTACTGCTATTTCGTGAACGGTGAGCTGTGGGTGAAAAACATGTATATCGCCCACTACACCCACGGGTCGTACAACAACCATGTAGAACGCCGTGAACGTAAACTGCTTCTTAACAAGAAAGAGCTGCGGAGTTTGGCCCAGGACATCAAGTCGCCCGGCTACACGATTGTGCCGATTCTGCTGCATATCAGCGAAAAGGGCTTCGCGAAAGTTGACATCGCCCTGGCAAAGGGTAAGAAAGAATTCGACAAACGTCAGACGCTGAAAGAGAAAGAAGACCGCAGAGAGATGGACAGGGCTTATAAAGCGATGCTATGATAGTTTTTTTTGATAAGAGGGGATAGAAGATAATAGGAGATAATAGGAGATAATAGGATTTGAAAGGGAACAACAGTTTTTCTCAATTCCAACCCATAAACTCCAAACTATAATCTATAAACTTACACAATGCCGAGGATAGAAGACATAATCAAAGAGCGGATACTGATACTTGACGGTGCGATGGGCACGATGCTCCAGTCGTACGGGCTGGAGGAGAAAGATTTCCGTGGAGAACAGTTTGCTGACATACCTGGACTGATGAAAGGCAATAACGACGTGCTGAATATCACTCGGCCGGATGTGGTGGCAGAGATTCACCGCCGCTATCTTGAAGCCGGAGCCGACATCATCGAGACCAACACGTTCTCCAGCCAGCGGATATCGATGTCGGACTACCATGTGGAAGCTTACTGCCGCGACATCATCGCCGCCGGCTGCCGTATTGCCCGCAGACTCGCTGACGAATACACGCAGAAAGAGCCGTCGAAGCCACGTTTTGTGGCAGGCTCCATCGGACCGACAAACAAAAGCTGCACCATCAGTCCCGACGTGAACGACCCAGCCGCCCGTAACCTGACCTTCGACGAGCTGGCCGACGCCTACACCGAGCAGGTGTGCGCACTGCTTGAAGGCGGTGTGGACATGCTGCTCTTTGAGACCATCTTCGACACGCTCAACTGTAAAGCCGGCATTTATGCGGCAGAACGGGCCTTCGAGCAGACGGGCCGACGTGTGCCGCTGATGCTGAGTGTGACAGTCAGCGATGTTGGAGGACGCACCCTGTCGGGTCAGACGCTCGACGCTTTCCTCGCCAGCGTTGGACATGCCGACCTGTTCTGCGTGGGACTGAACTGCTCGTTTGGTGCCCGTCAGATGTATCCGTTCCTAAAAGACCTGGCAAAGAAAGCCCCCTATTATATCAGCGTTTATCCCAACGCCGGACTGCCCAACTCTTTAGGGCTTTACGACCAGACCCCCTCGGAGATGGCCCGCGAGATGCAAGCCTACGTGGACGCCGGTATCGTGAATATCATCGGCGGCTGCTGCGGAACGACCGACCAGTTTATCGCGCAGTTCCCGTCCTTGGTCGAGGACGGAAAAGGAGGGTTCATTCCGCCCCGCAAACCATCCCCACCCTGCGACCATCTTCAGCTGTCGGGCCTTGAGCTGCTCGACATCAGCCCCTCGAGCAACTTCATCAATATCGGTGAGCGTTGCAACGTGGCAGGTTCGAGGAAATTCCTCCGACTGATCAAAGAGGGCCAATACGACGAGGCATTATCGATAGCGCGCAAGCAAGTGGAAGACGGCGCGCTGGTGCTTGACATCAACATGGACGACGGTCTGCTCGACGCCCGCAAGGAGATGACCACGTTTCTCAACCTGCTTATGTCGGACCCCGACATATCGAAAGTGCCGGTGATGATCGACTCATCGGACTGGGAGGTGATACGTGCCGGACTGAAATGCGTGCAGGGCAAGAGTATCGTCAATTCCATCTCCTTGAAAGAAGGCAAGGACGTGTTCGTCAGCCACGCAAAGGAAATCAGGCGTCTGGGTGCAGCAGTCATCGTCATGGCATTCGACGAGGAAGGCCAAGCCACCACATACGAGCGTAAGATCGACATCTGCCGCCGCAGCTACGATATACTTGTGAATGAGGTGGGCTTTCCCCCTCACGACATTATATTCGACCCGAACGTGCTGGCAGTCGCCACCGGCATCGAAGAGCACAACAACTACGGACTGGACTTCATCCGTGCCACGGAATGGATTCACAACCATCTGCCCGGTGCCCATGTGAGTGGCGGTGTGAGCAACCTCTCCTTCTCCTTCCGTGGCAACAACTACCTGCGCGAGGCGATGCATGCCGTGTTTCTCTACCACACGATTCAAGCTGGTCAGGACATGGGCATCGTCAACCCCGCCACAAAAGTGACATACAGCGACATTGCCGAGGACGTGCTGACCGCCATCGACGACGTGCTGCTGAACCGCCGCGCTGATGCCACAGAACGGCTGGTGGAGATGGCAGACAAAATCAAAAGCATCCAGCAGGCTGCCACGCCAGATGCCTCACAGGACGACTGGCGCACAGGCAAAAGCGTGGACGAACGTCTTCAGACTGCAATGGTGAAAGGCATCAAAGACTATCTCGACACGGATTTGCATGAGGCGATGGAGATATACGGAGATGCCGTAAAAATCATTGAAGGTCCGCTGATGAGCGGAATGAACAAAGTGGGCGAGCTGTTCGGCAGCGGAAAGATGTTTCTGCCGCAGGTGGTGAAAACCGCCCGCACGATGAAAGCAGCAGTGTCTATACTCCAGCCGTTCATTGAAGCAGGTCAGCAGAGCGGAAGCCAAAAAGCCGGAAAGATACTGCTCGCCACAGTGAAAGGCGACGTGCATGACATAGGCAAGAACATAGTCGGACTGGTGTTGTCGTGCAACAACTATGAGGTGATAGACCTGGGCGTGATGGTCCCCGCCGAGGAGATTGTCCGTCAGGCAAAGGAGCAGCAGGTAGATATCATCGGATTGAGCGGTCTTATCACCCCTTCTCTTGAGGAGATGGTGAACGTGGCACGCGAACTGCAGTCGCAAGGTCTTGACATTCCGTTGATGATAGGCGGCGCGACCACCAGCGAGCTCCACACGGCATTGAAAATATCTCCGGTCTATCATGCCCCGATAGTCTGGATGAAAGACGCTTCACAGAATGTGCTTGCCGCCGGCAGGCTAATCAGCGAGAGCGGACGTGAGAGCCTGATTCAGGAACTCAACGAGAAGAACAGCCAGCTGAAAAAGGAATACGAGGAGGCCCAGGAAAAGAGCGAGCCGCTGAGTATTGAAGAAGCGAGGAAACGGAGGTTTAGGATTGAATAAGGACTTTATAAGACAGAATAGGACTTTATAAGACAGAATAGGACTTTATAAGACAGAATAGGACTTCATAAGACAGGATAGGACTTCATAAGACAGGATAGGACTTTATAAGACAGAATAGGACTTCATAAGACAGGATAGGACTTCATAAGACAGAATAGGACTTTACAAGGATAAGTTTTTATAGGATTAAACAGGATTTTACAGGACAATTAAAACAGAACACTTTGCAATTAAATGAGAAAGACATTCACAATATTTTGTATGTTGTTGTTCGTATGGCTCAAGGGATTAGCGCAGCCAGGAGCGAGTCCGTCATTGAAAGACGTGCTGAAAAGTATGCCAGCCGACGTGATTCCGATACTCACCCACAACAACATGCTCGACATGATTGATTTCCTCAACGCCTCCTGCAAAGCCGAGGTGACGAACAGGATGAACGGCAAGAGCGAGATGACTGTGCTCACCGAGCAATTTGCCAGCATACAATTGACACCGAGCAACGTGACAGATATCAAGCTGCTCCCATTGCAGTCGGGCGGTGCTCTCATATATATCGTCAGCACATGCAAGACCGACTCCCTTACCGACAGCACTGTAAAGGTGTATAACGACCAATGGAAATTGGCTGCCGACCGTCAGCAGTTCCGTTTTCCCCACCCCGACAGCTACAACACGCTGAAACTGTCAGCCACCGACAACAAGGCTGTCGTTCTAGAAGTGAGGAAGCAGCTGCTGTTCGAAGGAGAGACCCCTGCTGATAAACCAGATATCGTGACAGAGTATGAATGTGAGTGGGACCCCGTGAGTGGAAAGTATTTAAACAAATGAGTTCCGGATTTGACAATTAAAACAAAAAACTTCTTTTTAGTTGTAAAACGTATGAATGTTTTGGGATCGCTGCTTCTCAATCTCTGTTTTATAGCTCGCCATGCACCCTCAAATGCTAACCAAACTTCAAAGTATAAACTTCAAACTATAAACTAAAAACTATTACAACCATGGAACAGAGCAGTTTTTATGAAATATGCGGTATTCTCGCGAGTATTTGCATGATTCTGGGGTATCTTCCCCAGGCAATCCAGACCATCCGTACACGTAACACCGACGGAATCGCGCTTCCCACCTTCCTTATGATGGGTGTTGGCGGCACATTCTTCATGCTTCAGGGTCTTCTTCACCGTCCGGAAATAATCTGGTCGCTGTTTTTGACAAATCTACTTACCACAATCTGTTGTATAATCATTTTCGGCATAAAAATATACAACGATTACATAAAAAAGTCAAAGACGAAAGCAGAAAAGTGAAAAAAAAATGCTAACTTTGCGTTTTGAAACCAAGGAAAGTTATTTCACTTATTCATAAAACAAGTATTATGGTAAATTACAAAGATTTAGGACTTGTGAACACACGCGACATGTTTGCAAGAGCCGTTGCAGGCGGTTATGCAATTCCTGCCTTCAACTTCAACACAATGGAACAGATGCAGGCCATCGTGATGGCAGCAGTTGAGACCAAGTCACCTGTAATCATGCAGGTTTCTAAAGGTGCGCGCAACTATGCCAACGCCACGATTCTCCGCTTCATGGCAGAGGGTGCTGTAGCTTACGCCAAGGAGCTCGGTTGCGAGCATCCTTAAATCGTTCTTCATCTGGACCACGGTGACAGCTTCGAGATTTGCAAGGACTGCATCGACATGGGCTTCTCATCAGTGATGTTCGACGGCAGCTCTCTTCCTTACGAGGAGAATATCGCCGTTACGAAGAAGGTTGTTGAATATGCTCACAAATATGACGTGACCGTTGAGGCAGAGCTCGGCGTGCTCGCAGGTGTTGAGGACGAGGTTGTTGCAGCTGAGTCGCACTACACCAAGCCAGAGGAGGTGATTGACTTCACAACAAAGAGCGGTTGCGACTCTCTCGCCATCTCCATCGGCACAAGCCACGGTGCTTACAAGTTCACACCTGAGCAGTGCACCCGCGACCCGAAGACAGGTCTGCTCGTTCCTCCGCCACTCGCATTCGACGTATTGGCAGAGATCGAGGAGAAACTCCCTGGATTCCCTATCGTGCTCCACGGCTCAAGCTCCGTTCCTCAGGACGAGGTAGCCACCATCAACTCCTTCGGCGGCAAGCTTCCTGACGCAATCGGTATTCCTGAAGATCAGCTCCGCAAGGCTGCGAAGTCAGCAGTTTGCAAGATTAACATCGACTCCGACTCCCGTCTTGCCATGACAGCAGCCATCCGCAAGCACCTCGCTGAGCATCCGGATCACTTCGACCCTCGTCAGTATCTGAAACCAGCCCGCGAGAACATGAAGAAGATGTACATCCACAAGATTGTGAACGTGCTCGGCTCCAACGGCAAGCTCGCTCAGTGCTGATACTTCTTGCTGCATTGTTAGACAAAAAGATGCATCCTTTTGACAGGATGCATCTTTTTTTGCTTATGTTGAAGCCTGCAGGCTATCACCTGCCATAGATGTCGTAGAATTCATCATCGGAGAAGAGCATAAGGTTCTTGTCGGAGAGGTCGAAGAGGATGGTCTCGTTGTTGATGCCGGGAATGGCTTTTGCGACTGCATTTTTCACTTCGATTATTTCGTCGGCAGTGGGTCGGACAGTAATTAGTTTGTCGCCCGGCAATGTCGGCCATTCCCCTTCGTAATGTTGGATACCGACAAAGGTATTGCCACGTCGGAGCACGTTCCAGGAGAATATCGGATAAGCCGCCGCCATCGGTAGGCGATAGCTGCTCATCGACTCCAGATAAGGCTTCACATCGCGGATGTCGAGAATCGGGTTTTCACATTCAGGGTCGGTCAGGTCGCCTGTGTTGTAGACCATGAGCACCCCCCTGTCAGCCGGTGGCAACGTCATCGACAGCTGATGCAGGCGTATGGTGACCGACAACGCCATCCCTTTGTCGTTGAGAAGTTTCTTGGTGGTTTCCAGAAAGCGGAAATATTCGGTCTGTGTGCGTTTAGTCCAGTCGCAGTCGATTTGAATCTCATTGACATTCGGCACGTCGTGGGTATCACACATTTTCAACACACGGCTGACAATTCTCTGAGGAAGTGAATCCTGCCTGACCGCCATGCAGTCGTTGGTTATGAAAACAGTAGGAATCACCTGCAGATCAGACGGTATGGTATCGGCAAACTCAATAGTGGCATTGGGCATAGCTTTGTCCTTGTCCATCACCACATCGAAAAACCGCATATAGAGTTTTTTTATCTGATTATCATGAATGAAATCCGCCTTCCGGGCAGACATTTGGAATGTGGTTGACCAGTAATATGCACTATGAACAGCTTCGCTATCAGTTTTCCGACAAGCAGAAAGAGATAAAACGATGCAGACATACATATAGTAAGTCCAAGCCTTATAAAATTGATTTTTCAGGTTCATAAAGGGTATTTAAAGCCACAAAATTCGTAAAAAACATTGATAAAACAAAATAAAAAACAAAAAAAGGACAAATATAACAAAAAAGTGTTATATTTGCGTTTAAAAGCAGACTAAAGACACTACTGATGAAACAGCACGGTTTTTTTCACAGGGCATTCCATCTCTATTACGACGGATTCCGTAATATGAAACTGGGCAAGACGCTATGGCTGATAATCGCCATCAAGCTGTTCATCATCTTTGTGGTGCTGAAGCTGTTTTTCTTTCCGAACCACATCCGCCGCCATGCCGAATCAGGCCATGAGGCAGACTATGTGGCAGAACAATTGTTAACTGACGAGGTGGTGTCTGAAAAATCAGAGTTCTGACCCCCTCCATAAAGAGATGCTTATGACACACTTACTGAACATCGACTTAGGCGCTGTGGATTGGGCACGAGCCCAATTCGCACTGACCGCCATCTACCATTGGCTCTTCGTGCCGCTGACCCTTGGGCTGGGTCTGATTATGGGCATTATGGAGACCATCTACTACAAGACAAACAAGCCGTTCTGGCGCACGACCACGCGATTCTGGCAGCGTCTTTTCGGCATCAACTTCGCCATGGGCGTTGCCACCGGCATCATCCTGGAATTTGAGTTCGGTACGAACTGGAGCAACTACTCATGGTTTGTGGGCGACATCTTCGGTGCCCCTTTAGCCATCGAAGGCATCGTGGCATTCTTCCTTGAATCCACATTCGTGGCTGTGATGTATTTTGGCTGGAACAAAGTGAGCAAAGGTTTCCACCTCGCCTCCACGTGGCTGACCACTTTTGGCGCGACGATATCCGCCTGGTGGATTTTGGTTGCCAACTCATGGATGCAATATCCAGTGGGTTGTGAGTTCAATCCCGACACTGTGCGCAATGAGATGGTCAGTTTCTCCGACGTGGCACTCTCCCCTTTCGCTATCGACAAATTCCTCCACACCGTGATTTCCGCCTGGGTGATCGGTGCGATATTCGTGGTGGGTGTTTCCGCCTGGTATCTTTTAAAGAAGCGTGAGAGTGAGAAGCACATGGCATTGAAGAGCATGCGCATCGGTGCGATAGTCGGTCTTGCCGCCACCGTGCTGACCGCCATCACCGGCGATGAGAGCGCTTATAAAATCGCCGAGGTCCAGCCGATGAAGCTGGCAGCGATGGAAGCCCTCTACGACGGTGGCGAGTCACAAGGCCTCACAGTTGTGAAGCTGCTCAACCCGTTCCGTCAGCCCGACTATGCCAACCATGAGGAATCTCCGATGAAAATCGACATTCCTTACGGCCTTTCGATATTGGGCACCCGCAGTCTGGACGGCTATGTGCCCGGAGTGAATGACATATTGAACGGCTACACGAAAGCCGACGGCACTGTGGAGCCGAGTGCCGACGAAAAAATCAAGATGGGCAAGAAAGCCATCACCGCATTGGCCGCCTACAGGGAGGCAAAGTCATCGGGTGACGATGCATCCGCCGCCACCCATGCCGCCACAGTGAAAGAGAACTTCAAATATTTCGGCTATGGCTACATCAAGGACAAGAGCGAGCTCGTGCCCTATATCCCTGTGAATTTCTGGGCTTTCCGCATCATGGTGGGACTGGGCAGCCTGTTCATTCTATTCTTCGCTGTAGTGCTGTGGCGATTCTGGCGTAAGAAAGACATCCCGTCGAAACGCTGGCTGCTGAAGACTGCCCTCTGGCTCATTCCGCTGGGCTACATCTGCAGTGAATGCGGTTGGCTGGTTGCAGAGTTCGGCCGTCAGCCTTGGACCATCCAGGACATGCTGCCAGTAAGTGCGTCGGTGAGCGACATCGGTTCCGGTGCGGTCGCCACCACGTTCTTCATCTTCCTCGCCCTGTTCACGACGATGCTCGCCGTGGAAATCAGCATTATGGTGAAGCAAATCAAGAAGGGAGTGGATGAAAGTGAATAACTATTTACGATTTAAGGATTTACGATTTAAGGATTAACTATTATCCACAAGCCGCAGGATCATTAACTTCGTTTTAATTCCCGATACTCTTTCATAAATCTTACATCTTACATAATTAAATCTTTAAATTAACTCAGCTTCCTTTTTTACTCCCTAAACTCAAATTCAAAACTATAAACTATAAACTACAAACTCTCATCATATGGACTATAGTTTTTTTCAACAATATTGGTGGTTTCTCGTGAGCCTTCTTGGCGCACTGCTGGTGTTCCTGATGTTTGTTCAGGGCGGCAACACGCTGATTTACACCTTAGGCAAAGACGAATCGGAGCAGCGCATGCTGATTAACTCCACCGGCCGTAAGTGGGAACTGACCTTCACGACACTAGTGACGTTTGGCGGTGCATTCTTCGCCTCGTTCCCGCTGTTTTATTCAACGAGCTTCGGCGGAGCCTATTGGCTATGGATGCTGATTCTGCTCACGTTTGTGGTTCAGGCTGTAAGCTATGAGTTTCAGCACAAGAAAGGAAATCTGCTCGGTGCCAAGCCATTTCAGATATGCCTGATAGTAAACGGTATAGCTGGCCCACTGCTAATAGGCGGCGCAGTAGCCACGTTCTTTGAGGGCAGCAATTTCATCGTGTCGAAAGGCAATCTGACCGAGAGTCTTCAGCCCGTGATTTCGTCCTGGGCAAACGGCAGCCACGGATTAGATGCACTGCTCAACCCCTGGGTATGGGTGTTGGGGTTAGCCGTGGTGTTTCTGGCAAGGATACTTGGCATTCTCTATTTCGTGAACAACGTGGATGATGCAAAAATCCGTCGCAGAGCGAAAAACCCGTTGATTTACAACACCGTGGCGTTTTTGGCGTTTTTCCTGACCTATCTCATCCATCTGCTTGTCAAGGATGGCTATGCAGTGAATCCAGCCAATGGAATCATCATGACCGAGCCGTTCAAATATCTGAACAACCTGGTGGATATGTGGCCGGTTACCCTCATGCTTGTGCTAGGTGTGATCTTAGTGCTTCACGGAATCATGCAGACCGTGAAATTTGTGGATAATGAGACAAAGCCGTATATCCGGGGCATCTGGCTTGTGGGGCCAGGCGTGGTTTTGGTTGTGCTGTCGCTGCTGCTGTGTGCCGGCTACAACAACACCGCCTACTACCCCTCCACCGCCAACATTCAATGCTCACTGACTCTCAGCAACTCATGCAGCTCTGAGTTCACACTCAAGACGATGAGCATCGTCAGTTTGCTCATTCCGTTCGTACTCGCCTACATCGTGTATGCATGGCGCAGCATGGACAAGAAAAAAATTGACCGTGCAGAGGTGGAAGGAGAAGAACACCTTTATTGATTGGTTATTCTTTTACAGGAATTACAGGAATTTTTAGAATTATTTTTTGAACAAGAAATATAAATTCGGTTTTTATTTATTACAGGAATTACAAGAATTTACAGAATTAATATTTTAGAGTAGGAAGTAAAAAAGGAAGTAACAACTAAACTACACAAATAAAATGGGAACACATAACTCATTCAGACTGACGCTGACTGCGATTCTGCTGTCGATAACTCTTGGCGTGAACGCAGAGGAAGTGACAGTGACGTGGACTGCTTCAGAACAGGGCTTTTCCAACGGCAATTCCATTGACGGCAGCGAGGTGAGCGTTGACGAAAAGACGAGCATCAGTTTTGCAAAAAACGACGGCAACACCGCTCCCGCCTATTACACCAGCGGAAACGCAATCCGTCTATACGCCAGCAATACCATGACAGTGAGCGGCAGCGGCATCACAAAAATCGTCCTCACGTTCGGCACAGGCGATAAGGGTAATGAAATCCGCACCGACTGCGGTGAGTATTCAGCCGACGGCATCTGGACCGGCAGTTCCGACGCAGTCACATTCAGTATCATCGGCAGTTCGGGCCACCGGCGCATCGAATCCATCACCATCAGCTATGGCACGGGCGACAACCCTGAGAATCCCGACCCGCCCATAGAGATACCGACCGTTTACAGCATTCAGGAGTTCAAGCTGCTGGAAGAGGGAAAGGTGGCTTGCCTGTACCTTACTGACGAGATGAATGCCCGTGTGATATACAAAAGCGACAGCGAGGTGTATCTTCGCGACAAGACCGGCGCCATCTGCCTGACCCTTAACGACACGCTCTACAATCCGCTGCCTGCCCACAACCAGCATGTGGCAGGCTACATGACCGGCCGTTATGAGACCGACCACGGTCTGCCGCTATTTGTGGCGATGGACAGCACTGAGACCGAATACATGTTGTTTGCCGACCAGGTGAGCGAGCCCGACACAAAGCC
>JAEEGL011713265.1_pt1 | contig 23244 bp, 23 predicted proteins | sample 9134231 | NCBI WGS metagenome assembly JAEEGL01 (sample SAMN16246548, study PRJNA631951) | gut metagenome | biome: gut microbiome; feature: rumen; material: fiber-attached | host: Bos | place: Iran: Karaj | collected 2018-10
CAAATACAACCGAGCGTCTCGGTTGTATGAATTCGTTATTCGCAGAGCGCGCGCAGCTCGTCGCGCTTTCGGGCGATCTCGTTAAGATACGGCGCATAATCGGCCTCGGCGCCGGCACGCAAAAGCTCCGTCAGTTCGCTGACCGGCTTGGTCAAAGGCGATAGCGCAAGGTTGCTCAGCACGCCCTTTAAGGCATGGGCGGCCTCAAAGCCCGCCTTGAGATCGTTTGCCGCCATCGCTTCCTCAAGCCGCGTAAAGTTTTGGTCGGCAGCACCGAGCTTCACGAGACGCAGATAAAACGCTTCGTTGTTCAGACAGCGGCCGAGCCCCTCCTCCACATTCGCGCCGAACGCGCGCAGTCCGTCTACAGTCAACATGATTCGATCTTCTCCTCTATTCTTTTTTCAAATTCCTCCGGCGGTATCGGCCGCGAGAAATAATAGCCCTGGATCATATCGCAGCCCATGCGCCGCAGGGCTTCGACCTGCGGCGCCGTCTCTACGCCCTCCGCAATCACTGGCACGCCGAGATACTTCGCAATGTCGATCATCAGCTCCAGCATCCGTGCGCTGCGCTCGTCCGCTTCCATGTTGCGGACGAACTGCATATCAAGCTTCAGCGCGTCGATCGGCAGCATGGAAAGCATGTTCAGCGATGAATAGCCGGAGCCGAAGTCGTCCATCTCGATGTAATAGCCGCGACGCCGCAGCTCCTTTACCACGTCGATCAGCTGTGCCGAATCGTTCGTATAGGCGGATTCGGTGATCTCCAGATAGCAGTCGCGCGCGTTGAGCCGGTTCTCCGTCAGCAAGGCTTCCAGACAGTCCATAAAATCCGGTGCGAACAGGTCGATGCGCGACACGTTCACCGACACGGGGATCGTGACGCCGTACTTTTCCCGCCAGCAGCGTATCTGCGCCATAGCCTCCGCCCATACCCAGCGATCCAGCTTCTGAATCAAGCCGTTTTTCTCAAACAGCGGAATGAACACGCCGGGGCTGATCATGCCGAGCTCCGGATGCTTCCACCGGATCAGCGCCTCCGCGCTGCACAGCGTCGGCTTTTCGCCCTGTACGTTATACTTGGGCTGATAAAATACCTTGAACTGGCCGGTCGCCAGCGCCTCATCCATGCTGTCGATCAGCCGTTCCGCCAGAACGTCGCGTTCATGCAGGCGGTTGTCATAAAAGGCAATCGGGCTTGTGAAGCTGTCGCGCACAGTGTCCGCCGCTTCCTTGGCGCGGTCGAACCGACGTTCCGGCTCCATTGTCGTATCCGCTTCGGGATAGATGCCCATGCGCACCCGGATCTTGGCAAGCACTTCGTCCTCCGCAAAGTCCGCCAGCACCATCTCGCGGATCGTCTCCGGCTTGACGCCGTGCGGACAGTAGAGCAGAAATTCGTCGCCGCCCTTGCGCCCCGCAATGCCGCCGATCCGGCCGATAATGTCGATTAAGCGCGCGCCGATCCGACGCAGAACCTCGTCGCCCATCGCGCGGCCGTACAGCTCGTTCACCATGCGGAACCGGTTGATGTCGATGCTGATCGCATCCATTTCGAGTCCCGGATGGTGCAGGTCGAACTGTTCGACATAGCGGTAGAAGAACTCGGTGTTCAGCACGCCGCTCAGCTCGTCGCGCTCGGTCTTTTGGATGATGTCGCTGTCCTCCGAAAGCTCGATCACGCGCTGAATCCGTGCCAGGATAACCTCCGGCAGATCATACGGCTTTTTGATGAAGTCCTGCGCGCCGAGCCGCAGGCTTTTCACCTCGGCATCACGCTCCGACGTGAGCACGATGATCGGGATGCGGCGCAGAATATCGTCCTTCTTGGCGATCTCCAGCAGCGTGAAGCCGTCCATTTCGGGCATCATCAAATCGAGCAGCACCAGCGAAAGCCGCTGCGCATTGTCCCGCATCATGGCGAGCGCCTCACGGCCGTTTTCGGCAAACAGCAGATCGAAGTGCTCCTCCAGCATGATCCGCAGCAGCTCGCGGTTGACCGCTTCGTCGTCTACGACGAGCAGCCGCCGTTTCCCGTTGGCGGAATAGAATCTTTCATGGCTCTTCAGCATCGAATGTATCCCCTTCCCGATGGATCGTTATATTCCATGCGCATGTCCTTAATCCTCTCCGTAAAATGCAATGCCGTCGCGTCCGCGCGCCTTGACCCGATACAGCGCGGCATCGGCATCCTTATAGATATCGTCGGTCGGATTCCTGCGGTCGCTGAACGCGATGCCGATGCTCAGCGTCACCTTGGGCAGTCCGTCGGACGTATCGCGCAGCCGCTCCGCCGCCTGATGCAGCTTTTTCGCCACGATATCACGCATACGGCTGTCCGCATGCACCATCAGCACCGCAAACTCGTCGCCGCCGATGCGGCACACAAAGTCCTCCGAACGGAAATTGGCGGTCAGCGCCGCCGCTACCTTCTGCAGCACCTGATCCCCGATACTGTGGCCGTAGGTGTCGTTGAACTGCTTGAAGCTGTCCACGTCGATCAGCATCAGCGCGTGGGCGCGGCGCTCGTTCGCCGCCCGCGTCCGGTCGAATACCGCGCGGTTGAGCAGACCGGTCATCTGATCGTGCGAGGCTTCATAGGAAAGCTGCTCCTTCTGCCGCCGCGTCTGCTCGAACACGGCGTTATAGGCGCGCGTCAAAAACCGCACCTCATGTGCGCCGCCGATCACCGGCACCGTCGTGTTCGACGTGATCGAGCCGACGATCTTTTCCATCGGGTGAATGATCAGGTAGGTGATTGCCAGCACGACTGCCAGCACCATCAGCAGCTCTGCGGCGATCAGAATGCTTTCCCACAGCAGCAGCCGCGAAAACCGTGCCTCGCTTTCATCCTGCTCCCTCGACGTTTCGCCGATCAGCGCGTTTTCACATTCGCTGACGTTTTCGGAGATCGACTGCTTATAGCTCCGGTAGGTTTCGTCGAACAGCAGCGACAGCGCAAGGTCGAGCTTTTCTTTCCTCGGCAGCGCCTTTTCCCCATCGCTCAGCGTTATTTCCCGCAGCACCGCAGGATAGTCCTCCACCGGCTCGCCGAGCGCGTCAATCGTCAGCCGCATGGCGCGGTACTCAATGTGCATAAGCTCGTTGGAGACGCGCAGCGCCTCGTCGAGATAGCGAACCGTTTCGGTTCCGGTGAGGAAGCTCTCCATCTCCTCCAGCGCGTTGTCGCGCCGCCGCGTGACCTGCACCTCGTTGCAGTAATCCTCGAGCGCCGCCCGGTCGCCGGTCGCCACGAAGGTTCGGGCGCGGTCGGTCAGATAATGCGACCCCTCCTGCATCTGGGAAACCGCCCGCTGCGCCCGCACGTAGGCTTCGGTGGCCGCGGTCATCTGCCGGAACGCATTGAATTTTTCATACGAGATGACAAGCAAAAGCACGGCAAACACGCTTGCAATCGCAATCAGGATTGCATTGAAGCGTCGCAGCCGCATTCCGTCTCTTACTTTTTTCTCCGATCGTTTGTTCTTTTGGAGAAACATTATTCGTTTCTTCCCTTTCTCCCCTTCGCGCTCGCTTGGTTACAGTCGATACTGCCGCACGGCGCCGTTCGCGTTTTCATGACGCCGGTGCGCGGCTTTCCGCCTTACCAGCTCGGCTCGTCGCCGTCCTCGTCAAGGCTCACGGTATCGACCGCGCTCTCGATCAGCTTGATCATCTCCCACACGGAACGGAACTGGATCGTCTTATCCGCCTCCATCCATGTGATGCGGCCCTGCCAACTGCTGTTCTGCCGGTGCTGTACGCGCACGATGAACGTACCGATATCGCCGTGCTTTGCCAAAAGCTGTTCGTCACTCATACATTTTTTCCTTTCGACCGGCTCACGGCGCGGTCCTGTCGGTTGTGCGGCGGGTGTTTCGAAGAAATGCCGCTCGTTCGTTCCTGGGTGCGGAAATTGCAGCCGGTCATACAGCTTCTCCATCAGAAGCGTCATCTGACCGAGATCGGAAAACGCCGTCGGCTCGGTCGAATAGCTGTGATAGAGCCGGCCCGTGAACCGGTGATGCGCGGCGCCGTCGATGCAGAGCACCACGCCGTTCGGCGCGCCGATATACCATTGCGTATGCTGTGTCGCTTCCATATCCCGGTTCCTCACGGCGTCCAAAAGACGCTGTTCACATAGTATTCGATCGCGCTGCGCTGCCGCCCGATCAGGAACCGGCGGTTGATGCGGTTCTGGATCACACCGCAGTTTTCGCGCGTCGTGTTGACGAGCAGCACTAAGTATTGCCCCTTTCCGTAGCGGCACATCGCGTCGCCGCGGCGGATCGAATGTCGTATCGCGTCGCCCATGCGCGTCACAAGCGCGTCGAGCGTTTCGCCCTCCTTCATCGGGTTGCCCTTGCCGTCCACAATCGTGCAAAGCATGATGTAGACCGACTGGCCGCCGCGCTCCAGCATCCGCTCGACCATGCGGTAGATGCCGAGGAACACCGGGTACGGGCAGAGATAGCCGCCCTGCGACTGATCGGCCGCGCCGGTCAGCTCAGCCTGGATCTCGTCCAGCGCCGCGTGGCGGTACTGCATCCGCTCACCGAGCCGGTCAAACTGCGCGATCAGCTTCTTCGACGGCCGCAGCCCCTGTTCGTTGAAATAATACTGCACCGTTTCATCATAGAGCCGCCGTGCGTCCTCATGCCGGCCGAGCGAGGCCAGCGCCTCCATCGTGACCGTTTCCCAGTCCGCAAGCGGATCGATCTTCGACGCATACGTGCCGAGCGCCTCCATCTGGAACCAATCCTGATGCACGCGCAAAAGCTCCGTCGCCCGCTCCATGCACTCGCAGAACAGTTCCTTATACCGCCGCGCCTCCCGCGCCGCCCAGATCACGGCGGTCTGCATCGGCAAAAACTCGCCCGCATAGGCATAGCACGCGTCGAGGTACAGCGCAAGGCGCTCGTCCAAATCGCCGCTTTCGGCCGCCCTGTGCGCCAGCGTTTCGAACTCGACCGCGTCGATGCAGACGGGAACGCTGTCCGACCAGTAGAACACGCCCTTATTCTGCTCGATGCAGTTTTCGGCGGGAACGCCCGCCTTTAGGAGCTTGCGCTTGGTGTTGTAGATCACGCTTTGCAGGGCGTGGTGGATATTGCTCATATCGCGGTCGGCAAAGAGCAGCTCCTCGAGCCGGTCACGCGTGACGCCCTTTCTGCCGCCGTGCAGCAGGATCTGAAGCAGATAGGCATTCTGCGAATCGTTCGCCTTGGAGCCGCCGATCAAAAGGTTTCCGTTCCATCGGAGCGAAAACCCGCCGAGCATCCGCACATATAAAACATTTTCGCGTTCCGTCATCGCCGCACTCCCGTTCTGAAAATTTTCATCCCAGCCGCTTCACCATGTTTTCAAAATTCACGCACGACACCAGCGCCGTATCCTTCGTGATCCGCCCTTCGCGGTATAGCTTCAAGAGGCTGCCGTCCAGCGTGCACATACCGTCCGCCGCGCCTGCCTGCATCGCGCTTTCGAGCTGATGCAGCTTGTCCTCGCGGATCATGTTCTGAATCGCGGTCGTGGACTTCATGATTTCAAACACCGCGATCTGCTCGCCGTTCTTGCCCGGAACGAGCTGCTGACACACGATGCCCTTCAAAATCTGCGCCAGCTGAATCTTCACCTGCTGTTGCTGTCCCGCCGGGAACACGTCCAGGATGCGGTTGATCGTGTTCGCCGCGCTGGAGGTATGCAGCGTTGAAAGCAGCAGTACGCCGGTTTCTGCCGCTGTGATCGCCGCGGAGATCGTGTCGTAATCGCGCATTTCGCCGAGCAGGATCACGTCCGGGCTTTCGCGCAGCGCCGAACGCAGGGCGTCGAGATACCCCGGTGTGTCGATGGAGATTTCGCGCTGTGTGACGATGGACTTTTCATGCCGATGGATGTATTCGATCGGGTCCTCCATCGTGATGATGTGCCCGTCGCGCCTGTGATTGATGCGGTCGATCATGCAGGCAAGCGTCGTCGATTTGCCGGTGCCCGCCGAGCCGGTGATCAGCACAAGACCTTTTTTGTTGTCCGCCAAGGACAGAACGCTTTCCGGGATGCCGAGCTTAACCGGATCGGGCAAGCCGAACTTGATCACGCGAATGACCGCCGCAAGCGAGCCGCGCTGCCGGAACACGTTGACGCGGAACCGCCCCATCTGCGATAGAGCAAACGAAAAGTCGTCGTCTGCGCCCGCTTCGAGGTTTTTGCGGTCGCGTCCGCTGATCGCATAGATTTCTTCGACAAGCGTGCCGATGCGATCCGGCAAAAGGCGTTCGCCGTCGAGCCGCTCCTGATGTCCGCCGCACTTGAACGTCACGGGAAGCCCCGCGACCAAGAAGATGTCCGCGGCCTGCGCCGCAATCGCCGTCTGCAAAATCTCCCGGATATCCATATCCATCCTCCGTTGCCGTATCAGTTGCCGAGCGAGCCGCTTTGCGGTATGCCTTCCCAAAGCTGCCCGATGTCGGTGTCCTCTTCCCATTCGCGCTCATGCCGCCATTTTGTGATTACGATGCCGCTTTGCTCCATGCGCGCGGCAATCGTAAGCGTCGAGCCGTCCTTTTCCAAGACCGTTTCAAACGTGTCGCCCACATCGGCAAGCGCCGCTTCGTCCGTCAGCCATCGTTGCCCCTCGGCCTCCAGCTCATAGCGCAGCCGCACGGTGTTCGCGTACTTTTCAGCCAAGCGCATATCCGCCCGCGCGGTCGTGAACGTCAGGATCGCCAATACCGTCAGACAGATGCTGATCACCGTCAGTAGCAGCGCCAACGGTCCCAGTTTAATCGGTATCTGCTTCATGGCGTCACCTCCGTATCCTTGCAAAGCGACAGCGTATACACGGTCTTTCCCGATTCCGCGTCGGTCACGAAAACAGAACCGTTTCGCAGGCTGTCCTGCTCCGTCCATTCCACACGCACGATCAAACGGTAACCCGGCCCGGGCTCCGGCGTCATATCCGCCTTATAATAGGCGACCGCGCCGTTTCTGCCGTCCTCCGGCAACGCACCCGTATTGCCGTTTTCGTTCAAAAATGTAATTAAGTCCGCTTCATCTTCCGCGGCATAGAATGCTTCGGCGGCGTTCTGCGCGAGTGTCACCGCGTTCGTCAAAAGCCGCGCCTCGGTGCTTTGCGCCTTGCCGACGCCGAACACCTGCGTGATCACCAGAATGATCGCAATGAAAACGACAATCAGCAGCAGCGTTTCGAGGTAGAACCCCGTGATGTGTCCTCTGTTTTTCATACGCCGCCCTCCCCGCTGCGCAGCGTGACCGTTACGCTGCCTGCGTCGGTATGGATGCGTAGCACGCGCCTGATTATCTCGACGGCAAAGCGGTCGGTCTTGCCGATCACCTGCGCGTCCTCCGGATGCAGCGGCTCGTCTGCCTCGTCATAGTCCTCCAAAAGCTGTCCGTGATCGGTGTAGATGCGGAACGCATAGCCGCTTGCGCCGTCACGCACGATCAGGATCGGCGCGTCTGCGCTGCCCTCGACGGAAACGGAGTCCTCGGTGTCGTTGGCGCGCACGGTCGTTGCCAGATAGGAAAGCTGCGCGCGTTCGTCCATGTTCGCATACTGTCCGGCGACGGTGTCGCGGTAGCTCCTTGCGCCGAACATCACAAGCAGAAAGAAGCCGACCAAAAACAGGGCGACAATACCCATCGTATAGTAGCCGAGCGTGGAATTGTTTCCGGTTCTCTTGCCCATGGTTTTCTCCTTATTTCATGCAGGCCCCGCCTGTCGTTCGCTCCTGTTCGGCTCCGCCGAATCCTTATTTTTCCTTTGCCGTCACCTTGATCGTCGGAGGCAGGTTCGGTGCAAATGCCTCATAGTGGATATAGAAATCGTCGGTATTGACCTGCAAGCCGTAATTGTCCTGCAAATACGCCAGATTCGGCGGATAGACGCCCTCGACGACGTAGCATTGGAGCGCGTTCTTTCGGATTGCCTGCTCAATTGCCGCGGCGCTTTCCTCCCTGAGGTCGCGGGCCGAGGCGCGGCTGAACAAAGCGATCCCGCCCGCCAGCAGCAGCGCCGCGAGCACAATCAGCCCGATCCGCAGTCCGATTCGTTTGGCTTTATCCGCGTACATAGCTCCTTTGTCCTTCCTTCATCCGTTGCGCCAAAAAGGCGCTCATCCCACCGAATTCATCATGCCGATCAGCGGCAGCATGACCGACAGCAGCGACAGCCCGACCGTGACCATCAGCACGCCGGACAGCAGCGGGTCCACGATGCCGACGAGCCGTTCGACCAGCACCGTGCAGTTTTCCTCCAGAAGATTCGTCAGCCTTTGCAGCACGGATTCCATGCTGCCGCTGCGCTCCCCCGCGAGCAGCATACGGCCGTAGACCGGCTCGAACAGTTCCTCCTCATAGGCGGCCTGCGCAATCGAATGTCCCTCCTCCATGTGCGTCACGCAACGCTTGAGCTTTTCCTCGATCGGCGGACAATCGGTCATCGGAAGACTTGCGAGCACGGCGTCGTCCTGCATCTCGCCCGCGGCGATGAACGTCGTCAGCGCGGACGTGAAGCGGAACATGCCCATCGTTTCGAGAATGCTCCGGCAAAGCGGGATCTTATACAGCAGCTTTTCGACAAGCGCGCGCTTGCCGTTGTTCCACATCCAAAGCCCGCCGATGAGCAGCGCCGCAATCACGATCATCACGACGAGCGCGATCCAGCAGAACGCATACGCCCATGTGATATACCGATAGGCGCTTGCGGCAAGGCTGCCGGTTAAGCTGTTGTATACGTCGGTAAACGAGGGCAGCACCATCGTGAGCATGACGAGCAGCACCGCAATGATCAGCACCAGCATTGCCGCCGGATACGTGACTGCATTTTTGAGCTTTTCGGTGATCGTCTTTTGATCGGCATAGTACCGGGCCAGGCGGAACAGAATGTCCTCCAGGTGACCGGACTTTTCGCCGGTCTCGACCATCTGCAGCGCGTACTGCGGGAAGATCCCGCTTTCCTTCATGGCGATATGCAGGCCGTAGCCCTCCTCGACCTTCTCCTTCATGCCGCCGAGCGCCTGTTCGAGCACGCCGCCCTTTTCCTTGCCGCTCTGCTGCAAAAGGCCGATGGCTTCGTCGGTCTGAATGCTCGAATGCAGCATCATGGCCATGCTTTCGCAGAAGGCGCTGACGCCGAGATTATCCAACTGCTGTTTTCTCATACTGTCACCCGTCAATAATAAAATTCGTCGGTATAGTTGCTGCCGTCGCCGATGAACGAATCGTTCTCGCCGTTCGCCGTAAACGTCAGATCGAGCCGCGTCCAGTTTTTGCCGCTCACCTTGAAACTGACCGTCACCCAGCCGCTTTCCTCGGTGTAAAACATATTCCACGCGTGATACAGATTATTCGGCGCGACATAGCCGAAGATCAGCTTGCACGGAATCCCCTGGCTTCGCAGCATCGCCGCCGCCAGAGAGGCATAATCGAAGCAGATGCCCTTGCCGGATTGCAGCGTTTTGTCCGGGTCCGGAACGTAGCCGGACTGCACCGACTTAGCCTTTTCATAGTCGTATCGAACGGTCGCGTTGATGAACTCATATATGTTCGCTACGACGCCGAGCGCATCGGTCGTGTTCCGGGACAGGTCGTTCGCCTGCTTCACGCACATCGAATCGGCGGTGAAGCGCGCATAATCGTTCGTACAGAGGAACGGAACAAATTCATTGTCCAGCTTGACCGTCACCTTGGTCTTGTACTTGGACGCGTATTTCTTGCCCTCCACGTTTTCCATCACGCGGAACGTATAATCGCCGTCGCCGCTCTGGATCGAATAGATCGACGGGACGCCGTCGCCGCGCTGATCGTAGGTATAGGTGATGTCCTCCGCGCCTTCCTCGCCCTTTTTGATCACCTGAAACTTCAGTTTCTTATCGGAGGTGACGAGCACCGCAACATAGCCGAGGTTCGTCTTGGATGCGTCGATGAAGGCGCCGTCCTTGCCGGTTGCCGCTTTTTCGTCGAAGAACGCGTCCACGACCAAAGGCTTCTGCCCGCCGGGCGTCTCGCCCGTCCCCGCCGTCATCGGCACAGGCGCATCCGGCAGCGTAACGACCTCCTGCACTTGCTCGGCCGCAGGCGCCGTCGTCACCGGCGGCGTCGGCGTCGGCGCGCCCGACACAGCCGTATTTCCCCCGCAGGCCAGCAGCAAAAGCGCAAGCCCGCAGCAAAGCCATTTTGCATTTCGCAAGGACACATCACCTCCTTCCCGAAAAGATTTCCAAAGCCGCATAAACGATCCGTCTGCGGCGTTATCGGCCTTTGCCGTTCTTATGCAGATACAGGTTTTGATCCGCAGCGCCGATCAGCATTTTGCCGTCCATCCCGTCCGCATACGCCGCAACGCCGATGGACAGGCTGACCGCATACGGCACAGCTGCCTGCTCGGCGCTCTCCTGCAGCACCGCGCGGAGCTTGTCGCAAAGCGCGTCGATCTCTGCCCGGCTGCCCTCCGCAACGATGATAAATTCATCCCCGCCGTACCGCGCGATATACGGCCGCGGCAGGATGTTCATGCAGGCCTTTTTCAAGGCGCTCGCCACGCGCATCAGCGCCGCGTCGCCCTCCAGGTGGCCGTAGGTATCGTTGATCTGCTTGAACCGATCCACGTCGATCATCAGCAGATACAGCTCGTTTTCGTGATTTTTCAGCTTGTAATCGAGGAAGCTCTGCAGGTTGTGGCGGTTGTTCACCTGCGTCAGCGGATCCAATGAAACCTGCCACGCGGTCGTGCCGATATACAGGCACAGCAGCTCGAGCATGATGCTTACACAGACCACCGGCACGGACTCGCCGAAGAACGACAGCGCCCATGCCGCCAGAATGCACAGCGGAAACGACGCGATCAAAACGGTATGCTCGCGCACCGCGGGATCCGATTCGAACCGCCTCGCCCGCACGACGCGCGCCGCAAAGAATGTCGTCACGCCGAGCAGCAGCGCCATCTGCGCCTGAAACAGCCAATGCCGCCGGTATGTCCCGTTTTCATCGAAGGAGAACAGCCAATGCGTCAGCAGGTTCAGCACAATGAGCATGGCCGGCACGGCAAGGCACAGCAGCAGCCATTTTTGCGTCCTTTTGTTTTCAAACAGCAGGCTCTTATGCGATGCCTCGGCATATCCGCACCATGCGAACACGCCGATCCACAGCGTCATGTGGTACACGGTCTTAAACAAATAGGAAAGCGGCAGCCATGCGCTCTCGATCAGGCGCAGACCGTTGCACAGCGCAAAAAGGAAGTTCGCGGCAAAATTGAGCAGAAACGCCGTCAGTACGCGCCGAAGCCACCGTTCCATCGCGGATACGGATTCCTTTCGAACCGTCCAAAAGAGCAGAAGCCCCACGACGATCATACAAATCAGATAGATTTCCGCATACAGCACCGACGCCATTTCGTTACACTCCCGCTGCCCCCGTCATCCGATCAGAACATTCCGCCCCTTTTACGGCATCGTAAAAATAATATCATATTTTACCATTGTTTGCAATATAATAGTTAAGCGGGGATCAAAAAAGACAGGCGGCTGCCTGTCCGTCGTATGCAAGCATCCTCAGCCCTTCAGGCCGCGCGCCTGCCGATCCATGTCCTCCACAACGATGTCGTAGATCTCGCCGAGCGAAGCGCAGTATTCCAGCACCTTCCACGGCTCGTTGGTGTGGTAATGAATCTTGATCATCTCCGAAAATCCGACGGCCAAAAGGCTGTCGCCGACAAAGTTCTTGGTGAAGTATTCGTTGATCGCGTCCTCGTCCAGATCGTGACCGTCAATCAAAAGCTGCGTATCGTAACGATACGCAATGGTTTGTTCGCTCATGCGCTCTCTCCTTTACTGCAATATTATTAGTATACCATAGAAGTTTCAAAAAGAAAAGGAAGAATTTCCCGATGGGATCCTTCTTCCTGTTGTCTGCTCTTATTTTCCATCATCCTCGGCAAACACGATCGGCTCCTCGACCGACGCAAACAGGTCGTACTTCTCGATTTCCGGATCGTAGGGATCGAGGGGCGACGGCGGCAGGATGCCCTTCCATTTCAAAATACCGTACAGCGCGACGCCGAACAGAATGAACAGGCTGACGACCTGCGAAAACGCAAGGCTGCCGTAGCCGCCGCGCACGGCATCGTCGCGGAAGAACTCAATGACAAAGCGGAACGCCGCATACGCCGCAAGGTACAGCCCGACAAGGTTGCCGCGCCGTTCCTCCTTTAAGTGGAAAAGCAGCCACAGCAGCACGCCGAACAGGATAAAATTGAACGCGGATTCAAACAGCTGCACGGGCAAACGGCTGTCCCAAAAGTGCGCGCAAAACGCATTGTCCATGTGCACGCCGTAACAGCACGGCTGCCAGACGAGCTCGCCGTCCACCATTTCATGCCCGAAATAGCAGCCGATCCGCGCGAAGCCGTGAAACAGCGGCGTCGATACCGCGACAATGTCCCACGCAAGGCGCTTCTTTTTCAGGAGCTTCCAAAACAGCGCGGCCATCATGCCGAAGTAGCCGAGCAATCCGCCGTAAAACACGATGCCGGAGTTTTCAAACAGCAGCTTTAACGTGATATTCTCCACCCCGCGCGAACGGAGATAGGTTTCATAGGAGATCATGCCGAACAGCTTCGCCCCGACGATCAGCCCGACAAGCGACAGCAGCATCAGCGGGATCTGCCGCACCCAGTTCTGCCGGAGCTTAAAGCACAGCAAAAGGGCGCACACGAACGCGGCCAATAGGCCGAGCGCCGCAAACACGCCGTAGGTGAACACATGTTCGAGAAAAAAGTTTTTTACCGCTTCCATGCGCCCATTATAGCGGGAAAAGCGCGCGTTGGCAACACGATTGCGCGACGAAAGTCCCCGATTTCACACGAAATTCACACGGGAAATTGCCTGTTTTTGGGAGATTGCTTGACGGTGCCGTGAAAACCTGTTACGATACGCATAAGCTGAAGCAGCGGCGCCTTTCGCCGCCCTCGGCTGTCTATCAAAAAAGAAAAGGAGGCTTTCCATGAAACGCCCGATTCTGTTTCTTCTTTCCCTCGCGCTGTTGCTTTCCGTCGGCTGCGCTATGCGGGAAGCCGCCGTTACCCGGTCGATGACCGTTCCCGCCGATACCGCCGCGCCGAGCGAGCCTCCGGCGGAATCGACTTCCGCCCCCGCCGAGCCCGCGCCGGCAAGCCTGCCCGAAGGCGCCGTGATCGTATACAGCAGCCCCAAGGAAAACGACTTTGCTTTCGTTCTGCCGGACGGCTGGACCTACGATATGACCGAGGACGGAGCGGACCTCAGGCAGCTTGACGATCCGCTGAACTTTCTGCCGGTCACGGCGGAGATCGACTGTTTGCCGCGCACCGACCTTTCCGCGCTTTTCGAGGAGCTGAAGGGGCAGTTTTCCGAGGAGGGCTTTGCCTTTGCCGATCCCGCGGAAATCACGGTTGCCGGGCGCTATGCGGGACAGCACAGCGAAAACCTTGTCTACATTGAGGAGATCGGCGTGGAGGTTCTGCTCCATGCCGTTGCATGGGAAGCGGACGACCGCACCTATACGGCGACGCTGATCGCGCCCGCTGAGGACGACGGCGCCAAGGCCGCGTTTGCCGCGCTGCTGGACAGCTTTATGCCCGCAAGCGACTATCTTGCGGCAGGTCATGCTGCGCCGGAGCCCACGCCTGTGCCGGAAGAACCGGAGGATGCTCCCCCGGTCACGCCCGTGCCGAAGGAAACCGTCACGCTGGCACTCGATCACGCGGTTCTGATGGACGAAGACGGCCTAAAGGCGACGGCTCTCGGCTTTGCGGAGGGATGGTTCGGCCCGGCGCTGTCTCTGGAGCTTGCAAACACGTCTGCGCGGGAGGTCACGTTTACGATGGATCGCCCCGCCGTCAACGGCTATATGATGGATACGATGTCGCTTTATGCGACCGTCCCCGCCGGGCAGACGGTGGTACAGGAGGTTTCGGTGTACGACAGCGAGCTGGCGCGCTGCGGCATCGACGAAATCGCCGTCGTGGAATTTGAACTTCGCGTGACCGCCGATCTGTGGGAAACGGTCTATACCTCGCCGCGCCTGCGTCTCGAAACCGACGCCGTCCAAACCTATACGCAGGTCTATGCGGATGCGGGCACGCCGCTGTATGACACGGATGAGCTGCGTATCCTCTGTCCCGGTCTTGAAACGGACGGCTGGTTCGGTCAAGCCGCGGTCTTTACGTTTGTGAACGCCTCCGACCGTGCGCTTGCCGTTTCGTTCCGCAGCGCCGCCATCAACGGCATAGAGGCCGACACGTTCTTTTCGGTCACGCTGCTGCCCGGCACCCGTGCTGTGCGGGTCTGCTACTTCTCGCCCGCCGCGGGCGAAACGTTCGGCGACGCCTACCGCACCGGCGCGTTCGCGTTCCACATCTACGACGCCGAAACGTATGATACCGTTGCCGATACCGAGCCGGTCGAGATCACATTTGAATAAGTGCATATAAAAAGAAGCCGCCGGAGGAGGCACTTCGTAAGGAAGCGCCTCCTCCGGTCTGTCTGAGAGGAACAGAATCAAATAATAGGATGTGCGGATGCAATTGACCGTCCCGGATCGGGATGGTATAATCTTCCCGACGAATCGCAAGAATGACATCCTGATCCGCAATTTTGATGCAGGCAATCCATGAAAATGGCAATGTTAAGACTTTTTTACAACGATTGAGGGCTTTGTAAAAGCCATTTGATAGACAGGCGGTTTCATTTTCGGATAAACTCAAGCCATGCAAAGGAGATCGCAAAGATGGAGATTTCGGAAAAGCTGAAAGAGGCAAGACAGAAAAGCGGTATGACACAGGACCAGGTTGCGGAGAAGATCATGGTATCCCGTGTGACCGTTTCCCATTGGGAAAACGGAAAGTCGCTGCCCGATATCGTCAGCTTGATAAGTCTCAGCGATCTCTACAGCATCAGTTTGGATGAATTGGTGAAAGGAGATTCGAAAATGGCGGAGAAGGTAAAGAAGGACGCAAAAGATGCTTACAACAACAAGAGGTTGATCAGAATAACCGCTATATTGGTTATCGCTGTTCTGTTGGTGTATGTCGTCAGTATAATTGTAGGCGGGGCCTTCAAAGACTTTTGCGAGGCTGCTCTCTTGTGGGTGCTGATGGGTATCGGCGTGGCCGCATCGATGACGTATTTCAGTCAGACAGAGCCTAATGGGGAGAAAGAGTAATCATTGCATAGGCAAGTTCCGGTATGCAGGGAAGATTTTCTTTGTCTTCCGTTCTGACGAGCATCGGATTTTGCCCCAAAATCCAGCGTATAACAGAAGATAACACTTTATTCCCTGTCATTGCGAGGAGCAAAGCGACGTGGCAATCCGTATTCCCCGGGAGGAACGCCAAAGAGAACGGATTCCCACGTCGGCCCTACGGGCCTCCTCGGAATGACGGGGTTTATCCAAACCCAAAAGGCCGGGGCGCCTTCCTTGCGGAGGGCGCCCCGGATGCGGCTTCTTTTGACATTTCGCTACTGCACCAGATCCGCATACGCGGCGTTTGCGGCGCGGCAAAGGTCGTCCGGCGCAAGGCACAGCTGCAGGCCGATGCGTCCGCCGGAAACATAAATCGTATCGAACAGGATCGCGCTTTCGTCGATGCGCGTCGTGAACTGCTTTTTCATGCCGACGGACGTGCACCCGCCGCGCACATAGCCGGTCAGCGAGAACAGCTCCTTTTGCGGCAGCATGGACACCGCCTTTGCCCCGACCGAGCGCGCGCACTTTTTGAGATCGAGCGATTCATCCACCGGGATCACAAACACGTAATGCTCCCGATCCGCGCCGACCGTGACGAGCGTTTTGAACACCTGCTCGTGATCGAGTCCGAGCTTATCCGCCGTTTCCGCGCCGTCGGTGAACTCTCCCGCTTCATATTCCGTCGCCGTATACGCAATGCCGAGCGTGTCTAGAATCCGCATTGCGTTCGTTTTCGTCTGCTTGGCCATAGCTGTCCCTCCCTTTCGCGCTCCATCATAGCACCTTGCCGCGCGCTTGACAAGAGCCTCCGTGATTGACACGCGCCCCAAACCGTGCTATCATCGTTGTCGAATCTTACGATGCGGAGAACGATATGAAACGTCTTTTGGCCTTGACCCTTTCCCTGCTGCTCCTTTGCGCCTGCACGGGCGCGCCGACCGCCGCCGTGCCGACCGAAGCCCCGACCGAGGCGCCGACTGCCGTCCCGACCGCAACGCCGACCCCCGTTCCGACCGAAGCCCCGACCGCCGAGCCCACCGAGGTCCCGACGCTTGCGCCGGTCGAAAAGCCGGAGCTGACGGCGCTTGCCCCCGGTGATGAGCTGTACAGCGCGCCGGATGCGGGCAATTTTGCGATGACGATGCAGGACGAGGGATGGGGCTATGCCGCAGCCGCGCTCGGTGTGAACCTGTATCCGTTGGAAAGCGATGCGCTGAACACCGTGCAGATCATGGGGATGAACGTCGGTCAGCCGGTCGATGCGGACATGTTCAACTCCCTGCTTGTGACCGTGCTGACGCATTTGCAGGAGAGCATCGGCGCCGAGCTGTCCATTTTGGAGGTCACGGATACGACCGTCAACGGCTATGACGCCCGCGCCGTCGTCAGCGCCGTCGAGGGCGAAGCGTTTTCCGTGCGGTTCTATTCTATCGTGTGGGGCGCGGACGAGCAGATCTATTATGCATCCGTCACGGCCTTGGACAGCGAATACGATACCGCGCTTGCGATGCTCGAACACGCCCTTTCCACCTTCTGCCCCGCTTCGGCGATGTGCTCCGATGCGCCGGAGGAAACCGAAGCAGAGCCGGAGCAAGCCGAGCCTGCAGCGTAACCGTTCCCGATACGAAAAGAAGCGACAACCGCCGCTTCTTTTTTATATCCTGTTGTCAATCTCTTAGGCCAAAAACAGCGCCCGCTTCTGCTCGTCCAACAGCGGCAGCTTATTCGTGTAGGTCGGCACGTCCTTCGGCGCGGCGATCCGCTCCACGCGCTGTTCGGCGTTGAAAATCCGCTTGGTCATCGCGTTTGCGCCGTGCGCTAAAATCGAGGTCGTTTCCTCCATCATGTCAATGTTGTACATGCAGATCGTATCCCGTCCCGCGTAGCCGACGTTTTCGAGGTTGCCGTTCTGGTACTTCTGCCGGTACATGTAGTACGGCCAAAGCCCCATCCTTTTGGCAGCTTCGAAGCCCGCGTCGATCATGTGCGTCACGGCTTCCTTGCTCGGCAGGGGGTATTTGTCGATCTGCTCCTTTAACCGGCTCGACCGTTTGATTGCAAGCGTATGCACCGTGAGATTGTCCGGCCGAAGCGCCTCGATCTCCGACAACGTACGCAAAAAGTCCTCCTCCGTTTCACCGGGCAGTCCCGCGATCAGGTCCATATTGATTGAAGAAAACCCGACCGAACGGGCCAGAGCAAACGTTTCCCGAATCTGCGCCGCGGTGTGCGCGCGACCGATGCGGCGCAGCGTTTCGTCGTTCATCGTCTGCGGGTTGACCGAGATGCGCCCGATGCCGTGCGTCTTCAAAACCTCCAATTTTTCCCGTGTGATTGTGTCCGGCCGTCCGGCCTCCACGGTACATTCCTGCCCGTAACCGCCATAGACCGCTTCGATATGCGATAAAAGCCGGTCAAGCTGCTCGGTGCTGAGCACCGTGGGCGTGCCGCCGCCGATGTAGAACGCGCGAAGATGCCAGCCGCCGTCTTTCAGGAGCCGCCCGCCGCGCTCGATATCGTCGAACAGCGGCACAAGGTAGCCATCGACCGACGCGCCCTTGGCGATCTCCGCGCCGAACGAGCAGTAGAGACAGCGCGTTTTGCAGTACGGAATGCCCACATACACATCCAGATCCCGGGGCCCGACCGACTCGATATACGGCTTTTGCACCGCATTGATCGTCGCCGCAAGGCGCAGCTTGTCAAGGCTCACCGAAAAGACCTCTCTGAACTGGCGCACAGCCTCCTCGTCGCCGTATCGCCCCGCCAGCTCGCGCAGCAGCTTGGTCGGGCGGATCCCCGTGAGACTGCCCCACGGCATGTCCATGGGGTACGCCTTCTGCAAGAGCGCATACGCAACGCGCTTGACCGCGCGCTTCTGCTGCCGCTTGCGTTCGAGGATATCCCCGCCGTCCGGGGACACAGGGAACGACGCCGACGCCGTGCCGAGCGTGCCGGAGGCCGTGGCGGTTTTCTCATCCAATGTAATCGTCATTACATCGGTCGCGGGGTTGCCGTCCTCGTCCGTCGCGTCGGGGCGCACCTCGACCGTGCCCAAAAAGAGCCGAATTTCTTCGGCTATGTCATTCTCATAAGCGGGTACGTTGGTGATCAGTTGAACCATGGGTTGCTCCGATATCGTAACATGGGATTGCACCGGGCTTCATGCGAAACGCTCGTCGCTTCGCCGTGTCCCGGATAGAGAAGATAGCTTTGCGGCAGGGCCAGCACGCGATTTAAGGACTGCATCAGCTCGCGCATGTTTCCGGTCGGCAGATCGGTTCGCCCGACGCCCTCGCAGAACACCGTATCGCCCGTAAACGCGAGCCCTTCCTCCTCGCACACAAAGCAGACGCCGCCCGCCGTATGACCCGGCGTGTGCAGCACCGTAAGCCGGTAGCCCGCAGCGTCGATCGTATCGCCGTCGTTTACAAGGTTCGTCGGCTCGCAAGGGGTCAGGACGCCGCCCATCCAGTCCGCACGGCAGACATCGTCGCGGCGCAGGCCGTCCACGTCCAGCGTGTGGATCCACACCCGCGCCCCGGTCGCCGCTTTGACCTCCGCCGCGCCCGCCAAATGGTCGAAATGCCGGTGCGTCAGGAGAATATCGGTAAGATGCAGCCTGTGTTCACGCAGGGTCAGCAGCGTCGCTTCCGCATCGGACGGATCGACGACGAGCGCGTCCCCGCCCTCCGCACGGTATAAAAAGTAGGCGTTCGCCCCCAAGGGGCCCATCGGCACCGTCAGCAGCATTAAAAGTTCCTCCGCGAATCGAGCAAGATCGTAAACGGGCCGTCGTTAGTCAGCGTCACCTGCATGTCCGCGCCGAACTCGCCGGTCTCCACCGGCACGACCTCCGACAGCCGTGCAATGCAGCGTTCATACAGCGGCACCGCCGTTTCGGGCCGCGCCGCGTTGCTGTAGCTCGGCCGTCTGCCCTTTCGCGCATCGCCGAGCAGCGTAAACTGCGAGATCAAAAGGATGCCGCCGCCGATCTCCACGACCGAACGATTCGGCACGCCGTTTTCATCGTCGAAGATACGCAGGCCCAGGAGCTTATCACAGATATAGTCCGCGTCAAAGTCGGTGTCCTGCACATCGACGCCGAGCAGCACGCATAAGCCCTTTTCGACCCTGCCGACGGTTCTCCCGCCAATCTCCACCCGCGCACCGGTCGTGCGCTGTACCACAGCTCGCATAGACTCTCCTTTGTCGATGATGAAATACGCGGCACGGCGTATTTCCTTAAATTCTGTATACCTCGATGACCTCCGGCAGCTTTCTCAGGTTCGCCATGATCATCTTGAGCTGCTCGGTGCCGGTGACCGTGAAGGTCATATCCATGTTCGCGTCGCCGTCGTCGGTCGAGCGCGAAACGAGGTTCGTCATGTTCACGTTGAGGCTCGTCAGCACCTTCGAGACCTCCATCAGCGAGCCGGCCTTGTCGATCACGACGACGCGGATCGTGGCCGAGAACGTGGACTTCTCCTCCGCCGCCCATTCGACCTCGATGATGCGATCCTTGTCCCTGAGGAGGTTCTGCGCGTTTTTGCAATCCGCCCGATGCACCGAAACGCCTCTGCCGCGCGTGATATAGCCCACGATGGGGTCGCCGGGAAGCGGATTGCAGCAGTTCGCAAAGAACACCGACATGCCCGGATCGCCGTAAATATAGATGCCGTTTCGCGCCACGCGCTTTTGCGGCTTCTGCGTCTCCTTGCCGGCTTCCTCCAGCTTGCGGTTCATTTCCGCAAGGCGCTCGTCCTTGCGCTGCATTTCCATCAGCCGGTGCAGCACCTGCCCCGCCGAAACGCCGCCGAAGCCGATCGTCGCGTAAAGGTCCTCCACCGACATGATCGTAAGCCGTTTCAAAACCTCGTTCACATACTCCGGCTTCATCAGGGCGGACAGCGTCTGCCCGTGGCGCTTGGCGGTTTCCTCCAGCATCTCGCGGCCGCGCTGCATGTTCTCGTCGCGGTTCTCGCGCTTGAACCATTGCCGGATCTTGTTCTTGGCCGACTGTGTCTTGACGATGGACAGCCAGTCCCGCCGCGGCCCGACCTGCGCGTTCGAGGTGATGATCTCAACCACGTCGTTCGTTTTCAGCTTGTAATCGAGCCGCACCATATTGCCGTTCACGCGCGCGTGCTGACAATGGTGACCGACGTTCGTGTGGATGCGATAGGCAAAGTCGAGCGGCGTGGAGCCCACCGGCAGGTCGATGATCTCGCCGCGCGGCGTCAGCACAAAGACGTATTCGCCGAGGAAGTCCTTTAGGACGTTTTCGACAAACTCCTTGGAATCCTCGGTCGTTTCGTCGGCCTCGATGATCTGCTTGATCAGAGAGGTCTTCTGGTCAAGCTCGGTCATGACCTTCTTGTCGTCCTTGTACATCCAATGCGCCGCGATGCCGTATTCGGCGGTTTCGTGCATCTCATGCGTGCGGATCTGGATTTCAAACGGAATCCCGTTTTCGTTCATGACCGTCGTATGCAGCGAACGGTACATGTTCGGCTTCGGCATGGCAATATAGTCCTTGAACCGACCCGGCAGCGGCTTCCATGTCGCATGGACGACGCCGAGCGCCGCATAGCAGTCGTTGACCGTATCGACGATAATGCGAATGGCGATCAGATCGTACAGCTCGTTCAGCTTATAGTTGTTCCGCTGCATTTTGCGGTAGGTCGAATACAGATGCTTCGGGCGTCCCGAAATGTCGCCCTTGATGTTTGCCTCCTTCAGCAGCGTAACCATCTGCTGCATGGCGGATTCGAGCGCCTCCATGCGCTCATGCTGCTGCTCGTCCACCTCGGCACGCAGCTTTTCGTATTCCTCCGGCATCAGATAGCGGAAGGACAGATCCTCCAGCTCGGAACGGATCACGCCCATGCCGAAGCGGTCGGCGAGCGGCGCATAGACCTCCAAGGTTTCCTTGGCCTTTCGCGCCTGCTTTTCGGGCGTACAGTAGGCCAGCGTCCGCATATTGTGCAGCCGGTCGGCGAGCTTGATAATGACGACGCGGACATCCTCCGCAATCGAAAGGAACAGCTTGCGCAGGTTCTCGGTCTGCTCCTGCTTTTTGGTGATATAGGTCTGGTTGCCGCTCTTGGTCAGCTTGGTTACGCCGTCCACGAGCTTCGCCACCTCGGCGCCGAACATCCGCGCGATATCCTCGGACATGATATTGTCGCCGTCCTCGACCGTATCGTGCAGCACGCCCGCGATCACGGTCGGCGCATCCATGCCCATCTCCAGAAGGTAGGTCGAAACGGTCAGCGGGTGCGTGACATACGGCCCACCGGCGTCGCGCCGCTGGTTGCAATGCACGCGCTCGGCAAACTCTATCGCCTCGCGCATCTTTTCGCCCTGCTCGATCCCGAACTTCTTTCGGAAATCGGCCAGCAGCTTTTCCTGTAATTCCGTTACGCCGTAATCTTCCATACCGTTCCTCACCGCCAATGGGTTTTATCGAGCACGGAGCGCGGTATACAGCCGCGTCCCCGTGATTTGCTTCTTCTCCGTCACATGCTGTTCAAAGAACCTTCCGCCCGCCGCCGCCGTAACGCCCGCTTCATACAGCACCAGCATCGTCAGCAGCTCCGCTTCGTCAAGATCCTCCATCCACAGACCGGTTTTCAGCTGCGCCCGCCGCCGGATAAAGACGCCGCGCATCTCGTTTTCGTCCGGATGCAGCGACGCTGCCTGCGCCGTGCGCAGCGCGTTCGCCTGGTTCGGCTCGCGCAAAAACGCCCCCGCCGCCCGAAGAAGCGGCTCCGGCACGCTCGCCCGGATCGCAGCAAGATATCCGTTCACGCTCGTCGTATCGCGGAACGTGTTCCGCTTCAGCGTACAAAGCGCCTCGACGTTTTCCGCATCCTTCAATCCCGCATACCTGTCGCCCATCCGGAACCCGACAAGCCGCAGCTTATCCGTCTCCTGCCGCAGCGTCGCCGAAAGGTGCGCATTCTCGCGCCCCATCGTGGAAAGTTCGCAAAGCGTTCCGGTCACGCGGAACACCGGCTCGCGGTTGCCCTCCCCAAACGGCGCGAGCATTTCCAGCTCTCGGCAAAACTCAACGGTGCAGTCCGCAAGGGAGAGCGTATCCTCGTATTCGATCGCCTCGCGCTCCGGCCCATCCGGAAAGCGCGCGGCTAAATCCTTCAGCAGCGCCCGGCGGCAAGCGTCGAAGTTCTCCGCCTTCATCGCCGCGCCCGCAGCCTGCGTGTGCCCGCCGAACCGTGTGAAAAACGCGCCGTGCGCCGACAGCAGGCCAAAGAGGTCGATCATCGGCACGCTGCGCCCGGAGCCGACGAGCTCGTCGCCCATCTTCGTAAACAGCAGCACCGGACAGCCGTACTGCTCCAGTATGCGCGACGCGACGATGCCGATCACGCCGGGATTCCAGTCCTCGCCGCGCAGCATCAGCAACAGATGCTCGGCGCTCGGGTCGATCTGACGCTCCGCCTCGGTCAAGATTCGCTGCTCCTCGCTCTTGCGCGCGGCGTTGGCCGCGTCCAGCTCGGCGGCGTAATGCAGCCGCGTCGGTTCATCGCCGGCAATCAGCAGCTCCACCGCCCGGCGTGCGTCACCCATGCGTCCGGCGGCGTTGATCCGCGGCGCGAGCAGAAAGGCAAGCGAGGTCGCGTCGAGCGTCCGATCTCCCGCACCCGCCGCGTCGAGCAGCGCGCAAAGCCCGCGCTCCCGCCGGATCAGCGGTACGCCCCGCGCCACGATCGCACGGTTAAAGCCGGTCAGGGGCATCACATCCGCCACGGTCGCCAAAGCCGCTATCGGCAAAAAGCGTTCCTCCGGAAAGCCTAATTTTTCGGCAAGCAGCATGGCGACCACACCGCCGCAGACCGAGGCGATCCGTTCGTCCTGTCCGGGGCGCGTCGCGCACACGACCGCGTAGGCGTTCGGCAGCGTTTCGTGGCAGCGGTGATGGTCGGTCACGATGACCTCCATCCCGAGAGAGTTCGCAAGGTCGATCTCCGCATGC
>JAEEGL012828947.1_pt1 | contig 23243 bp, 23 predicted proteins | sample 9134231 | NCBI WGS metagenome assembly JAEEGL01 (sample SAMN16246548, study PRJNA631951) | gut metagenome | biome: gut microbiome; feature: rumen; material: fiber-attached | host: Bos | place: Iran: Karaj | collected 2018-10
AAATGTGTAGACTTCTCTAATCTCCTTTAAAAGCGGCCATTAGCTTGCTCAACCTTATTCTCCTCCGCGGCCTCTGAAAGTTTGTACCTTCGGATAGACTTTGAGGGAACGAGCCTTGTGCGGAGAATAGAGGTCTCGCGTCTACTGTCCGCTCACTCATCACCAACCACTAACCACTCATCACGCCAAGCTTCGCTTGGCTCTCTGTATAGTGCAGTCTACTCATTGTCATAAATGTATAGCTTTCAGGGCTGAAGCTCATACGCTATACTTATTATGACAAATGTGTAGACTTCTCTAATCTCCTTTAAAAGCGGCCAGTTGCTTGGTCAACCTTATTGAAGCGTAGCCCTAGAAGATAGTTGGCTGTTACTGAGAAAGTTGAAAAAACAGGGTGAAAATATTAAAATTGATAATAATTAACGACGTAAGAGGCATGATATGAAAAAGGCTATATATTTAAAAGAATTGAATACTGTGCAGGTTGAATCTTTGTTGCAGCGTGAAGCTCCTTTGTTTATTCCGTTCGGTACATTAGAACCCCATGGAAGACATCTTCCTGTAGGAACAGACACGCTATGTGCAGAAAAGGTTGCAGAGCGTTTAAGCATAGCCTTTGACGGGGTTGTTGCACCTTCTTTTGAATATGGTTTGACAAATGTCTTTCTTCAGACATCTCCCTCAAGCTTTTTCCCAGTAGATTTATATAGAACTTTTGTCGAACATATAGTGAAAAACTTCTATAAACAAGGTTTTAAAAAGATTATCATTATAAATGGTCATGGGGGAAACCAGGAAGCTTTAAAATATATTCTAAGAAATATTACTCGTGAAGCTCCTATGGCTCTAACCATTATCAACTGGTGGATATATGCCTCTAAATTTGTTGAAGAAGTTTATGATACAAAACCAGGTGGTCATGCCGCAGTTGAAGAAACAGCAGCTATTCTGTATTCTCGCCCGAATTTGGTAACAAAGGAAAACTATATATCTGAAGAAGATGATTGTGTTCCTACCGATGCTTTCTGGATGTTCCCGCCAACAGGTGAAGTTTTATTGGAAGAAGAAGGGCAGGGGCAGCCTTGCTTCGATAAAGAAAAAGCAGATATTTACATGGAAAAAGTCATTAAGGGAATAGAAAATAGATTAAAAAAATGGTTTTCTTCGTTTAATAGGCTTCGCGGAGGATTAAGACCATAATGGATATAGCCACAAATACTTTAATTGCAACAGCTACTTCAGTAGCTTCTACTACAGCTCAAATGCCAGAAGTTCCAGCCTGGTACAGTTATATAGTAGACATTATTTTTATTCTTCTATTCTTATTTGTTTTATTTTTTATAAAACCCGTTAAACAAGAGGAACTAACAGAAGAAGAAAAACCAAATCCTTTGGAACAGGTTTTAAAAACAGATTCTCCAGAAGAAACTGAAACTGATGCTAATGCTGGTAAAGAAGTTGAACAGCGTGAGTAATTAAGAAAGAGGTTTATTTCAGGTTTTGTATGGACTTTAATAGTAATTTTCAAAATCAAGATGCAGTAGACTTTATTAATACCAGTTGTGATTTTACTCATAAGGATGGACGGATATCTACTCCCTTTGGTTCCAAAGTCTTTATTGTTTTGTTGATATTGATTTATATTGCGATTGGTTATGCGTTAACATATTTTAAAACTATAGATAAGCATCTGAATCTTTCTGAAGCTGGTTTCTATGCTATTCCTATTGCTATTGTTATTGGGGTTTTATTAAATTTATGTATAAAAACGAATAAAGTAATTGATTATAAAAACAATCTTATATACTGTGAATTATTGATTTTTAATTTTTCAATTTGTCGTTATAGTTGTATTGATGGGAATGATATTTCAGCTGTCGGTAACAATACGTTACTTTATCATACAAAAAGAGGGGTTACCTATTCTTATTATACTAGTTTTTTATTAAAAGATGGAACATTGAATGATTTCTTTGATTTTGGAAGTCATTATTCAGCAGCGTATAATTTAGCAATAGTCCTGGCTTATTATTTCCATAAACCTTTGACTCTTACTAGAAAGGACCAGCAATTAACTCCATCTGCAGGATCAAGACTGTCTACTCTTACTATCAATCCGAATAAAATTCAACAAGAAGACATTTTTAAAACGGTTGTTTGGACAGTCATAATTATCGTTATAACCTTTGTTTTATTTTTTACATTGCTTAGCAAATAGGATTAAGATTCAGTCAGCCTTCTGATTCTTTAAAGTTTTCCGGTAACTGGTCAATAGTCAGTTTATTTGGCTTGGTTTCGTCGAATTTAATCTGATACAATTTTCCAGCTTTATCTTTGATAAAAGATCTGACCATAAAACTAACCGGATAATTAGTATTAAGTCTGGTTAAGTTTTGTTTATTATCAACTTGTATAATTTGATACTGAGCTTGACTTGCACCTTCTTCAAATATTACTTCACCAATATATGCCATGTCTTTGTTTATAGAAACAAAATCTATTTCAGAATCTTTTGGATAATCAAGTTCATAATAGTCTCTTTTACCCGACTTTAAGTTATACCATTCTATGGCTTTTTTGTTTTTATATTCAACTATATGAATTAGAGTGTCATTTTCTATGGTGAAATTACTAGCGTATGTAACTATCGCTCTTCCTTGATTAAGATATTGATTAAATTCAAAAATATTGCTGCGCCCTATATCTAATACGAATATTTTTCCATCATAAAATTCAATTCTACTAGGTCTCATAAGAATAGTTCTTGTATTTAAAGAACCTATTTGATTGATAATATTACCAGAGGAATTAAAAACGTATATAATTGGGTTATCATCATCGCAGACGAAGAGGGCTTTTTCTTTTTTATCTCCAAAATAACCAAAGCAGAAGTCGCCTATTGTAGAATAACTAGGCATTTTTAATGTAATCGCATTTTTATATGTTCCATTTGGTTCATATTCTACTATTCTGTTTTTCAGAGTATCTGCAACCCAAAGGCTATTTCCGGAAAATCTTGCAGAAGTTGGCCCCCAGGGAAGTGGCTTTCCAAAAGGTTCATCAACATTATGGGTTGTTTTTATCCCAAGACTTTTTTCTCCGTCACCTAATGGCAAATCAAAGGCATATAATGACATCGAGGCAGCTATAGAGAGAAAAAGTGTTGATAAGCCTATTTTGTAAGATTTCATTTAGATACTCCTATTAAAAATTTGTTCAATTATAGCATTTTTAAGAAAAATAAAAAAGTTTGAGTTATTGTTCTGTATTATTTTTTCTTTATTGCAACAATTATTGGTATTTGCTAGAATAGCATATAGAGAAAGAGTGTACAAAGATTATAAAATATATTAATCAAGGAAATGAATTATTGAAAGGGTTTGAAATATGACTAAAGTATCAAATCGTGCACAAGTTATGCAGGCTTCTCCAATCCGTAAGCTTATTCCATTTGCTAATAAAGCAATAGCAAAAGGAATCACCGTTTATCCATTGAATATTGGACAGCCAGATATACCAACACCAGCTCCAATATTGGATGCAATGAAGAATTACGATACCAAGGTATTGGCATATTCTCCATCTCAAGGTGAAGATAGTCTTATAAAAGCTTTTGTGAATTACTATGCAAGAATTAATATTAATCTTAAACCTGAAGAAATAAACGTAACAACTTCTGGTAGCGAAGCATTGTTCTTTGCAATGATGGCAATTTGTGATGTGGACGATGAACTTGTTGTATTTGAGCCTTTCTATACAAATTATGGCGGAATTGCAACAGAAACAGGCGTAAAACTAAAAGCTGTAAGAACTTACCCTGAAAATGGTTTCCATCTTCCAGCAAAAGACGCAATTGAAGCTGTTATTACACCAAAAACAAAAGCCATACTAATCTGTAATCCAAATAATCCAACAGGTACCGCATATACACCGGCTGAACTTAATATGTTGGCAGAAATAGCTGAAAAGCATGATTTATTCTTGATTTCTGATGAAGTATATCGTGAATTTGTCTATGATGGTCAGAAACATAGTTCAATAATGGAATTGGATAGAATAGCCAATAAAGTTATACTTGTTGACTCTGTTTCAAAGAGATATTCTGTTTGTGGCGCAAGAATTGGTTTAATAGCAAGCCACAACAAAGAAGTTATGGAAGTTGTATTAAAGTTCGCTCAGGCAAGACTTAGCTCACCAACTATTGAACAGGTTGGTGCTCAAGCTGGTGCAGAAATGGATGCTTCCTATTTTGAACCAATATTAAAAGAATACCAGCAAAGACGTGATGCAATTATGGCTGGATTAAGAAAAATACCAGGAGTTATTTGTGAAGTTCCTGGTGGTGCTTTTTATTGTATCGCAAAACTTCCTATAGATAATGCAGAAAACTTCGCAAAATGGCTGTTGACAGATTTTAACTATAAGGGAGAATCTGTTCTTGTTGCACCTGCTCAAGGTTTCTATGCAACTCCAGGCTTAGGAGTTAATGAAATACGTTTGAGCTATGTTTTGGAAGTTCCTAAACTGGTAAAAGCCATGGAAATTCTTGGCGAAGCAATAAAGGAATATAATAAAAAAGCTTGATATATAAACAAAAAACGCCTGTAAGCAGGCGTTTTTTTGTATGTAGTTGTTATACTTAGGTGAAGATTCTAATAAAATCTGAGATTTGTGCCGAAAATTATAAAAGAGCAAAACATACAAGGAAATGGATTCTTGAAAGGATTTGCAAATGCATAAAATCTCAGATAATTTTTTTGAAAATGCAGTTTTAATTTCTTCTAAAGTCTATTATGACACTGATGGTAGACCAGATAGAATTGGCGGCTTAAAATTATGATATTTCTGATTTTATGGCTATGCTTTTACTTAGACTAATATGACAGAAAATTTAGACGTATTAATTCAAATTAGCGATTCAAAAATGCCAATAATGGCTACCCCTGGTGCTGCAGGCTATGATTTATGTGCATCAAAGGCTGTTACAATCAAATCTGGGGAATTTGAAAAAGTACCTACAGGAATCAGAATTTCTATGCCTATGGGGTTAGAAGCTCAGGTTAGACCTCGTTCTGGTTTAGCTGCAAAAAATGGTGTAACTGTACTAAATGCTCCAGGAACTATAGATAGTGATTATAGAGGGGAAATCTGTGTTATTCTCATAAACCACGGCAAAGAAGATTTTGTTATTGAGCCAGGAATGAGAATTGCTCAATTAGTATTCTCACAAGTAACTAAAGTTAATTTTAAACAGGTTGATTTCCTTGACGAAACAAGCCGCGGAGAAGGCGGCTTTGGTTCGACTGGAGTTTAAGAATTAAACTTATTTCTTTTCGTAAATGCTGCAGTTGTACACGCTAGAACCATAAATCTTGTTATAGCTTTTTGGAGTTGTTTTGTACATTCCGTTGCATTCAACTATTTTAGTATTTCTATATTTAAGAGCAAGATAAACGGATTTTAAAACATCAGCACTAGCTGAATTGTAACCCTTATCTATATTAACCTGAGAATAGTAATTTGCGTCACCGCTGCGGCTTGGGTCCCAACCCTGCATTTGTTTTATTGTTACAGGACAGTTAATCATAGCACTTGCCCAGCCGTAGTGCAGGTATGTGTCTTTGAAATAACCTTCTCTTTGAGTGGTTCCAACTAGAATTTTAACATAATCTGCTGTCAAGCCTTGGGTGGCAGCTAACTTTATGATTTCGTCCTTTGTTGGGGTTTCCATTGTATTTAAAAGATTATTGAATTCAGAAGCAGTTATTCCGTTAGTAGAAGAAACAGCAGTATCTTTTGATTCTGATTTAGAGGAAGAATCATTAGAAACTGTACTGCCTGAATTGTTTTTTTCAGAGTCTTTTTTGCTAGTATTTGTACTGCTAGAGGAAGAATTGCCTGAAGCTGCGGCTGCGGCATTAGAGACTTTTATGCCTTCTTCTCTGGAGAGATAACCGCCTTCCCAGGTGTTGCCAGGATAATAGGGCTGTTTGCCTGTAGCGGCACAATCCGGAATATGAATAAAGTTCTTGTGCATGTATCCTTTAACACCGGATATTTCTACTTCATAGAAGTCCCCGGAAACACTAAGAACCGTAAGGTCGCCTTGGTTGAATTTGTCAATTATCGGACCCCATGGCCATTCTCTTAGTCTGACACCGTCCCAACCTAGTCTGCCTTTAATTGGGAAACCGCTTTCTTCTTTTTGTTCTTCTTTATTATTCTCTTTTGTAGTGATATCTGCTGTTTCTAAAGAATTAGCAGATGTAGATTCTTTTACAGTAATTTCATCGTCAGCAAATGGATTATCAGCATAAACTGCAGGAATAGCAAAGAATATACCTAAAAATACAACTAATATTCTTTTCATTATTTCACTCTCCAATAAAACTATCTATATATGAATATACAATAGTACCAAATAAAAAGTTTAATTATTTTTATTTGGTGATGATATTATTGGTTTAATCTATATCTAGGCCAACTCTTAGTCCGGTAAAGGTACCCATCTGCTTTAATGCCATGGCAATACCTGGCATAAAAGAGTCTCTATTGCAGGTATCGTGTCTAATAGTCAGAGTCTGTCCTAAATCTCCGAAAATAACTTCCTGGTGAGCAACCAGACCAGGTAATCTGACTGAGTGAATTGGAATAATATCTGAATTCTTTTCTTCACTTGTTCTTCCTGTTGCTTCTAACATTGCTTTTCTAGTTTTAATTGCTGTTCCAGAGGGCTTGTCAACTTTAGTATCGTGATGGAGTTCTATAATTTCAGCAGATTTCATAAATTTAGCTGCTATTTTAGCGAAATTCATCATAAGAATTGCACCAATAGCGAAGTTAGGGACAATCATTATAGAAGTATTATTTTTCTTAGCTAATTCATCAAGCATATTCTGGTCTTCAGAAGAAATTCCTGTTGTGCCAATTAAAATGTTTGTTTTGGAATTGAGACATTCAACGGCATTCCCAACTACTACTGAGGGTGCTGTAAAATCTATTACTATATCAACTTTTGCAGAACTCAGACCTTCTTTTACGTTGCCAGATATTTTAAAATCATCTGCAGCTGCTGCTATTTCTTTAATGCTGTGACCGGCTAATTTGGGGTCGACACCGGCAACAAGCTTATAATCAGCAAGAGAACATATATAATTGGAAAGAGTTCTACCCATCTTTCCGCCACAGCCAGAAACCATAATGTTTTTCATAACAAAAACTCCATAACTAGATGATTTACCTATAGATGCTATTATAGCATAACCTTAATTACAACAGCTATAAAACCAATTAGATTAAACAGGATAGGGCAAACGCAAACTTTTTTAGCTTGTAGTCTATATCTTCAATACTTCACTTGTGATCTCTTTGTTTGTAAATTTCTTTTTTTGTGTCGTCTACACATTGTCATAAACGTATAGCTTTCAGGGCTAAAGCCCATACGCTATACTTATTATGACAAATGTGTAGACTATTAATTAAGGTTTTTTTAAGCTTCTTCAATAAAGAAAAAATTTTGCGTTTGCCCTGTTAAACAGGACAGTTTTACTTGCTCAAACCATTTAATAAGCATTATCGAGATTATAAAATAGTGTTAAGTTTCCAATAGGAATTGCCGATAAGTTGGTTGAACTCTATCTAAATTTAACAAGGGGGGCGTAAACGGTGATTCTTCCCAATACACCTTTATTTCAGGCCAAAACTGATGCTGAATTCAGAATTCGCATGATCCAGCATATTAAGGAAACTTATGGCGATGTTCTAGGGAAAGATATCAATCTGCTTGATTTACCGAATGGTCTTGAAATCGTTCAGGCACGTATACAGCAGAGACTCTTCGATATGAGCAACGGCAAGATTGACCTTATCAGTCAGAGCGAAGACGACAGTATTGATCTTCAGAGAGTTGCCTGAGTGATCAATAAGGCTGCATAAGCATATAAGAAATTTGTTTTAATAGACAATAACAAGAAGCACCCCATGAGGGCTTTAAATAAGAAGCATCATGAGGTGCTTCTTGTTTTTAGATTATGACTTACGAGAAATGTCTAAGTTTTTGATAGAAAAAGGTCGAATACCAAAGAAGATACTATGAAAAACTTTAGACTGACAATATTATTTATTTGTGTATTCTATGTATTGAGCCTTATTGGTTGTATGCACTCAAGTGACCCTGCGGACGGAGGGGCTTGTGGCATTGTTATTGATTCGACCGGAAAGGCTTTGAGTGGTGTTACTGTTTCTGCAGGCGGTCAATCAACTGTTTCCGATTTTTATGGGAAATGGTCCTTAGATTCTCTCAAACCTGGATTAACAGATTTTGTTGCCAGTAAAGAAAACTATCAGACTCAGACTAAGACATATGAAGTTCAAAGCGCTATCATATTAGAAAATATAACCTTTGCTCTTCCTGCCAATGCAGAAATATATGATATTGTTATTTCAAATGTCACCTCAACAAAAGCTACTATAAGTTTTAGCACCAAATACGAAGCTACTACAAGAATTGCTTATGGCAGCAATGCTCAATTAGAAAAGACTATAAACAGCAGTTCTTCTCATAAATATCAGCATACTTTTGAACTGACTAGTCTTATTCCTGCGACTACATATGTTTTTCAGTGTCTAGGAACAGATAAATACAACAGAAAGATATCTTCAGAAGTAATGTCGTTTACCACTGGCGTAGCCTCTAGAGGCGAACCTCCAACAGGTTTGAAGATAGCCAAGGTAAATGGCAATTCCGCTTTTTCTCTTACTTGGGATGCTGACGCACAGGCTGATTTTGCCGGCTACAATGTTTATCGTTCAACCAGCCTTGGAGGCGTATTCGAAAAGATAAATGTTGGTATTGTTCAGCAAGCTTCTTATGTGGATATGGGCGTAACAGTAGGCGAAAAATACTGCTACAGAGTTACAAGAGTTGCTGGTAGCGGTGATGAAAGCTCTGTTTCAGAAAGTGTTTCTATGGTTATGCCTGGTGTTGTTAATTCAAATGTAGTTTGGAATTCTCAGGGCTCTCCCTATGAAATTACAGGAAATCTTACTATAGCTCAGGGAGCAAGTCTCATTATTTCCAAGGGAACTGAAGTAAGAGTTTCTGGTAGAGATAAATGGGAATCTGACGGTATAACCGATGTTCCTGTTGCTGTAAATGTTTACGGAACATTGCTTGTTCAAGGCACTCAAAGCGAACCGGTTGCCTTTACTTCTGGTGAAAACATTCCCCAGAACGGCGATTGGGAAGGGATAGTCTTTAAAGAATTGTCAGATTTGACAGCTTCTTCTATTAAAGGTTTGAAGGTTCAATTTGCTAAGAACGGCATTAAAGGTGAATATGGTTTGCCTGTAATAACTGAAAGCAGTTGTATGAATTGTTCTGAAACAGGCATTTCCTGCGTTGAACCTTTAAAAGACGTTAATATTTCAAATTGTACAATATCAGCTTGTACAACAGGCATATCCGTTATTAACGGTAGTTGTTCTGTTAATTTAACTGACAATACAATTATTGGTTGTACATATGGCATTACTGCTTTGAATAATACATTGAACTCAATAGTAGGGAATAAGATTAAGAGCAATCTGGTTACTGCTATCGAAGTTAATGGCACTAATTCAGCTTCTTCTGTATTCAGAAATATAATAGGGTGGGGAAGCAGCGGAGTTGGTATATTATGTAATGGCTTGGATGAAATTCGTCGCAATACTATTCACGCAAATGTATGTATTCAGGTAAAAGAATCAGCTAAGGCAATCGTTAGAAGTAACCTTATGTTAGCTGATAGAGATAAGAATGGTATGGGCCTTTTGTATTCAAGCTCACAAATAAGTTCTTCAAATCTTATTGTTCAGAGTAATGGCGTTTGGAGCCAGACAGTAGCTGGCAAAAAATACGGAAATTCATATGGTGATGCTATAAATGTAACTGGAGACTTGAGCTTCACTTCAGTATCAGGTCCAGCTCTTCAAGGCGGAGACCCCTTTACAGCTTCTTTAATTAATAGCGAATACAGTTATGTTCCATCTTCTGGCAGCATTCTCAAAAATGCTGGTTTCGAATCTAATGAAGATATAGGGGCAGAAGATGTTCCGAACTAAGAGAAGTATATTATTAGTCTGCATGCTTTCAACTGTTCTGGTTTTAACAGCAGTTCTAACAGGTTGTGGCTCTAGAGATTCGAATACAGGAAGCTTTAGAAGCCGTCTTATTGATGAAAAAGGCGATGCAGTAATTAATGCCAAGTGTTTTTCACTTTTTCAGGAAGATGAAGTCGTTTATTCTGGCTTAGACGGTTCTTTCAGACTTTCTGAACTTCCTGCCGGTTTAAACAATATAATTATTCAGCATAATGATTTTGCCCTGGAACAGTATCAGGTTGAAGTAAAATCAGACCAGGAAACAGTTATTGATTTTATCAAGTTGGACAAACTTGATGCCAGTAGCCGTATTTCAAAGGTTAGTGTTGGAACAGTAAGTTCAACTACTGCTGAAATCAATTGGAAAACCTATAAAGATCTTTGCTGTAATATTCATTATGGCACTACAACTGGTTATGGAAAATATGTCTCAGAAGAAAGACCAAGCCAGACTCACTACTATCTTTTAACCGGACTTGAGCCAGAAACCGTTTATCATTTCAAGGTGCAATACCTTGATGAATTTGCTAACAGTTATAATTCTTATGATTATACATTCAGAACTACCAGTGGTGATGCTCCTTCTAAGCCTTCTTTCGCTTCTCTGAATGATATGACAGAATTGGGTGTTGTTAATATCAGTTGGACAGCACCAGCCTCTTCTTTATCTGTCGCTGGTTATAACGTTTACAGACAGGTTAAAGGTGGAGATTGGGTCAGAGTAAATGGCAATGTTATAACTAGTGAAACCAATTATAATGATATAGAAGCCAAAACAGGGGTTTTCTGCCGTTATGCAGTTACAGCGGTTAATAATCTAGGAGCTGAATCTGAAAAGACTATTACAGATTTAACTTTTATCCCTGGTGTTGTAAAAGATGATATCACACTTACTAAGGCAGATTCTCCGATAAAATTGTTTGCTGATTTGATCGTTCCTATGGGTGTAAATATGAAGGTTGAAGCTGGCTCTGAATTTCAAATCAGTGAAAGAGATTCTTATAAAGCTGGTTTTGATGAAGATAGAGTTGAAATTCTGGTTCATGGTGCATTAACTATTGAAGGAACAGAATCTGAGCCAGTTATATTCAGTCCTCTTGATGGTTCTGGGAATCGTGACCATTGGGCAGGTATGAGAATTCTCTCTTCTGTTACAGGTATTTCTTCTGTAAGAAATGCTAATATATTTGGTTGCAATGGTTATGCCATAAATGTTACTTCTGAAAATTTCAGAGTCAGCGGCTTAACAATAAAGCACTCTGTAGGCGGAATCAGATTAGAAAATATAAGACAAAGAGTTGATGTATCTGATTGTCGTTTTGATGATATAGCTTCGGTTGCTGTTTCCATTAATAAATGCTTTCACGTAGTGTTGGTCGATTCTTTAATTACAAATACTGCAATTGGTGTAGAAAACTACACTGACAGCAGTTTTGATCAGACTTTTGTCCGCAGAACAGATATATACACAACCAATACTGGTATTAGAGGCGTTTTTGGTAACAGCACAATAGTTAATACTCTTATAGTCAGTCCCAATGGAGTCAATTACAATAATATTATAAAGACCGATGGTGGCAATATCATTGATCATAGCACTATTGATGCAAGAAACGCATTGATAATAGATACGGGCAATTTAAATGTAAAAAACAATATTTTTGTTAATACAAACAATACTGGAGAAATAGGTATTACATACAAAGACAGCCTTTATTATCCATCTTATAACTATAATGATTATTATGGTTTCAGAAAATCCTGTGAAGGTTGTTATATAGGTACTGATTCTCTTGAAATAGACCCAGGCTTTATTGGTGGAAGTCCATATAGTTATGAACTGAACGAAGCTTCATTATTGCATATGAATGACGAGTTTGGATTAGAACTTGGCAGATACGGAGTTTCAAGACTATGAAAAAAAGAGTGTTTTGGGCTGTATTCAGATATACAATGATTTTTATAATCTCTATATTTGTTATTGCAACAGTAGGTTGTCAAATCGATGACGACCCTGTTTTACAGACTCAGAGGGGCAGTATTTCTGGTCTTGTTCTTGACACTAACAATAAAGCTGTAAAAGGGGCCATAATAACTTCCAACCGTTCTCTTTACAAAGCAGAAACTGATGAAATGGGTAGATATATGTTTACCTCTCTTGATACTGGTCATCACTATTTGACTGTTGAACGAGACGGTTATTTCTTAGGTTCTTCAACTGTTGAATTAGGTTATGGTCAGACCCTATATGATATAAACATTATTGTCGAAGGCATGGAAAAAATGATTTCGGCAACAGTGCCTGTAATAGACAAGACTAGTGCTGTATTAGACATAAAATGTCATGAAAAAATGAGCGTTTCTGTTTCTTATAGAGAGTTGACAAGAATGATCAGTACAACTGAGCCAACTGCAGAAATGGCTACACAGCATAGAATCACTTTAAATAATCTTTATCCTGGTGCAGAATATTATTTTACAGTTACTGGGAAAACTGCTGATGGTCGAACTTTTACAACAGATAATACCAGTTTTAAGACTGTTCATTTGTATGATGTAGAGGGTGCTCCGGAAAGCCCGGAAAACTTTAAGATTTCTCAAAGCCTTAATGGTCCTGAGCTTTCTTGGGAATATAATGGAAAAGACCCAATACAGGGATTCAGAATTTACCGCAGCGAAAATGACGGTAAAATGACTCTTTTAAGAGATGAAAAAGATGTTTTTTCTAGTCAGACTTCTATAGTTGATGACTGTATTTTTGCAGGAAGATATTATACTTATAATGTCTATGCAGTAGATTATGAAGGAAATCTTTCAGAAGTACCTGCTAAGAAGAGTTTTATTCCAACAGGCTCTATAAGTGAAAATCTTGTTTGGAAAAAAGAATGGGGTCCAATTGATATAGAAGGAGATTTAAGAATTCCTCCTTTATTCACTTTAACTATAGAACCAGGAACTTCTATAAGGTTTATGGCAGAATCTGACATCTCGACAGGTTTTAAAAAGAATGTGTGCGAATTTATAGTAGAAGGAACTTTGATCGCACGCGGTACAGAAAGTGAGCCAATTAAGTTTCTTTCTCAAGCATCTGTTCCTTTAAAAGATGACTGGGACGGTATCAGATTTCTATCTACAGATGAAAAGAGTAAAAGCGAAATCAGTAACGTTATTATTTCCGGGGCTGATACAGGCTTAGAAATATATGGAAACAATGTAATAGTAAACAATTATCTGGCAAGATATTGTAAAACTGGTCTAGCTTTATTGACTGCGAGCGGAACAGCCATAAACAGCATTGTTACAGAAGACTGCGAAATAGGTATAAAGGCTGAATCTACAACCAATTGTGTCTTATCTGATTTTGAAATGACTAACTGTGATGTTGGAGTTGTTCTTAATAACAATACTGGCTTGAGAATAAATGATTTTGATATTAGAAATTCTATGACAGCTGGTGTTAGATCTAGTGATAAAACAGATACAGTCATAAGAAATGCTGTAATTCATTCTTTGAAGAATGGTTTAACAATAAGTGGTGATAAATGCGATGTTCAGTTCGTTACCATTGATGCAGAAAATGGAATACTGCTTGAAGGTGCTTCTGATGCTATAATCATGAATAATATTATAGCTAATATGCATTCTGCTGAATTGGGTGTTGGTATTGAAGATATGTCTGGCAGCGGTAAATCTTACACTTATAATAATATTTATGGCTTTAAATATGCCACTTTGAACTGCAATCAATTAGGTGCTTCGGTATATAATATTGACCCAATGTTTATGGGAGATCAGGGCACAAAATACGATTACCATCTTAGAAGCAATTCTGGACTTAATAATGTAGCTTCTAACAAGGGGCAGATTGGTGCTTACGGTCACGAATAAATTATTATTCTTTTTCTAATAAATAGCCTTTGCTTAGCCGATAAATAAAGAAGAAAAGCTGAATGTTGAATCGGCTGCGGAGGTAATATATGCGTAGATTGGCTCTAGGACTTGGTATTGCATTTTTCTGCTTTTTTTGTAGCGGTGTTTCTTTTGCTTCCAGCATAGAAAATGATAATTTAAATTCAAGAATCAAAGCTTTGCAGGAAAGATTAAAGGAATTTCAGAACAGAGAATACAAAGATCATGAAGAAAAGATTATTGCAGAGGAAGAAGCTATAGATTTAATCTTAGACCAGGATGAAAGTCTTTTGCCACTTCCGGAAGTAACTATTGATGAAGAAATAGCTGAACAGATTGTAGAAGATTTGGAAAATCGCTCAGATGTTGCTATGACTGTTCTTTTCCATGATTCCAGCGAAGATGAAAGATTTGAATCAAATAAGTCATTTTTTGCAAGTATTGATGCTCCAAAAGTATTTGAAAAATTTGATGCCGAAAAAGCTGTATATTCTATGATTGAACCTCCAAAGGTAATTATTGAAGATAGTCCGGAAGACAAACAGCAGTTTTATGAAAGTCTTAGAATTAAAGTTCTTCAGGCTACTAGAAGCAGTAAATTAGACCAGGAAGAAAGAGAACAGATACTAGCTAGTTTGAATTAAGGTAATAAAAAAGGCTTGGGATTAATCCCAAGCCTTTTTTTATGCTCGATTATTTATCTTCGATTGGCTTTTGTTTCTTCAATTAAATTGGTCAATGAAGGTGGAATATAGCTTCTTGGTGCACCAGGCTGAGGAAGAGTCAATGGGTTATTACTGATTTTCATTATTTTGCCGGCTTTTTCTGGGTCCATATGGGCTAGAGTTTTTGCTGAATGGCTTGGCTGCAAGCCTCCCATAATATCATAAATAAGCTGGTCATCAGGAACTTCGTCGAAAACTTTCGCTAGAGCTTTGGGTTCCATTTGGGCTGCAATAGCGCAAACCTGGTCGAGTCTGTTTTCTTTTTCCATAAATCTTATCAGGCTTGATTCAATGCTTATGGCTTCAGAAGCAAGTCTGTTAGACAAATCATCTATTGCTTTCTTCCTTTTATCTAAATCAGCCAAGGCGTCATCAAGCTTTTTCTGTTGAAGGGCTAATTCTTCCTGTTTTCTTCTAAGAGCTTCCTGGTCGAGTTTATACTGCTCTTTCTGGGTTCTTACCAATGCTCTGTAAGATTCTTCTAAGGCTTTAGCTCTGTCTTCAAGATTTTTGTTTCCATCAGATATAAGTTTATTATAACGGTTTTGTTCATCATAAATCATTTGCTGATAGCGTTGTTCTTCTGGTAGCTGATGGAGCTTTACAAATTCATAATAAGCTTCTAGAGGCCAGCCTTTTCGATAGTTTTCTGGTATAGCATTTCTGAAGTTTATAATATCTAAGAAATCAAGAGTGAAAAGGGTAATGACAAGAGCAATACCAACAGAACAAAGAAGGAAAATATAAAAAAGAGTGCTTATAAACTTAAAAAGTTTTGAAGGCTCTTTATGCTCTTCTTCCTCTGTTTCTCTGTCTGCTTGATTTTCAGTATTTTCATACTCTTCAAGAAGCTCTTCTGTTTCGTTTACGCCGTTGTTGTCAGGCATTATGTTTTCCTTTTTATATTATTTATTGAGTCCGTTAATAATCTGATTAACGAAATTCTTTGTATCTAAATAAGGGGGAACTCCACCGAATCTTTTAACAGTCATAGGGTCAGTATTATAGGCTGCAAGAGCCAATGGCAGATTCCCGCTATTGTTCTGCAGAAGCTGGGAAAGATGCTGAGTTCCCGCAGAAATATTTTGTTGTGGGTCGAATGGGTTGGTAACGCCAAATTGCCCTAATAATGAGGGGTTGATTTGCATTAAACCAAGTTGTCCATTTTTGCCAACTGCATTAGGGTTATATCCTGAAGCAACATTTATTAATTGCTGTATTAATGCAGGTTCTAAATTATATTCTTTTGAGTATTTTTCAACAAGATTATTTATGTCTTCTCTAATGTTACTTGCAATTTCTTTATCTGTTGGTTTAACAGTTGTTGCAGGAGAGCAGGAGGAAATGTTATTCCCTGAAGTTGCTAATTCAAGCTGTTTTGCAAAGTTATTAGAATTTATTCTCTTTTTATGCTTAGGTGCGTAAATACTTAAGCTTTTATTAAGAGCGTCGATTTTTTCAACTAATCTGTTCATGTTTTCAAGCATTGTCTGGCTCCAATAATGAATTTCGTTTCCTACTGGCAAATTCGTCTAACTGTTTTTGCTGTTTTTTCAACATTTCTTTTTTATACTTTGCTTCATCAGCTTCTCGCAGTTTTTCAAAGGTTTTACGGTTTCGCTGTTTTTCCAACAGCTCTTCCATAATCTTTGCTCTTTGTCTCTGTTGAAGTTCCATTTCATCAGAATAAAAGATTTCAGATTTTTTTAATGAGTTTAAGTAAGCAGGATACATTTGGACTTTGGTAAAATCACCAGCTAAAAGATCTTGTTGTTGTTGAACCAAAGCTTCTTCCTGGTCGTCTTTGTATTTTTGAATTTTTGCAGCTAGTTCAGCGATTTGGCCGTCTTTCTTTGCCAAACGGTCTTTTACTTCGTTTTCTTCATGGATAGCAATCTGAAGAAGCTGATTTAATCTAAATACAAAGGCCATAGTTTAATATCATTTACCTCCACCTGCGATTTTTGCAATTTCATTTACAGAAACTTCATATGGAACAGCGTCTTTAATTCCCTGTCTAATAAAGTTTTCGATCATAGGCTGTTTCTTTATTGCTTCATCTATTCGAGGATCTGACCCTGCTTTATAAGCCCCAAGCCTGATTGCATCTATATTATTCATATAAGTAGAATAGATGTTTCGCAGTTTCCCTGCATTATCGTAATGCTTTTTATCAACTATTTCAGGCATTAAACGTGAAATACTACTAAGTATATCTATTGCAGGATATATATTTTGATGAGCCAAATCTCGACTTAAAACAAGGTGACCGTCTAAGATACCTCTTACTGCGTCCGCAACAGGTTCATCCATATCGCCACCTTCAACCAATACCGAATAGATGCCTGTAATAGCACCTTTTTGCGAGGTTCCAGCTCTTTCTAAGAGTTTTGGAAGCATTGCGAAAACAGAGGGCGTATAGCCTCTTGTTGCAGGCGGTTCACCAGTAGCTAGACCAATTTCACGCTGGGCAAGAGCAAATCTGGTGACGGAATCCATCATCAGCATTACATTTTTGCCTTGGTCTCTGAAATATTCAGCAATCGCAGTAGCAGTAAAAGCAGCTTTAATTCTTATTAGAGCAGGTTGGTCAGAAGTGGCAACAACTATTACAGAACGTTTCATGCCTTCTTCGCCAAGGTCTTTTTCTAGAAATTCTCGAACTTCCCTGCCTCTTTCACCGATAAGGGCTAGAACATTTACATCGGCTTTTGAGCTTCTGCTTATCATGCCAAGCAGAGTTGATTTACCAACACCAGAACCTGCAAAAATACCCAGTCTTTGCCCGTTCCCAATAGTTAAAAGACCATCAAGAACTTTTATGCCTGTGGGAAGAGGCTCTAGAATTCGTTTTCTTGTAAATGGGTTGGGAGGTTCTCTATTTAGTGGAACTCGTTTAAGATGGTCTGGAAAACTTCCTTTCCCATCCATTGGGTTGCCAAGCCCGTCTATTAATCTGCCAAGCAGTTCATCACCTGCAGGAACGGTCAATGGTGTGCCTGTTGGTATTACTTCGCTGCCTTGTCTGATTCCTTCTGTATTTATTAAAGGCATTAAAAGAACACTGTCTTTTCTGAAACCGACAATTTCGCAGGGCATAGGACCGCTTGCTGTCATGATGTTGCAAATGTCACCAACAGGATTCTGAGGACCTGTTGCTTCAATAAGCAAACCGATAACTTTTGTTACACGCCCGTTGATTTTGATTGTTTCAGTGCTTTCTATTACAGAAGCGTAATCGGATAAACTAAAACTCATTATTGCTGCTCGGTCATAGATTTTTCAAATTTTTCAAGTAGAGCTTTTTCAAGCGCTCTAGCTTGAGTTTCAAGAGTAGCATCAATGGTGCTGACTCCGGTTTCAATTTTAACACCACCTGGTGAAAGGGTTGAATCTTCAATAATTTGAAGTTCTGTTACTCCGCTTAAACGAGAAAGAATCTTTTCTTTGTGAGCTTCACACATTGCTTTGTCACGAAGATTGATTTTCATGACAATTTTATCCACATCACTAATGCCATAAATGGCCTGTCTGATGTTTTCAAGGATAATATCATGCTGAGCTAAGGGTTCAACCTTTATTACAGCTTTTGCAAAAGAGATAACAAGGCGAAGCATTTCTTCCTGTGAAGCATTTAAAATACCCATTCGGCTGGTTTGGAGTTCTTTAACAATCATTTCAGATTCGTTCATTAGGTTTTTCCAGTCGATTTCAATTTCTTTTAAACCTTCTGCTTCACCTTGAGCTATCCCTTTTTCTTCACCTGAATCAAATCCTTCTTTGTAAGCTTTTTGTTTGACAGACTCCATTTCAAGCTTAGCGTTCTTCTTCATGGCTTCGACTTCATTTTTTGCGGCTGATTTTATAGATTCAGCGGCTTCTTTAGCCATTTTTAAAGTCTGATTACATTCAGCTTCAACTTCTTGGCGTTTTTTAATGTTGGCTTGAACGCTTTCCTGCTCTTTTGCAAGCAGGTCTCTTTCCTGTTGTTGAAGTCGACTTTCCCATTCTTTAAGTTCTTCTTCTAAGGCGTCTAGTTCAAGTTCTTTTATTTTCAGCTTTTCAAGAACTGCAGCGTGTCTTGATTTTCTAGCAGCTTGAGAAAGGAAAGAATTTTCATTCTGTTCTTTTTGAGCTAGTGGATTTGCTTGTTCTTTTCCTTCTGTAGAGGCTCCTTCAGAGTTTGATTGATCTTCCTGAGGTGGCTTTGTTTGAATCTTTTCTCCGTTTCCGGCTAAGTGTTCAGGGGAAAGGATATGAAAAGCTTCTGCTGCAAAAGCATCTTCATTGGGATCAATATCTGGTTCTTTGGGCTTTTCTTGTTTCTGCCCATGTTCCACCATGAAAGGTGTTTCTACTGTTTTAACCTGATTTGCCTTTAAAACTCTGAATACCATAAGAATACCTTAATAGATTTTGTTTGAATCTGGTTTGTCGATATAAAGTCGGTTTTCTTTCATTAAACCTTTGACTTCATTGATAATACGTTCTTTTGCCAAAGAGATTTCACTTTGACTGACATTTTTACGCAGAGTGGCTTCTGCTTTTAAGTCGTTAAACATATTTTTTGACATTGCCGCTGCTATGTTTTTAACTACTGATTCAGGAGCACCTATAAGAGCAACAGCTAAGTCTTTTATGGTTACATACTTTAGAAGCATTTGAACACCAGCCTGATTTGCGTAAGCCAAATCTTCAAAGAGTATTATCTGCTTTCTAAGTTCTGATAGTAAATCTGGTCTTCTTTCCTGTTCAAGAATAGGAGTCAGACCGGCAATAATATCAGTCTGGGTTTTAGTGTCGCAATATTGTAGTATATCAACAAGGATATCAATCCCTCTAGTTCGATTAGCCAATCATTTCCTCCTCGCCTGGTCTAGAAACAATGATTTCGCCCTTGCTTTCAAGTTTCTTTACCAATTTAACTATGCGCTGCTGAGCCTGGTCAACGTCACGCATTCTAACAGGTCCCATATATGCCATATCTTCTTTGAGCATTTCTGCTGCACGTTTGGACATATTCTTGTAGAATTTTTCTTTGACTTCGTCTGTAACACCCTTGAGTGCAAGAGAAAGGTCTTTCTGGTCGATTTCTTTGAACAGACGCTGCAAGCCACGGTCATCAATAAGAACAACGTCTTCGAATACGAACATTTTCTTCTTGATTTCATCAGCAAGAATTGGTTCCTGAACTTCCATCGTTTCAATAATGGTCTTTTCAGTGGCTCTATCAACAGAGTTCAAAATATTGACAAGAGGTTCGATACCACCAACATTTGTAAGATCCTGACCAATAATAGAAGAAAGCTTTTCTTCAAGGTAGTTTTCTACTTCACGTGTGATATCTGGGCTTGTTCTATCCATCAATGCAAGACGCTTGGCTATTTCAAGCTGTGAGTCGTGGTCCATTGACTGTAGAACTACAGCGGCTTTTTCTGGCTGTAAATAAGCCATAATCATAGCAACAAGCTGTGGATGTTCGTTTTGAATAAGAGTAGCCAATTGGCTTGGGTCTGCTGTTCTAGCCGCTTCAAATGGCTGTAACTGCAATGAAGTACCCATTCTGGCAAGAATTTCCAAAGCTTTGCCAGGTCCAACTGTTTTTTCTAATAGGAGTTTTGCATATTCTAAGCCGCCTTCTGCATAGAACTTTCTAGCCATCATCATTTGTTCAAATTCAAATAATACAGAGAGCTTTTCTTCAGTAGAGATTTTTCTCTGCTTGGCTATTTCAATAGTAAGAGTTTCTATTTCCTGGTCAGAAAGAGATTGCAGAATAACTCTGCTTGTTTCTGGGCCAAGAAAAACTAGTAGAATAGCTGCTTTTGCTTTCCCAGGAATGTTTAATGCCGGCAAGTCTTCAGGTTTTAAGACCACTTGTTGTGGTTGGACATCAGTAGCCAAAGTTCAATCTCCTATTATTTATTATTGAGCCAACCTCTGATGACTTGTATAGCATCATCGGGTTTTCTTTCAATGAGTTCTCTAACACGTTTTTCAAGTTCGTCACGGGCAATGGCTTCAGCATTGAGTTTGCTGAGTTCGCCTTCTCTTTCTCTATCACGTTCGGAAACAATCTTTTCAAGTCTTTCAATTTCACCCTGAAGTTTGCCATCAGCTTTCTTCTGGAAGGCTTCACGGAATGCATATTTTTCTTCAGGACTCATTTCTTCGAAGTCAGGCGGTAATTCATCATTTTCAGAAGCATATTTATAAGCTTTAAGTTTAAGATCTTGAACTTTGCGTTTCTTTTCTTCGAGGTTAGTAATTTCTGGGAACCAGTTCTTAACGTCAGAGAAACGTTTTTCGTATTCTTTCCATTGTTTTTCGTTTTGAGCAAGAAGTTGTTTTTCACGTTCTTTGCGAAGTCTTTCGGCTTCTTCAGCAGCTTTGGCAAGGCGTTCCTGTTCCTTGGCAAGGCTTCTTGCTTTTGTGATTCTAGCTACAATATAAATTAAACCGATGAGTATCGGGAAAGCCATGAGGAGGCCCATAATAATCTTAAACATTTGTTTTTCCTGCTCCTTTTTTAGAGCCATTTCTTCTCTTGCACGAACTAGGTCGTCATTCCTGAATGGCATTACCATTAGATTCATTTTATCGCCACGTGATTTATCATAACCAATAGCAGTTTGGGCAATAGCCAAAATCTGGTCTTCAGTATTCTTATATTCTGAAGGATCTCCGTTTATGACTACAGAAGCAGTTAATCTTCTTATAGTGCCCTGTTCTTTTATGAATTTTTCTTTTGATTTGGTAACTTCATAGTTAGTAATAGTGCCGTCTCTTTTATATTTATTTAAAACGCCATTTTCTGTGCCAGGGTAGGCTGGGGAGCCAGGAGGCAGATTCGAATTAACGCCTGGTTCACCATCTTCTATTAAATCGCGGCCTTCATATTCTTCATTTTCTGTCTTTTGGGAAATAACAATGCCTTGATTAGTGCCTTCTAATGGAACTACTACATCGCTGACAGCTTCTTTCTGGTCGAAATCCATTTCCAAGCGAACTTGAACTATTGCTTTGCCATCGCCGAACATTGATTCAAGCATTCTTTGAAGGGCACCCTGCAAATATCTTTCTCTATCTCTTGTAATCTTAATCTGAATGGTCTGAGATTTTTCGATGGTCATCAAATCTTCATCTTCGATTACGCGAGTAAGGTCATTTGCATGGTCATCGCAGATTTTAACCTTGTCGGGTTCAAGACCTTCTACTGCAGAACAGATAAAATCTCTGATTGCTCTTATTTGATTAGGTTCAACAGTAGTATTGGGTTTAAGTTTTAAGAGAACGCTAGCTGAAGGTTCTTTTTGGTCTTCTTTAAAAGTGGTCTTCTTGGGCTTAACGATATTTACGTTAGCGTCTTCAATTGGGCCCATTCTCTTTAGGGCTGTAACAATTTCTTCTTGCAAACCTCTGACGAAGTTTAAATCAAATTCTTGCTGAGTAGTACCTTGGAATAGGGAGCGCTGGTCGATAAGTTTTTCCCAGCCGGCTTTTGCTTCAGGGAGAGTTTTTTCTTCTGAGAGTTTTAATAAAATGTAGGATTTATCTGTTGTGGGAACAAGTATTTCATTGGCAGTCTTACCAATTTTATGGTCTAACCCCAACTCAGTTAGTTTAGCATTGATTTTGCTGGCATCATCTAACTTGAGTTCTTCTTGAAAAAGAGGAATATACTCTTTATCTGTTCCCCACATTGCTGCTACAATAATAGCAACAACAACTAAACCGACAACGGAACCTAAAATAATACGCTGTGTTTTTGACAGCTTAGTAATCGGTTCCCACAGTTGCCTGAGGTAATCGTTCATTTATCTGCACTCCCTATTTATGACTCCTATTGGATTGTTTGTTTATATTTATATTTTTTATAGGAGTTTTTTTTGTATATATATTTATAGTACGCCAAACAAATCTTGTAAAGAGCAAACAAAAAAATAATAAAATTATTTTTTTGTTAGGGATTAGGGATTAGAAGTTCATTCTCATTATTTCTTTATATGCTTCAATAACCTTTCCACGAACTTCAATAGTCAGGTTCATTGCTGTTTTAGCTTTTTCAGCAGCAATCATAACGTCGTGGAGATTTTCAACTCTTCCTAAAACTGCATCTTGAGTGAGTTTGTCTGATTCTTTCCCTAAAGCATCAACTTCACCTATTGTAGTTTCCAATTTATCTAAAAATGTTCCCCATTGTTCTTTTGCATTAGTGGTAGGTCTTCTTGGTTTATCACTAAGAACACCATGTAATGGATGGTTTTCGTTTATTCTCATTTGCACTCCCTGTTATTAGATATAAGATTTAAGATTTAAGATATAAGATTTAAGATTGAAGATTGATGGCTTAAGAATTCTTTTATCTTCTATCTCCATTTATGGTCTTCTATCTTATGTCTCCATTTATGGTCTTCTATCTTATGTCTTACTTGCTGCTGATATTCAAAGCAGCATTAGTAATATCTT
>JAEEGL015010985.1_pt1 | contig 23241 bp, 20 predicted proteins | sample 9134231 | NCBI WGS metagenome assembly JAEEGL01 (sample SAMN16246548, study PRJNA631951) | gut metagenome | biome: gut microbiome; feature: rumen; material: fiber-attached | host: Bos | place: Iran: Karaj | collected 2018-10
GATGCTCCAGTAGTTATTTCTCCTAGGAATGTTTCTTCAGAAGCACGACCACCCATTAAACCAGTGATTTGAGATAGTAACTCGTCTTTTGTAAGTACTGCCATCTTTTCTTCATCTGGTAACATCATTGTGTATCCACCAGCTTGACCACGTGGAATGATTGTAATTTTATGAACAGATTGAGCATTTTCATCTTTAAGACCAATTACTGCATGTCCAGCTTCATGGATAGCAACAAGTCTTTTTTCTTTATCAGTAATCTTTCTACTTGTCTTAGCAGGTCCCATCATTACTCTATCAGTTGCTTCATCAATTTCAGCCATACTGATGTTTTCACGGTCTCTTCTTACTGCTAATAAAGCTGCTTCATTAAGTAAGTTTTCTAGGTCAGCACCGCTGAAGCCTGGAGTTCTTTTACTTACAGCTTTTAAGCTAACTTCAGGATCAAATATTTTATTTTTAGCATGTACTTCAAGAATTTCTTCTCTTTCACGAGAATCTGGAAGTCCAACTGTTACTTGTCTATCGAAACGACCTGGACGAAGTAAAGCTGGGTCTAAAACGTCTGGTCTATTTGTAGCAGCAATAACGATTATTCCTTCGTTTGCACCAAAACCATCCATTTCAGTTAATAATTGGTTAAGTGTTTGTTCACGTTCATCGTGACCACCGCCTAAACCAGTACCTCTTTGACGTCCAACTGCATCAATTTCATCTATAAATATTAAGCATGGAGCACTTTGTTTAGCTTGTTTAAACATATCTCTAACACGTGATGCACCAACACCAACGAATAATTCAACGAAATCTGAACCACTTATAAAGTAGAATGGTACATTTGCTTCACCAGCAACTGCTTTAGCAAGTAAAGTTTTACCAGTTCCTGGAGGACCAACTAGTAATACTCCCTTTGGTATTCTAGCACCAAGCTTTTGGAATCTCTTTGGATTCTTTAAGAAATCTATTAATTCTTTTACTTCTTCTTTTTCTTCTTTTAAACCAGCAACATCATCGAATCTAGTTTGACCGCCATCTTCGCTTAATTTGGCACGGCTGCGACCAAAATCCATTGATTTGTTGTTACCAGCTGTTAATCTAGTAAACATAAAGTATGCTGCTACTACCAATATTAATAGCGGAACAATATCAACTAATAAAACTAATAATTGACTAGATCCAGGATCTTTATTTGTTTCATATTTTTTTATTTCATTATCTGTAGCATAATCAGTTACTTTAGTAATTTCTGATTCGATTACTTTTGCTTTGAAGGATTCTTTTTCACCATAAGATTTTAATTTACCTTCTACATAGTAAACACCATCGCTACTCTTTGGTGTAATAGTTATTTCTGAAACTTCTTCACTATCTATTTTCTCCATCAATTCACCAGTAGTGAAATTATTTACTTTAGTAGAATTACCATCAAATACAAATAGTAAAGCTACAAGTATAAATACTAAGATGATATATGGAGTAATTGCTTTAAAAATACTTTGTTTTTTCTTCATTTATTTCTCTCCTTTAAAACATTTTTTCGCTAAAATTAATTATACCATAGTATTATATCATAGTTTTCCGTTTTTGCTTTATCAAATTGAGATTTTTTCAATCCTGGAAGCCAAATGATATTGTTGTCACTATCAACTACTACTGGTTGATTTTCTCTTTCTTCTTTTGTTAGTTTTGAATCAATAAAAATATCTTTAAGTTTTTTATTGTTTTTCATATTCTTAATTATCATTTTATCGCCTTCCTCTCTTGTTCTGACAAATAGAGGAAGTTTCAACTCTTTACTGTTTAATCTAGTACAATTATTATTTGTTAATTCACTTTTTTCAACATTTTCAATTACTTTACCTGTTGGTAAGATAGTTACTTTATTTATAATAATATGATATTTCTTAGTAGCATTGTTTTTTCTAGTAATCGTAAGCTTGTTGTATGCTTTTTTAATCTTTAAGTTATCTGGTAAATCTATTTCGATATTTGGTTTTTCACTATTAATCAAAGATAAAATCAAATATGTATGCTTATCACTTACTAGATATAGGTTATCTATATAATTGTCATCTAAGACACTTTCAATGATTTTATTTTGAATTAAAGGGTTCAATTTATTATAGTTTGTAATATCTAGTACTTTATCTTTATATCTCTTCTTTAATTCTTTTTTTACTTCTTCATCTACAAAATTGTAGTAATCATATAATTCTCTACTAAATTTTAGATATTTCATATGAATATTCTTATTTTCTTCTTTTAAGAAAGGAAGAATATTTTGTCTATATCTATTTCTTGTATATTTTGCTGAAGTATTAGTTATATCATTGAATGATGGTATATTGTTTTTCTTGTTGTATTCTAGAATTTCATCTTTCGTTAAATAAATAAGAGGTTTAATGATTTGATAAGTCTTTTTATCTGTTGCAATTTGAAATCCGGCATAGCCTTTGATATTAGACCCTCTTGTTATACGCATTAAGATTGTTTCTATTAGATCGTCACCATGATGAGCAGTAAACAAGTATTTTGCATGATGTTTTTCGATTATTTCAGCAAAGTATTGATATCTCATTTCTCTTAACTCTGCTTCTGTATAATCTAAGTTTTCTGATTTTTTAGCAAACTTAGTGTACTCGAATGTAATATTCTTATTATCACAATACTCTTTTAGGAAGCTTGCTTCTTGTTCACTCTCTTTACGAATATTGTGATTGATATGAGCACATACAATATTAAGTTTTATTGGTAGATTTTCTAAAATTGATAGTAAACACATTGAATCTGGTCCACCAGATAAACCAATAACAATAGTATCGTTATCTTTTAAGATACTTTTTAGGTATGCAACTGTTTCATTCATGGTTATCACCTCTTTTGTTGTGTATTTTAGTATAATTTATATATTCTTTCAACTTATTTATTTTTTAAAATAGATTCTATTAATTTATTTAGATCGCCATCTAGTATTTTAGATGCTTCACTAGTTTCATAATCACTACGATAGTCTTTTACTAAAGTATATGGTTCTAGGACATAACTACGTATTTGACTACCAAAATCTATTTTATTTGTTATTCCTTTAAGTTTATTTATTTCTTCTTGTTTTTTCTCTAATTCTATTTGGAATAGTTTACTCTTTAAAACTTTCATAGCTTGTTCCTTATTTTGTAATTGACTTCTTTCGTTTTGGCAAGTTACTACTATTTTAGATGGAAAGTGCGTTATACGTACCGCACTTGGTGTTGTATTAACTCCTTGACCGCCATGACCGCTTGCACAATAGGTATCTATTCTGATATCTTCATCTTTTATTTCGATATTTATTTCTTGATTAATTTCTGGAATTACTAAAACTGAAGCAAAGGAAGTATGACGTCTAGCGTTGGAATCAAAAGGAGATATTCTAACTAAGCGATGAACTCCTTTTTCATTTTTTAGGTAGCCAAAAGCATACTCTCCTTTTATATGAAGAGTAACTGATTTAACTCCAGCTTCTTCACCAGCTTGATATTCTATTACTTCATGAGTAAAGTTGTTTTTATCACAAAATCTTTCATACATACGAAGTAACATGCTTGCCCAGTCACAACTTTCTGTTCCTCCTGCTCCAGGATGGATTTCTAGGTAGCAATTACTATTGTCATACTCGTTAGTAAACAGTGTGTTGATTTCTAGTTCATCCACTTTTTCCTTTAGATTTAGTATATCTTGTTCTAATTCTAGAGACATTTCTTCGTTTGGTTCTATTTCTAATAGTTCTAATAGTTCTTTATCATCTTGAACTTGTTTGTTAATTGTATTATATAATTCTAATTCTTTTTTTAAGGTTGATAATTCTTTATTAATATTGGTTGCTTTTTCTAAGTCATCCCAAAAACCTTCAACGTTCATTTCTGATTCTAAAGATTTTATCTTCTCTTTCTTAGAATCGATGTCAAAGTGACCTCCCGATTGAAGTTATTTTTTCTTCTAATGAAATTATTTCATTTTTTAATTCGATTAGTTCCATTTTTATCACCTTATTTATTATAACATATTATAATTTCTTTCTTACATCTTCTAAAGTTAAACCAGGTTCTCTGTATTGTTTTAATTCTATTAATAATAGTTCTAAGAACTCGCTTGTTCTCATCAAACCTTCTTGGGCCATATAATAATATTTTTGGATTAGTCTTTTCCTAAATGTTTTACTTAATTGAATTTTAGGTAAAATAGCAAATATTATTGTAGAAAAGACTATTTTTAAGTTCTTTCTGTAGGCATTCTCTTTTGCTTTAAAATAACAATCTGTATCTATTACATTTATTGTTCTTAAGTTACCATCTATCAACAAGTTGGCATCATGAAAGTCACTCATTTGCCATCCTTCTTTAGATAAATCTTCTATGTCAATTTCCATTTTTTTAATTAAGGGGATCAATATTTCTATTAATATTAATGGATCAATATTTCTTAATATGTCTCCTGTTAAGTACGGAGCTATATAACCATATAGCATATTGTCTTCTGCTACTAATTTAGTTGGTGTAGATATTGTTTCATAATTAAGTTTAGTTTGTTCTAATAACATATTATATGTATAATCCATTTCAGGAGATTCTAGTTTTCTAAATTCTTCTGGAAATGATTTGAATTTAAAGCCATTATTCAAAAGATAGATTTTTGTTCCTGATGGTTTTTCTATTATTGTTCTTTTAATACCAACCGTATTGATATAGCCTAAACTAACTACATTAGCCATCTTAATCCCCCCTTTTGGTCGTTTATGATACCATAAAACCCTTAATTGTTCAAAAATTGGTCTATCTATTTAAGACATAAAAAAAGTGTATTTGAAATACACTTTTTTAATCTTTATTCTTAATAGCTTTATATGTAGCGTATGAAGCAACTCCGACACCTGTGATTGCACCTACAGTAAGAATTGCAGTTGCAATATTATTGCTCTTCTTACGTGGTTCTACTGGTGGCTTACTTTCAGTTATAGTAGGTTTTTCATCAGTACTTACACTACTAGAACTTACTGGTTCTTCTTCAATAGTTGGTTTATTTCTTTCATTCATTTCTTCAGTATCGAAATCTTCAATTTCGCCTTCATCATTTCCATTAGATATAACTGGTTGATGACTAGTATCCTCTTTTGGCTCTACAATCACTGGATTTGGAACCTTTTCTTTAGCTACTTTTTCGTTAGCAACAGGTTCGTTTGGCCTTTGAACTGGTTCAGCTTCACGAGGATTTACAGGTTCTTCTATTATTACAGGATTATTGATTGTTTCTGGATGATAGTTATTTAGGATAGAAGAAGGTTCTGGTTTTGGTGAAACAGGTTGTTCATTAACAACTGGAGTTGGTTCATTATTATTTACTGGAGTTAATGGCTGTTCTTCTATTGGTTCGTTGTTTGAACCTAAAACAGCTGTGTTTTCACCTGTTTGAACTACTTCTGTTTCCATTTTTATATCTTGAGTTTGAGGTTGTATTTGTATTTCTTCTTGAACTTGTTGTGCTTCTGGTTGTACTTCTGCTTGTACTTCAACAGTTGGTGAAGTTTCAGTTTGTGTTGAACTTTGAACAGTTATTTCACTTGTTCCTGTTGGAGAAGATGATATTTTTTCTTCAGTGACAGGCGTTGAAGTTTTTTCTGGAGTTACAGTAGCTGTTTCTACTGTATTAGCACCTCTATTTAATATTTCATTATTTTTAGCAAATATTTTTGCGTTTTCAGACATTTTAGATGTATCGTCTGATACATTTTCTTCTGTACCAACTGGGATTTTTTCTGTTGTTGTGTTAGATACAGAAGTGTTTGTACTAGGTCCTGCTGCTAGCGCTCCTTCTAATGTAAGTGTTGGTGTTCTGCTACCTGATGAGCTACTACCATGACTAGATGATCCACTAGAATATGTATATGTGTATGAACTATTATCATAACTATATGAACTTGTATCAGAACTTGTTGAAGTAGATGAATCATCAGTTGCTTTTGTTGAAGTAGTGTCTGTTCCTGAATTTGTATTACCGCTGGTTGTATCTGCTGGACCTGTAGCCACTTGCGCGGCAGCTTGAGATGTTGCTCCACTGCTGACCCGACCTCCAATTCGTTGATTTCCACCTTGAAGTTCAATAGCAGTTGGACCAATTATAGATTTCCAATTTTTTGCATTTTTAGCTGCTGTAGCTTTATTTACACCATCTATATATTTCTTTGATGTTATTGCAACGGTTCCACTGCCAGAATTTGCTTCTTTGATAGCTTGGCCTACAGCACTGCTTACTTTCATTCTTCCTATTGAAGTTTTAGCGTTACCAACGTTAGCATATGGGTCAATTACCCATGCGCTTCCACCTGTTTTATTTAAATCCGCATCTGTATAAGGCGTTGACTTTTGCCATGCTCCATATGGATCATTAACTAATATGCGTCCATCATCAGTTATGCCTGTACAAAGTACAAAGTGTCCACCATTTCTTACTAATACAACAACTTGTTTTCCTTCTTTAAGTAATTGTCTTAATTCTTTACTATAAATACCACTTTGTTTTGTTACGTTTGCACCTACTGCCTTGGCTGCTCCAAGCATTCTTCCTTCATTATTAGAAGAACTTCTATTAGCTATTACGCCTAGTTTATCTGGCGTAAGTAAATCATTATAAATATATGATAAAGCCATGCACATAGCAGTTAAGCCGCAACCACTGGATGCGATTGTTCCTTGAGAGTAAGGAATATTAGAATAATTCCTTTGATCGTATAATGGAACATCAGTGAAGTTTAAGTTTTCATCCAATAGACCTGTGTCTACATATTGAAAAAATAATGCTGCTTCATTGTCCATATTTATTAATATATTTTTAGCGTTTGTTAGTTTTCTTTTAACATCAGGGATAGTTGTATTAGTTATATTAGATACAGTTGAAATTGCTTTTGTAATTAATCCTGCTGTAGATAACTCTCCGTCTAATGTTATTCCACTTAAACCAGAAGCCAACTCAGAAAGGCTTGATTCAATAGTGGAAATATTTTTCATACCATAGTGTAATGACGCGCAGTCAATATCTATATCCATTATATCTTCCCCTTTCCTTAACTATTATTTTGGTTTCTAGAACGTAGATCAGCAAGGTGGGCTTCATAAGCAGCAGCTTCTTCAGCTGCTTTGGTTTGTCTATATAGTTCATCATACTTTTGAATTAATCTTGAGCATTCAGCAATTACTTCGTCTAAATCGCTAGAGATAGATTTAATTTGAGCTGATGCTGTTTCAGTTAATTCTCCTTGATCAATAGGTTCACCACTAATAATGACACCATTTATATATCCAGAAGCAGTTGTTATTGCATCAGAACAAGCAGTAACTTTACCTGTTACTGCTGAAACTTGAGATTGAATGCTTTTGAATTTTTCTATTTTGGCTAAATATTCTGCTGATGTTGCCATTATTTCGCCACCTTTTTATCTTCTTTTTTCCTAAATAGAATAGACTTATTCCACTTAGGAAAGAAGAAGGAATTCTTCTTAGAATGAATAATTCTTTAAAGCATTTGCAATTGATGTTGAAACATCTGTTAATTCTTTCTTGTATACTTGAGCATTACTAATAAATTCAGTGAATGATTCATCTGCTTGATTTCTTCCTGTACCTTGAGTCCAGTTATCTAGTATTTCTTTATGTGCCTTTTGAACATTAGAAATAAATGTATCTATAGAATTTACTACTGATTCAATATCTCTCTTTCCACTTTCTGCTTCTGGATTGATATCAATAGTATCTGCTGTGTCCTCATAATCTTCCATATTATTCTTTTCAGTAGATGTTAATCCTTCTAATGTTGGTAAGAATGTTGCTTGATTATTAATTTGAATATCTCTATAATGGGCTGCTACTTTTGATGCATCGCAAGCTAGATTAGCCAAATCATTTCTTACTTTTATTAATGTATTATATATTTTAATTACTTGTTCAATATTAATACCTGCGTCGGCACCTTTCCAATTTTCTTTTAAGTTTGTTATAGCACTATTAAGATCTTCTAGCATAGTTTCTGCACTTGCATCACCTTTTACTACAACATTATCATATAAATCTGTGGAACTTGTATATAGTTCTTGTACGTCTCTAACTTTATGATCCATAATCCTAATCCTCCTATATAAATTTTATTATAGTTTTAGGCTTTTGACAATTGATATGTGTATATTTCTTTACATTGTTAAATTTTAAGCTTTGAAGAAATAATAATCTATAATGATTTTTATTATTCAATAAATTACAATATTGATGATATAATGGTTATGGTGATAATAAAATGTTTCTATTAAATGCATGTGAAGATGGTGATGTATTAAATGGTGTTAGAATTCTATTGGTATTCGTTAACATTTTTAAAGTAATAGTACCTTTAATTCTAATATTTATGGGAAGTAAACATTTATTTTCGGTTGTAACTAATAATAAGGATGGTAAAATGAGTGATGCTTTTAAAGCTTTTGCTAGAAACCTTATTGCTGGTTTGATAGTCTTTATGATTCCAACTCTTGTAAATGGTTTATTTATGAACTTAGCACCTAATGCTTTAAATTATAAAGTATGTGTGGAAGGTGCTACCCCAGAAGGTATTCAGAGAGCTTATTATAATAAAACACTAAAAATGCTAGATAATGCTAAATCTGAATTAGATGGTGGTAAATTAAGAGATGCATATTCTTATGCTAAAAATAAAATTAAAGACAGTGGTCGTTTAAAAGAGATTGAACAAAAAGTTCAAAAAATACAAAAGTATATTGATGTTTTAAATGAAATATCAATAATGACTAGAAAAGAACAATATAATCCTTTAAGAGATAAAGTTAATGGTGTTGATGACCCAGATGTTAAAGCTCATCTAATTGATAAATTAGAGAGAAAATTTAGAACTTTAGAAGATAAAAACGGTCCTTTAAAAAGACCCGGAAATGGTAATAATGGAAATGATGGTAACACTGGTGGAAATCCTTCGGGAGTTGCTCCTGTTGCAATCGATGGTCCAGTAGTTAAACAAGAAGAGACTGAAACGTTAAAAGTATATATTCATAAAGTTAATTCTTATTATGTAACACAAGTATGGGTAGCTAATCCATATATGCAATTAAATAAATATGATTCTCCTCAATATGGTAGATCTTTGTATAGACCTGGTGATTTATTAAATAGAGCTATGAGCGAACGTGGTTTAAGTGATAAATTAATTGTTGGATTCAATGCTAGTGGTTTCTATTTAAAAGGAACATATGACGTAGCTAGTGTAAATTATTATCCTGCTTATGATAGAACTAGTGTTGGTTCTTTAGTAATTACAGATGGCAAGGTAGTAAGAAACGCTTATACCAAAGCTTGTAAGACTTGGTATATTGCAGGTGTTGATAAAGATAATGTTATGAACATCTATACTGATTCTAAGACTAATGATTTTAATGCTAAACAAGAATGGGCAAATGGAGTTATTGGAAGTGTTAGAAATACATTTACTTTTGCTTCTCCTTTAGTTATGAATGGAGCAGCAAGTAATGAAACTACTTCAATGCCTAGTCCTGGTTCTGCTTTAAATAGACAAGCAATATGTCAGGTAGATAATAACAATTTCATTTTAATTACTGGAAGTAATTTAACAAGACAAAATATGATTGATATTATGTTAAAAGCTAATTGTCAAACTGGTACTAACTTCGATGGTGGTGGTTCTATTGCCTTATTATATAAGAGTAAGAATTCTACTAGTATTGAAACTATTATAGGTAATGGTAGAGCTCTTTCAGAAGTTGGTTATTTCTCAGAATAAAAAAAAACTATCAATATTTGATAGTTTTTATTTTTTTTCATAAATTGAACAGTTATATACTGAAGACTTATAAAGTAGATTGTATGAAGATGGTGTAGTTGAATACATACCATTACATTCTACTATTTTAGTATTTCTTTCAGTTAAAGCTAGATAAACGGATTTTAAGACGTCATCTGTAGCATTGTTATATCCTTTATTTATGTTTGTTTGCGAATAGAAATTTGACTCTCCTGAACGAGAAGGATCCCAAGCTTGCATTTGTTCTATTGATACTTTATTGTTTATCATAGCACTTGCCCAGCCATAATATAGATATGGATCATTGTAATAACCTTCATTATGAGTTGTTCCTATTATTATTTTCAAATAATCGATGCTGATATTATTCTTTGCTGCTGCACTTTCTAACATACTCATAGTAGGTGTAGACATACTGGATAACTTGTTTTTATAATCGGTTGATGATAATCCTTCATTTAATATTTCAACATTGGTATCTCCTGTATTTGAATCAGTATTTCGATCTGGTTTTAAAATTTTTCCTTTGGCTGCTCTTTCTTCGGCTGCTTTAGCTGATTTTTCATTAGCTTCTTCAATTTCGTCTTCTTTTTTTTCTCTTTCTTTCTTAGCTTGAGCATCTTCTGCTTCTTTTAGTTCTTTTATTTTTTCAATCGAAGCTGAATCTATGCAAGCGAACAGTTCTTTAGTTGGACCTGGTATTATTTCTGTAAACATAAAATTAACAATAGTTGGAATAAAGAAGATAGCTAATCCTGCAACTAACCTTTTAAAGAATTTAGGAGCAGTGTTTTTTAATTCTTCTTCTTTTCCCTTTGTAATATCAATTATTAAATCTTTAATCGTAGGTATAATTATTATCAATGGAATTATTGTACAAGCTATTTTTAATGCTGTTTTTAAAATTAAAAACAATCGCATAATATTAGATTGATTACATACATTTAATATATTAAGCATTTTTATACCTCCTTTGTTTTATTATTTTTGAACAAGTTCTGTTTCACATAATTGTTTATAGTATTTATTTCTCTTTATTAGGTCTTTATGAGAGCCAGAATCAGTTATATGTCCTTTATCTAGGATGAATATTTTATTACAATTTACGATAGTAGATAAACGATGTGCAATGATTATGATTGTATACTCTCCCTTTAAATTATCTATTGCTTTTTGAATTTTTGATTGAGTCTCATTATCTAGAGCTGAAGTTGCTTCGTCAAATAATATTATCTTAGTTTTTTGAATTAAAGCTCTTGCAATTGCAAGTCTTTGCCTTTGACCTCCGGATAAGTTAACACCACCCTCACCTATAATAGTATCGTATTTATCTGGTAAGGTTTCTATGTAGTCTGATAAGCAAGCAAGTTTGCATGCTTCTTTTATTTCTTCTTCTGTAACATCTTCTTTAATTAATCTTAAATTATCATTAATAGACATATTGAAGATATATGGATTTTGACTAATAATTGTAATATTACCTCTAATTGATTCCTCATCTAATTCATTGATATCTTTTCCATCTATTAAGATTGTTCCTGAATTAATATTATATAGTTTACATAACAAGTTAAAGATAGTTGTTTTTCCTGAGCCACTTTTACCAACAATACCATAGGTATTTCCACCTTTAATACTCATATTTAAATCTTTTAATATAAGTTTATCTGTGTAACCAAATGATACTTTTTTAAAGTCAAAATTACCTTTAACTTCTTTAATTTTCTCTTTACCAAATTTTTCTTTTTTAAATTCTTTATTATTCATTATAGTAAAGACACGTTCTGAAGATATATTAAAGTTTTTGCATTCTTCTAATAATTCTGCAACGTTATCCATAAAGTTATTTAATACTAAATGTCTATAGTTAAATAGCGCTATTCCTATAGCTACAGTTATATAATTGTCTTTAACAAGGAAAACTAATAGTAGAACAGAGAAAAATTCTAATATCAATTTTATGTAACCAATTATTAAGTTTAAGTTAATATCAAGATTCCTCATTTCAAAATTCTTTTCATTTTGAATTATTATTTTGTCATCTAGATTATGCATGAAACTTTCTTTAGCATAAAGCATTTTTATGTCTCTTGCTCCTCTTACTAATTCTCCAGTCAAACCAGCTACTCTATCGCTAGATTTACGATATTCTTTATCTTTTTCACCAACTTTTTCGTTTTTCATATAGTTTAAAAGCGTTAAGATTAGAGATGCTAGAGCATAGTATACAAACATATGCCAATCAATTATTAAGATTGCTATGAATGCACCAATGGCTGATAAGAATTTAATAATAATTACAGTTCCATTAGTGAATATACGTGACATATTGTCGGTATCACTAGTTAAACGATGAATATAAGCACCACTTGAATAAGAATCTAACGTTTGTTGATCTAATGCTAAGATTTCTCTTCCTAAAGACATTTGAAGACTTCTTACTGTTCCTCTTCTAAAGATTTGATTGTTCTTTCTAATTAATAATATTTTTATTAATTCTATTGAATAAATACCCATGGCAACAAGGGCCATTAAAATTGCTTGTTCGAAATTCGAATCTGTAAAACTGATTATTAATTTTGCAGATATTAAAGGAGTACATACATTGGTAATAATACCAAACAAACTGTATACAATTATTTTAATCAAGGTACTTTTATATTCTTTACCATACTTATTGTATACTCTTTTTAAGTTCTTAAAGGTTTCGCCCATATATATTCCCCTTTCTAGTTTTTTATTAACCATTAATTACTAGTTAATATCATGATTATTATAACACAATAAAAGCAGATATAAATCTGCTTTATTATTTCATATTATTGATATATTTAACTGCGTTAGTTGCTGCAATTGCACCATCACTTGTAGCAGTTACTAATTGTCTTACTTCTTTAATACGATTATCACCAGCTACGAATATACCAGCTACGTTAGTAAGGCAATCTTCTCCTGCTTTAATATATCCTGCTTCATCTAAATCTATTAATTTAGCAAAGTTTTGATTTTCAGGAATTCTACCTACAGCTACAAATAAACCATCTACATCAATTGTTTTAACTGAACCATCTTTGTTTGTTACTTCAATACTAGTAACTCTTTCTTCTGCATTTATTTTTGTTACGTTACTGTTGTAAACAAATTCAATGTTTTCCTTTTCTTTTAATAATTTAACTGTAGAATCTTCTCCTCTAAATTCATCACGGCGATGAATTAAATATACTTTAGAAGCTATGTCAGCAAGGTATAGGGCATCTTCTAAGGCAGTGTTTCCTCCACCTACTACTGCAACTGTTTTCTTTTTATAGAAAGCTCCATCACAAGTAGCACAATAAGATACTCCTTTACCTACTAGTTTATCTTCATTTTCTAAACCCAGTTTTCTATTTTCAGAACCCGTAGCAATAATTACAGCTTTTGCAGTATAAGTATTCTTTGTAGTAACTATTTCTTTGATATCTCCTTTATCGTTGATATCAACTACTTTTTCAAAAACCACTTCTGCTCCCAAATCTTTAGCTTGATTATACAATTTAGTTGCAAAATCAAATCCTGAAATATGAGCTTCAACTGGATAGTTTTCAATATCTAAAGTATTAATAATTTGACCACCATAACTTTTAGCTTCTAACACTAGAACGTTTTTTGAAGCACGTCTAGCATAGATTGCTGAAGTAAGTCCTGCTGGGCCAGCTCCGATTATTATAATATCGTACATTATTAATCACCTATAATGCTTTCGATTTCGTCTTTAGATATTAAACCTACGCTTCTATTTACTTCTTTTCCCTTATCAAATAGCACTAAACATGGTATAGAGAATACACCATATTGTTCTGCTAGTTCGTCTTCATCGTCTATATTAATAGATACTATTTTTACACTGTCATTACTTTCAGCGATTTCATCTATTGTTGGTCTTAACATTTTACATGGTCCACACCAATCTGCGTTAAAATCAACTAGTACTTTTTTATCACTTTTTAATACTTCATTTTCAAAATTATCTTTTGTTACATCAACAACTGCCATATTAATCTTCCTCCTTTTGTGTGTTTTTTAATACTTTGTATATAACTTCAATAAATTTAATCATATCTTTCTCTGGCAAATCAACACATTTTTTCATTTTTTCAGGTATTGGTAATACTTTATCTCTTAACTCCATACCTTTTTTAGTAACTTCTATATCTAGATTTCTTTCATCAATTGTGGATCTTACCCTTGTAATAAACCCTTTACTCTCTAATTTCTTCAAAAGAGGTGTTAATGTACTAGAATCTAATAATAATACTTTTCCTATTTCTTTAACGTTACTTTTCTTTTTCTCCCAGAAATACATCATAACAATATATTGTGTGTAGGTTAAGTTTACTGCAGACAATAATTGTGAATATCTACGGATTAGTTCTTTAGAACACAAGTATAAAGGAAAACATAGTTGGTTTTTTAGTTGTATTGAATCATACTTAGATTCCATATTAATCACTTCCTATAATAATTCTAATAAATCTTTTTCAATATCCTTTGGATCAAATGTTGGATTATATCTTTTTACGGCATTTCCTTCTTTATCTACTAGGAACTTTGTAAAATTCCAAACAATATCATTATCTTTTTGGCAAGTTTTACTTAATTTTTTAATTGCTTTCATTGCCATTTTATTTTTTAATCCAACTACTTCTTCAGTAGGTTGTTGTTCTTTAAGTATTGTAAATATTTTTTCTTCGTTTTCTCCATTAACTTCTATTTTTGCGAATTGATCAAATTGAGTTTTGTATTTTGCAGTACAGAATTCATGAATTTCATCATTGCTTCCTGGAGCTTGATGGCCAAATTGATCACAAGGAAAATCTAATACTTCGAATCCTTGATCATGATATTTTTCATATAGATTCTCTATTGCTTCATATTGTGGAGTAAAACCACATCCTGTTGCTGTATTAACAACTAATGAAACCTTTCCCTTTAAAGAACTTAAATCAAATTCTTCACCTTTTCTTGTCTTGACTTTTAAGTCATAAATGTTCATAATTAATTCCTCCTTTTACAAATTAATTTGTATACAAATTAATTTTATCAAATCTAATTTTAACAGTCAATAGATTTATTTTTTATTTATAAAAAAAAGCAGTATATTCTGCTTTTATAAATACCATAACTTTTCGTTATTTTTTCTTACTTCTTTGATGATTCCACCACCAAGACATTCTTCGCCATCATATAGTACACATACTTGTCCAGGAGTTACTCTTTTAACTCCTTGTGGATATTTAACTAGTATTTCATTATTATCTAAATATTCTAGTTCAACAGGTACATCTTTTTGACGATATCTGAATTTAGCAGTGCATTTTGTTACTCTCTTTTCTCCTAAATAATTAACTTCATCGATAATACAAGAATCAGTTATTAGATATTCGTTGTCTTCACCTATACATATATAAAGGATGTTTTTAGTTAGGTCTTTTCCTACAACAAACATTCTCTCTGCTGTTCCACCTATATTTAATCCTCTTCTTTGTCCTATAGTGTAATACATTAAACCTATATGTTTACCTATTACTTCATTTGTATCAATATTTACAACATCACCTGGTTTGTTTGGCAAGTAGTTCTTTAAGAAATTTGTTAAGTTTCTTTCGCCTATAAAACAAATACCAGTTGAATCTTTCTTCTTAGCAGTTATTAGATTATATTCTTCCGCTATTTTTCTTACTTCTGGTTTTACTAGATCACCAATTGGAAATAATACATTTTTAAGTTGTTCTTTTGTTACTTGTGATAAGAAGTAGGTTTGATCTTTATTATCATCTACAGCTCTTAATAATTTACCATCTTTTATACGAGCATAGTGACCAGTAGCTATATAATCTGCACCCAATTTTTCTGCTTCTTTTACAAACATGTCAAATTTAATATATTTGTTGCACATTATATCTGGATTTGGAGTTCTTCCTTTTTCTAGTTCATCTAGAAAATATTTAAATACATAATCATAATATTCTTTTACAAAGTCTTTTCGATGTAAAGGGATATTTAGTTGGTCACATACTTTTTTGGCATCATTATAATCTTCTTCTTGAGGACAAATTCCATTTTCTCCTACTGGAGCATCATTTAATTCTCCATTAGCAAAAGAGTCCCAATTCCTCATGAATAGACCTATTACATCATAACCTTGTTTTTTTAATAGAATAGCAGCTACTGATGAATCAACGCCACCACTCATTCCTATAACAACTTTCTTCATAAATTTCCACCTGTCGATATTATAGCACACTTGTTTTTTTAAACAAAAAAGAAATAGTTTTATCTATTTCTTTTTTAATTTGCTTTTTACTTTTGCTACAGTTTTTTGGGCTGTTACTTTTATACCATTGTTTTTTAGAGATCTAACAAATCTACTACCCCATCTAAGAGGTTTTGTTATTTTCCAAGATCTACTATTATATATTGCTTCACAATTAGGACAACTTCCATTATTTGAATAATCTTTTAATAATTCAGAATTAGTTGATTGACTAACAAAATTAACGTATTGTTTTGCAAGAAGAGCAATTTCTAAATCATAGTTATTTATTTTAGGATTATTAATAACAAATTTTAATATTGTTTTCATTCCAATGATTTGTTTGTCTAGATTATAAGCAGCACTGGATTCATTAGAATTTACTATTGTTAATGGTATATCGATTCCTAAAAGATTGGTATCTGTTAAAATAGTAATCCAAAAGCAGGTATCTTCACCAATTACTAACTCAGGGTTAAATCTAAATTTATTGTCATCTAAGTATTTCTTCTTTATCATTACTGTTGGTGTTGCAATTAAGCAAGACCAAATTAATCTAGGAATCATTTTACCAGATTGTTGCCCACTGTTAAATAATACTTCTTCTCCAAATCCTTTTCTTACATATGATGTATGAGAAACCATAGCATTTGATGCTACCATTTTAATTAATTGAGTTTCTATTTTTTCAGGATAGAACTCATCGTCTGAATCAAGGAATGCTATATATTCCCCTGTTGCTGCATCGATGCCGACATTTCTTGCGTTAGCAGCTCCTTTATTTGGACTAACATTGATTAATTTTATGTTTTTTTCTTTTTTTATAAAAGTCTTTATTTCACTAATATTATCACTAGATCCATCGTTAACTAGTAATACTTCATAGTTTTTGTGAGTTTGCTTTAATACAGAACGAAGAGCTCTTATAACCAATTTTGCTCTATTATAAAACGGAATAATAATAGATACTTTGATATCTTTAATTGATTCTTTAACCTTATCTTCCATTTCTTTGCATTTTTCGTTACAATGTTCTTCAGCTTCATGATAAGGAGTTGTTTTTAAGAAATCTGTCATTTCTTTATAATAACAATATTCACTACCCTCTAGACGAACCTTAGTTTTTAGTGGAATATCATCTATCATATTTATCCAGAAGGCATTTCCTTCACTTTCAACTTTTGGACTAGTGTTACTTACTTGTTTGCTATGAATTCTTGTAGTAACTAAAATTTTTGGAATGTGAATAAATTGATATCCTTTTTTCATCATTTTGTACCATAAGTCATAATCTTGTGCACATCTTAGTGTCTCATCGAAATCTCCACATTCTTCAAAGGCTTTTCTTGGTATTAAAAGTGATAAACCATTAATCGTACCTCTAAGAAGAGCATACTCTGGTTTTTCAACTAACATTTCATGATCTTTGATAGCATGTCCTATAAATTTACTATTTTCATCCATAAGATCGTAATCTGAATATAGTATTACTCTTTTATCTAATAAATTATTATCATTTAAATACTTAATTTCTTCTTCTACTTTTTCTGGGAAATAATAATCATCATGTGACAACCAAGAAAAATAGTCACCTTTCATTTCCTTAATTGCAAGGTTTAACGCTGTAGATACTCCACCATTTTCTTTTTTAATATATCTTATTTTATCGCCATAAGATTTTGCGATTTTTGCTGTTGCTCCATTATCTTTGCTGCCATCATTTATTACTAGTATTTCTAGATTCTCGTATGTTTGAGCTATCGCACTATCTATAGCTTCTTTCATATATTCTTTTCCATTGTATACTGGAATTATTAATGATACTTTAGGTTTTTTCATTATTGTCACTTCTCCTTCTTCTTATTTTTTTTATTCTTTTCTAACTCTTTTGCTTTTAATTGTTCTATTTGTTCTACCATATAATGATTACTGTTGTACTTATAAAATGTAGCTAAAACAGAATAAAAAGAAACTTTATTCTTTTCTAGTCTTGTTATTACTTCATCAGATATATTTTTAATTATCTCTAAGTTTTTCTTATCACTTTCTATTTTAATATCTGAATTTGTATTAGTAACTTGGCTGGAATGGCTTCTAATAATAGCTGTGTCATATGGAATATTGACGAAATGATATTCTTTTATCAATCTTGCCCACATATCTCTTTCTTGTGTAATTCTTTGATCTTCCGCAAACATTCCATGTTTACTAAATGCTTCTTTGGGAATTAATACAGAACCACCATTTATTTCTCCTTGTAAAAGAGAGTATTCATTTTGTAATAGTGATATTTTATAATCAAAGCAATGGATTTGGGCTAAAATGGTTTCATTAATCAACAGATTGTTGTTTTCGTCAACTATTTTAAATGCAGAAAAAGGTATTGTTTTTTCGTTGCCTTCTATCGAAATGAAATCGACCAAATTAGCTATATGATCTTTTTCAATTAAATCATCATGAGATAACCAAGCAAAATAATCGCCTTTCATCTTTTTTATCCCATAATTTAAAGCAGATGATACACCGCCATTTTCTTTTTCGTAATATCTAATCTCTTTTTTATATTTGTCAGCAACTTTTTTTGTTAATCCATTGTCTGTGGATCCGTCATTGACTACTATAATCTCTATATTATTATATGTTTGATTTAAGGCACTTTTTATTGCCTGTTCTAGGAAATTACTTCCATTATAAACAGGAATAATAATAGATACTAAAGGGTTAATATTTCTTTTTTTATGGCTTTGCATATACATATCATATAATATTTTATTTTCTGCAGTATTAAATTGCCATAATTTATATTCAAATGCTTTTGAAGTTAAATATAAGTCATTTTCGACAACATTGGTTCTTTTCTTTATTTTATCTAATTCTTCGGTAAGTAAGTCTATTTTTTCAATTAATTCCTTTTTACTCATTTTTTTTGGATTTTCACTTTTAAATATATTGACAAATTTTCTTAACAATCTACGCATATACCTCACCTGTATCATTTATTATATAATAATTGTCTATCTCGTTCAAGGAAATATAACCAATCTATCTTGATTAATAATCTAGTTAATACTTTTTGTTTTATATTTAAAAACTCACTAACTAGTGAGTTTATTCTTCGTCCCTTTTCATTGTTAAACTAAGTGGTTCTTCTTTAGCACTAATAATCATTTGATATAAATCTTTTAAGCTATGTTCTTTATCTACTATGTAGCAGTCAATTCCTGCATTATGTGCACCTGCTCTATCACTTTTGATGCTATCACCAACCATTAAGCAATCAGTTTTAGGGGTTTCACCAATTGCTAATTCAAATGATTCTAAATCTGGTTTCATAGCATCTTCGCCAGCTACGATCTTATCAAAATAACCAAATAAACCTGTTCTCTTTAATCTTGGTATTTGCGTTCCACTAAACCAACTTGTTAAAAGAACGATTTCTTTCTTACATGCTTTAAGATATTCAAATAATTCTATAACACCATCAACTATTTCATCTGTTATAGTTTCGCCGTTATAAATCATCCATCCTTTTATTACATTCTCACTAACAGTAAAGCCATGAATCCTAAAGTAATCACTTAAAGTTTTAAAATCATATTTAGGATATATTAATTCATATGCGTTTAATATACCTTGTTTTTGTTTAAAAAACTCTTCTTGTTCTTCTATGGGTATTGTTCTTCTAAAATAATCGTCCTCTTTTGACCAATCTGGTATTAACAATGTATAATCCAAATCAAATATGTATTTTTTATAATCTTTCATAGCTATCCTCGTCTCTAATAGGTTATTATATTAGAGGTAAAGAAATAAAACAATAAAAAAGACCTATAAATATAGGTTTTTTATTTATATTTTAATAATTCTTTAAATTCAGTATAGTTAGATTCTGCATTTAAATGTCCACCATTTTTTATACAATATTGTTTTGTAGAAACTGTATCAGCAAATTCTTTTTCAACTTCATATTTAACATAAGGATCATTGTCAGAATAGTAACAAATAATATCATCACAGTAGTCTTTAATATCTTCTAAATTATCAAAGTACATACTTTCATTTACTGAATCATATTCTTCATCTATACCTAAATAATTGTTAAATCCGCATACAAATACTAATCTTTTTACCTTTATTTTATTCTCAACTAAAAACTTACAAATGAATATAGGCGCGATTGAATGACCAAAAATAATTGTATTCTCGTTTATGATTCCTGTATCAACATAAACTTTCATTAGTTTTGACCAGTTACTATAATTTTGATATCCAACTCCAGTAGGAAAATCTGGTGTATATACTACTAAATTATCTTTTTCTAATTCTTTTCTTAACCATGGAAGCCAATTTGAAAATGGACTACTAAAACTTCCATGTACTAATAAATAATTGCTTTTCATTTAGCTCATCTCCCTAGAAAATTATATCATGTTCTATTACATTTAAGTTAATGTAACTAAAGTTAAATGATATAAATTTCGCCTTTTTCATACTTCTTTCCATTTTCAAAATAGATAATACTTTCATCTGGTATACAGTATATATTTGTCTTGTAATCATTTTTAAAGCTTTGTAATTCATTATTTCTTGTAATATCATTTTTATCGTTGTAATGAGGTTCAACGCAGATATCTTCTCTTCCTATTCCATAATAACTATCTGGTTTTTCAAAATCCTCATCTGATGTAACGATTGAGTATTTAGAGAGATTAATTGCTCCGGCACAAAAGCCGATTACAAGATCTTTGTGATTTTTAATTGTTTCTATCATGTCTAATTTTTTTATAAAATCCATTTGTGTGTAAGGATTACCACCCATTAGGAAAATCACTATTTTATTATTGTGATTATAGAAATCATCCAAATCACTTTTTAATGTTTTTTCATCAATATACATAATACTATTAAATTTTATCCCTATTTTATTAAAACATCTGATTATATTTGGTAAGTAATTTTCCTCTCCACCTAAACCAGGTGCTTCTATAAAAATCATACTATAATCACTATTGATATTTTTTATTAAGTATTCTTCCATATAATTATTAAATCGTGCATTTTTATCATCTTTCAATACATTTCCAACTATATTAGAAAAAAGCAATGTTTTTTTTGATTTATTAATCATATTATCACTTCCGTTTTGATTATATCATATAAAAAGCAGATATTATCATCTGCTCAATTATACTCTATCGTTTATATTATTACCTTTTATAATTAAAATTTTGGACTTGATGAAGCTACATAAGCATCAGTCAATGCACTTTCCAATCTGATGTTTTCTTGATATTGTCTTGCTACTTTAAATATTGTTCTTAGGAACTCATCTGGAATTGGGAAAGCTTTTCTATCAACATCACATGTATATTCATCTGTTTTCAAGTCGTGTTTAGCTTCTATAATCCAACCTGTATTCTGAGCTGCTAAATCAAATCTTACAGATTCGAAATTATCGTCTTTTCGATATTCGTCAATTTCATAATCGGTAAACAAATAATAACTATTTAAATAATCTTTATGTGATTTTAATTCTGGATTAGTCCACATTATATCGATGTTTTTATCTATTATGGCTCTTCTGACTTTACCTAACAATTCTCTATATCTTTTTTTAGTGTCTTCATTGCCTCATAGATATTCTTTTGTTATTTCTTCTCCATGAGCATAATCTGGTATTTCTCCTTGGAATTGTTCAGCTGTTAAATCTACTAACTCGCCATTTATCATATTATAGTAGCTACTTCCAGTTGATGTCATACATTTCATTATTTTGCCACCAAAACAATTATTTAAGATTAATGCTGTTATGTCACTTTGCCCTAAAGATGGTTTTTCTTCAGTCCATTCAGCTCTTAGCCCAGGTTCACAAGTTTCAGCACTCCATGATTGTGAAAATAACTCAACCAATAATTCTCTTGCTTTTAACTTATTATTATAAGGCCATGTTTTTATTATTGAATCTATTAAGTCAGAATCATTAAATACTATTGCTTCTTTATTTAATAATTTTAATGGTTTATGTAATGCATATGCCACACCTAAATCAAATACACTTCCTGTACTTGATTGATCATAATATATATCTATTTCTTGTGATGAAGCTACCGCTTCGGCATTTTGTCTACAAATAGCATATCCCCCAAACAAATCGGTTTGTACTGTGTGAAGATGTGGGGCATGAATAGAATATCCTTCTTCGTTTTTTTCTCTAACAAAAGATTCAATCCATTTTTTTTGCTCTTCAGTGGCATTTCTTACTGGACATACTAAGAATATTTTACGGTCGGTTGGATTATCTTTAATTTCACTTAATCTAACACCAGTTCTTTTTAAATTCTCAACTCTTTTATCCATTTCTGTTTTTACATTTGAATAATCTGGTGATGGGAATGACTCGTCACCAATTTTACTCCATACATATGGCATTATAGAAAATGATTTGTTAGTTTCTTCTAGATTTAAATCTTGTTCATTTAATATTTTAATTTTTACGCCTTTTACAAATAACATGCCTAAAATAAATAAACAATTTTTGTTTTTTGGTTGTAATACAATTTCCGCTTCATCGCATATTTCTATTTTACCAAGTTCTTCGTCTATGTTTAAATTATCATAGTTTAAATATCTTAATTTCATTCAAAACCTCCTATAATTATTATAGCATAGGAACCTTTTTGTAAATTAAAAAAATAGATATAAATCTATTTTAATAATTTTTCAAAAGCATTCGCATTTAATATTGTATTTGAAATAAATTCTCCTTTGTAGAAATTAGCCCAATTATTTACAATACATGGTGCATTTTTAGCTTTATCTAATGAATCTATTTTTATAAAATTCAATTTAATTCCTTTTTCTTTAGCATAATCAGATAGTTCTTTAACTTCATATTCTACATAAGGACATTCATTAGAATAATAGATTGTGAAATCTTTATCTTCTATCTTCATAGCTCTAGCACTATCATTAAATTTTGGTGTATCTTTATCATCGAATGGTAATACCATTAATTCGTAATCTTTAATAGTATCTACTACTTTGAAGCCAAAATGCTCAAAGAATTTCTTATCACCAATAAATGGTTTTTTCTTTTGAGTAAC
>JAEEGL017010814.1_pt1 | contig 23241 bp, 17 predicted proteins | sample 9134231 | NCBI WGS metagenome assembly JAEEGL01 (sample SAMN16246548, study PRJNA631951) | gut metagenome | biome: gut microbiome; feature: rumen; material: fiber-attached | host: Bos | place: Iran: Karaj | collected 2018-10
ATCGAGGACATGATGGCCTCCCTCGACATGATCAGCCCGCGCACTTACCGCGCCCTGGCCGCGCCCTACGAAAAGCGGGTGATCGACGCGGTGGCGAAGCGGATCCCCGTCATCATCCATATCTGCGGCAAACTCGACCAGGTGATGACGGACATCGCGGCGACAGGCGCCGACGCCATCAGCGTGGAGTCCGCCGTGGACATCCCGGCGGCGCGGCAAAAATTCGCCGAGGCCGGCATCCGGACGCCAATCATCGGCGCCGTGCATCCCATTCGGGCGCTGCTGGAAGGCACGGCGGAGGACGTGGCGGCGGCGGTGCGGAAATCGGCGGCCGACGGCGCGGCGCTCATCTCCCCCGACTGCGCCGTGGCGCCGAATACGCCGCTGGCAAATCTGGCGGCGATGGCGGCGGCGACGGAAACCATAGCGGAAAAACAGTGAGGCGGTGAGGCGAAATGGCAAAAACGGTGCAGGTTGTGTTCCAGCCCTCGGGGCGGCGGGGCGAGATCGAGGCCGGCAAGAGCGTCCTGGAGGCGGCGCGCGCCCTGGGCGTCGGCATTGAAGCCGCGTGCGGCGGGGCGCGGGTTTGCGGCAAATGCCGCGTCATCATCGAAGAGGGGCGCTTTGAGAAGCTGAACCTCACGTCGGCGGCGGACCACGTATCCCCCGTCGGCGAAGCGGAGCAAAAATTCCTGACGGCGTCGGAGCTGGCGCGGGGCTATCGCCTCGCCTGCAACGCCTTCCTGACCGGCGACCTCGTGGTCACGGTACCGGAGGAAAGCCGCAGTGCGAAACAGGTCATTCTGGAAAAAGGGCGGGAGCGGCACATCGAGCTGCGCCCGGCGGTGAAGAACTACACCCTGACGCTGCCCTCCGCCTCGCTGACGGACTTTCGCGACGACCGGCGGCGGCTCCTCGACACGCTGGAGCGGGAAACGGGTCTGCGGGATCTCGCCGTCGACTACCCGGTGTTGAAAGAACTGCCGCGGGTCCTCCGGGCGGAAAGCTGGCGGGTGACGGCGACGGTCTGGCAGGACCGGGAAGTGATCCGCGTCACGCCGGGCGAGCGCCCGACGAGCCTCGGCATCGCCGTGGACATCGGCACCACGACGCTGGCGGCCTTCCTCTGCGACCTCACCACCGGCGCCGTACTGGCGAAGGCGTCGCGCATGAATCCCCAGATCGGCTACGGCGAGGACGTACTGGCGCGCATCTCCTACGCCGCCTCGGAAACGGACGGCCGCGAAAAGCTGCAGGCGTCCATCATCGGCGCCCTGGACGCGCTGGCGGCGGAAATGACGAAGCAGAGCGGCTTCCGGCCCGAAGACGTGGATGAAATGGTACTCGTTTACAACACGGCGATGCACCATCTGGCCCTCGGCCTTGACCCGCGCTACGTCGGCCGCGCCCCCTTCGCCCCCGCGGCCAGCGCCCCCCTCGACATCAAGGCGCGGGACCTCGGCCTTCACATCAACCCCGCGGGCAACGTCCACTCCCTGCCGGTGGAGGCGGGCTTCGTCGGCGCCGACAACATGGCCGTGCTGCTGGCGGAAGAGCCCTACAAGGGCGACGCGATGAAACTCATCATCGACATCGGCACCAACGGCGAAATCGACCTTGGCAACCGGGCACGGCTCCTCTCCACCTCCTGCGCCACCGGCCCTGCCCTCGAAGGGGCGCAGATCGCTTTCGGGATGCGGGCCGCCCCCGGCGCCATCGAGCGCGTGAAAATCGACCCGATGACCTATGAGCCGCGCTACAAAGTCATCGGCCAGGACGACTGGTACCCGCTCGTTTACGAATGGCACCCCACCGTTCAGAAAATCGGCGCCCAGGGCATCTGCGGCTCCGGCATCATCGACGCCATTGCCGCCATGGCGAAGGCGGGCGTCATATCGAAGGCGGGGCGCATCAACGCCAAACTTGAAACGCCGCGGGTGCGGCGGGGCGAGAGCGGCAAGCTCGAATACGTGCTGGCCTGGGGGAAGGAAACCGCCATCGGCAAAGACATCGTCATCACCCAGGCCGACGTCCGCGCCGTCCAGCTCGCGAAAGCGGCCCTCTACGTCGGCGCCCGCTACCTGATGGAGCGCTACGGCGTCGACCATGTGGACGAAGTGATTCTGGCGGGTGCCTTCGGCAGCTACATCGACAAGGAAAGCGCCATGGCCATCGGCATGTTCCCCGACTGCGACCTCGCCCACGTCCACGCCGTAGGCAACGCCGCCGGGGACGGCGCCCGCATCGCCCTGCTGGACGTGGAGAAACGCCGCGAGGCCGCCACGGTAGCGCGCGCGGTGGAGTTCATCGAAACGGCGGTCGAGCCGGACTTCCAGCAGAAGTTCATGGAGGCCATCGCCATTCCCCACGCGAAGGACACATTCCCCCATCTGGGATAGGGAAAACGTCCGCCAGAAAGCCGCGCTCGCGAAATCGTTCCGGAAAATCGCGGGTGCAGCCGGGAACAATATGAAAGCAAGGTGGTGGTATTATGTCCGCGGTGGAAACATGGAACGAAGAACTGGAAAAAGAACTTTCCTTTGAATGCCTGGGCGAGCCGGAGCGGCCGATCACCGAGGAACTGTGCTCCAACGCCGGCGCCAAATACGCGGCGGTGTTCAGCAAGGCCGAAGACATGGTGAAGGCGGCGCTGGAAGTGAAAAAGCAGAATCGCGACGTCTTTTGCAAGCTGCCGTTCTGCGTGACCATCGAGGCGGAGGCCTTCGGCGCCGAAGTCTCGCTGAACTCCCTGTACGGCGTCCCGGCGGTGGCGAAGTTCCGCTACGAGCGCGTCGAGGACATACCCTCCCTGCCGGAGATGGACTTCTCCGCCGGGCGCGTCCGGGAGGTACTGCGGGCGGCGACAATCCTGCGGGAAATGGGCGAAACGGTCATCCTGAACATCGAGGGACCGTTCACGGTATTGAGCCAGCTCGTGCCGTCGAAGCAGATCTACAAGGGACTGTATCGCCAGCGGGATAAACTGCGTGAACTCAGCGAGTGGATCACGGCCCAGCTCGTCCGCTACGCGCGGGAAGCCGAAGGCCACGGCGTGGACGTACTCTCCTACGCCGACCCCACCGTAGCCGCCGACCTCATCTCGCCGAAACTCTACACCGACCTTTGCGGCGACATCTCCTATCAGGTGCTGAAAGCCATCGAAAAAGCGACGGAGCGCGTCGTACTGCACCTCTGCAACAAAACCTCGGTGGCCTTCCAAAAGGCAGGTTTCTGCACCATGGAGCGCATCACTCCCAAACCGGGTTTGACCTACGGCGAGGCGATGCTGGACGCCATCCGCCGGCCGGGCGTCCGCTGCCTCGGCCACGGCTGCATTCAAAGGACATATTGCCCTATGTCCAACGGGTGCCTTTATAAATTGACGCTGAAATGAAAGGCAAAGAAAATGAGCAATGTACAAAAAAACGAACTCGCCTCGTTGAAGGCGAAGCTGAAAAGGCGGGCGAAGGCGCTGGACATGAACCTGTTCGGCGTCGCCGACGTGGCGCGGTGGGCGTCCAGGCCGCGTTACAGCGGTGGGAAGGACGGCACCGTCACTCTGGAGGACGTGCCGATCACACCGCGCGAATACTGGCCGCAGACGATATGGCCCTGGGCCCGGTGCGTGGTGGTGCTCGGCGTGCAGATTTTCCCGTCGATGCTGGAGACGACACCTTCGGTGGTTTACTCGGAGCTATACAACACGACGAACCGTTTCCTCGACGAAGCGGCCTACCGGCTCGCAAATATACTGAACGAAGCGGGTTTTCGCGCCCACTTCTTCCCCCGGGATTGCTACGGCGATATTTCAGTGCTGGTGAAGAAGCCCGAGGCGGCGTTTTCGCAGGTATTGGCGGGACTCTATGCCGGACTGGGCACCATCGGCATGAACCATACGCTGCTGACACCGCAGTATGGCCCCCGTGTCCGTCTCGTGTCGGTGATTACCGATGCGGCGCTGCCGGCGGACCGGATGATGAAAAAGGAGCTTTGCCTCCGCTGCGGGGCCTGCGCCCGGCGCTGCCCGATGAAGGCTTTCACGCCGGTGAAAGGGCAGACCGTGGCGGCGATGGACAAGTTCAAATGCGCCAGATGGCATCAGCAGGTCAAGAACGAGTTCCGCTATCCCTGCGGCCTCTGCACCGCCGTCTGTCCCGTCGGCGCCGACCGGAAACGCTGGGGCGCGTCGGCGGTCTCACCGGAGGGCATCGCCCACTGCCAGAATTTCGGTAGCAAAAACGCGGTGGAGGGGACCGCCACCGAGCAATCGGGCGGAGAAAAAATCTATTCCCTATTGACAAAGTAGACTTTATGGTTTATACTGCTTCCATCAACAGACAAGCTGACCGGAACAGACGGAGGCTTCGGAAGAATGCGCGCGCGCATTTCCGGAGCCTCCGTCTTGTTTCGGGAGACAAGGAGTGATGAGCAATGACAAGAGAGGAAGAACTGCATCAAGGGTTGTCCAACGCGGTGGTGGACATGGACGAGGATCGGGCGAAGGAGCTGGCCCAGGCGGTGGTGGACGAGGGCTTTGACGCCTATGACGCCATCGAGAAGGGGCTTTCCGCCGGCATGGAGGAGGTTGGGCGGCTTTACGAAGAGGAAGAATACTTCATCCCGGAGTTGCTGCTCTGTTCTGACGCCATGTACGCCGGGATTGAGATATTGAAGCCGCACATCAAAAAGAGAGAGGACGCGGTGCGTCATACTGTCGTAATCGGCGTCGTCGAGGGCGATACCCACGACATCGGCAAGAATCTGGTGAAGATCATGCTGGAGAGCGCCGGCTTCGACGTAATCGACCTCGGGCGCGATATTCCCGCCGCCGAGTTCGTGGCAAAGGCGGAGGAGAGCGGCGCCGAGATCATCGCTCTGGCCACGCTGATGACCACGGCCATGCCCGCCATGCGCGAAGTGATAGAGGTTCTGGAAAACGAGGGCAAGCGTGGCAAGTTCAAGGTCGTGATTGGCGGTGGTCCGATTTCCCCGGCCTTTGCCGAGAAGATTGGTGCCGATGTCTATGCGGTAAACGCGGCGGAGGCGGCGCGCCTTGCCCGGGAACTGGTGTCGTGAGGAGGTGGCGGTGATGAATGACCTTTCTCCGAAGGAACGCCTGCTTCGCGTTTTGTCGAAGCAGCGTGTGGACCGGGCCCCGGTGATTTGCCCCGGCGGCATGATGAACAGCGCCACGGTGGACGTGATCGGGGGCCTGGGGCTCTCGTTCCCGGCGGTGCATCCCGACGCCGACGCGATGACGACGCTTTCGACGGCGGTGGAGGAAAAGACGGGCTTCGAGAATTTCGGCATCCCCTACTGTATGACGGTGGAGGCCGAGGTGTTGGGCAGCGAGATTGATTTCGGGACGCCCGTCTGCGAGCCGAAGATCGCCCGGGAACGCTACGCCAGCGTCGCCGACGTCGAGGTCCGCGACGTGAAGCAGCTCGTCCGCGAGGGCCGCATCGAGGCGGTGGCGCGGGCGGGGCAGACCATCGCCGAGCGCCATCCCGACGTGCCGGTAATCGGCAGCCTGACGGGGCCGATTTCCACCGCCGCTTCCGTCGTCGATCCGATGACGTTCCTGAAGGAACTGCGCAAGGACAAGGCGAACGCCCATCGCGTCCTCGACTATGTGACGGATTTTCTCGTCGAATACGCCGGCGTGCTGATCGAGAGCGGCTTCCCCGTCATCACCATCGCCGATCCGACGGCGACGGGTGAGATCCTGGGGCCGAAGATGTTCGGCGACTACGCGGTGCCGTATCTCAACCGCCTGGCGGACGCCATCCACGAGCGCGGCGCCAGGGCCATCATCCATATCTGCGGGCGCATGGAAGCGGTGAAAAAGTATTTGCCCGGGCTTCACAGCGACGCGGTCAGTACCGATGCGATGGTCAATCTGAAAGCGATTAAGGCGGAGTATGACGGCCTTACGGTCATGGGCAACGTCAGCACCTTCGCCCTCCAGTTGCAGGCGCCGGAGGCGATCCGGCAGGTCACGGAGAAGCTCGTGGCCGACGGCATCGACATCATTTCCCCGGCCTGCGGCCTTTCGATGAAGACGCCGGTGGGGAATATCGCGGCGATGACGGAAGTCGTGAAAAACCAAGCGTGAATTTGTGGACGATATTGGGGAGGGAATTTTTATGGAATCAGACATGTCTGGCATGAGATTTTCAACGGCACTAATCCACGGCGGCGTTTACGAGGACGGCGGTACCGGCGCGGTGAACGTGCCGATTTATCAGACTTCGACCTACGCCCAGGAGAACATCGGCGGCTCGCCGAAATGGGAATACACGCGCACCGGCAATCCGACGCGGGCGGCGCTGGAGTCACTGATCGCGGCGCTGGAGGAGGGCAGCGCGGGCTTCGCCTTCGCCTCGGGGCTGGCGGCGGAGACGGCGGTGCTGAGTCTCTTTGCAAGCGGCGACCACATCCTGCTGTCGGAAAACGTCTATGGCGGAACCTTCCGCCTGATGGACAAGGTGTTCCGGAACTTCGGCATCACCTTCTCGCTGGCGGATACCACGAATCCCGGGGCCTTTGAGGCGGCCTTCACGCCGGCGACGAAGGCCATCCTGATCGAAAGCCCGGCCAATCCGCTGCTGACCGTCACCGATATTGCCGCCGCCGCGGACATCGCCCACCGGCACGGCGCGACGGTCATCGTGGACAATACCTTCATGACGCCGTACCTGCAGCGGCCGCTGACGCTGGGCGCCGACATCGTGCTGCACAGCGCGACGAAGTACCTCGGCGGCCACAGCGATCTCGTGGCGGGGCTTGTCGCCGTCAGGGACGCATCCCTCGCCGAACGCCTCGCGTTTATCCAGAATTCCACCGGCGGCGTGCTGGCTCCCTTTGATTCCTTCCTGCTGATCCGCGGCATCCGCACCCTCGCTGTCCGCATGGATCGCCACACGCGGAACGCGGAAAAGATCGCCCGCCATCTCGCCGCTCACCCCGCGGTGAAGAAGGTCTATTATCCGGGTCTCGAATCGGCGCCGGGGTATGAAGTGCAGCGCCGGCAGGCGAAGAACGGCGGCGCCATGGTTTCCTTCGAGCTGGCGCCGGAGCGCGACATCCGGAAATTCTTCCCGGCGCTGCGCGTGGTGACGCTGGCCGAGAGCCTCGGCGGTGTCGAGAGCCTCGTCTGCCACCCGGCGACGATGACCCACGCCGCCATCCCGAAGGAAACGCGGGAAGCCATCGGTATCACCGACGGGCTGATCCGTCTGTCCGTCGGCATCGAGGACGCGGATGATCTGATTGCCGATCTGGACGCGGCGATAGAAAAAACGGCTTGAAGCGTCAAGAATTGCTTCAAGCCGTCAAAATAACTACATTTATCAAAACGAAAGCCAATCCGTTATTATTCCCTCAGAAAGAAACTGCGTAGTGGTCGTTGTGTTTGAGGTCAGGTCATTTCGCTGGAGCGTGCGGTGTTTTTCGAATCGTTTCCTTGCCGCCTTTGCATCCAGTTGGCGGTTTTCCGCTTTCCGTTTCGCCTGGCGATTCTGTTCGCGTTCGATCTGCCGGAGGGTTTTCTCGTCCGGGCCGATGATTCCGCCACCGCTTGACACACGGCAGTTTGCCACTTCACCGTTTTCGTCCAGGACCACTACGGCACTGTAAAGACGTGTGCCGTAAAACTTCGTGCCGGGGAGCGTGAGCCGTGGACCACCGGCATGGAAAGCGTAAATCTTGTCAATGTTCGCGGCGACTTTGGCACGGAGTGCGGGGGCGGATTTCATCTTTTCCTCAAGGGCCGGCGGCACAATGATGGCACTTTTTCCCAATGTGGCATTGACCTTCGCCTGGATTTCCGAGGCCATCTGGGACGGATTGGCCCGCTCCGGTGCCCAATCCAGAATGGAATTGTCCGTGTCGTCCGTGAAAAACCGGTCATAAGGGAAATCCTCATGGCACCAATTCTCCCGGGTGATGGTAGTGGCGTCCATGACATGATAATAGGCTGCACCTGCAGAGTGGCCAAAATTCCGCGCAAAGGACGCCTGGCAGAGTTCGGATAGCCCCACTTTGTTTTCCTGCGACAACAGGGATTGGGAAACAGCCTCATAGGAAACGGCACCTGACGTGCCGCCGGTTTTCTGCGCGGCCCTTCGGGTGGGAATCTCCAGCGCCCGCTTGACGGGATGAAGCAAGGTATCCATGCAAAACGCCTCCCCAAGAATGTTTTATTCGATGAATCCTTCTCATTTCCTTTATCGTGTTTTTGCCCCGTTTCCTTAATCGCTTTGGAGCGAAATGACATTTTTTAGGTGTAAAATGACACCTTTTGGGGTGTGAAATGACGATAAGGCCGAAGGGAGATATAGCAGGGCGATGCCCGTGAAATCAAGAAAGCGAGGAATCCTATATGCGATATTACGCATCTATGCAGGAACTGATCGGTCACACGCCGCTGGTGGAGCTGACGCACGTGGAGGTGCCGTCCGGGGCGCGCTTCTTCGCCAAGCTGGAACTCTGGAACCCCGGCGGCAGTGCCAAGGACCGCATCGGCCGGTCGATGATTGCCGACGCGGAAAAGAGCGGGCGGCTGAAGCCCGGCGGCACCATCGTTGAGGGCACGGCGGGCAACACTGGTCTCGGCATCGCTTTTGCCGCGCTGAACAAGGGCTATCGCGTGATCTTCGTCGTGCCGGAGAAATTCTCGGTGGAAAAGCAGACTTTGATGAAGGCTCTCGGCGCGGAAATCGTTTCCACGCCGCGGTCCGGCGGAATGCTGATGGCGGAAGCGAAGGCCGAGGAACTGGCGGCGTCGATCCCCAGCGCGATTACCATGCGGCAGTTCAAGAATCCGGCGAATCCCCGGGCCCATTACGAGACGACGGGGCCGGAGCTTTATGAGGACCTGGACGGGAAGATCGATTATCTCGTCTGCGGCGCCGGCAGCGGCGGCACCTTTTCCGGCATCATGAAATACCTGAAGGAGAAGAATCCTGCCATCCGGGGCGTGCTGGCCGATCCCATCGGCTCGACGCTGGGCGGCGGCGAGCATGGCGACTATGAGATCGAGGGCATCGGCAACGATTTCGTGGCCGAGACGATGGATATGTCCTTCGTTGATCAGGTGGTCAAAGTCAGCGACGACGAAGCCTTCGCTGGTGTCAGGGCGTTGGCGGCGAAGGAGGGCATCTTCGCCGGCTCCTCCTCGGGGGCAACGCTGGCGGCGGCGGAAAAGCTGGCGGCGGGCGGCGCGCGGGGGAATATCGTGCTGGTCTTCGCCGACCGTGCTGAGCGGTATTTCTCGAAAAAAATACTCCCGTGAAATTTTTTCTGCCCATCGAAGGCCATTTTGTGTTAATATAGGGAAACGTCAGCGATTGGCGTTTCCCTGATTTTGCCGTGAGAGGTGATGATTTATGGGCCGGCTTTCCATGAGCGCGAAGGTCTTTCTCGGCTTCGGCATCGGCGCGGTGCTGGGCCTCGTTTTCCAGGATAAAATCCTGTTCGTGCAGCCGATCGGCGATCTCTTCCTGAAGCTGATTCAGATGATCGTGATCCCGCTGATTTTCTGCTCCATCATCAGCGGCATCGCCAGCATCGGCGACGTAACGAAGCTCAGGCGCATCGGCACCAAGGTCATGGGCTTCTACATCGTGACGACGATTCTCTCCACCATCCTCGGCCTGGCCGTTTCGCACCTGATGCAGCCGGGGCGCGGCTTCGGCGTGTCCAGCATCGTCGAGTCCGGCGAGACGGTGCAGGCGGCGGAGCCGATGTCCGTCGGCGCGGCCATCCTCGGCATGGTGCCGTCGAATCCCGTGGCGGCGCTGGCGAAGGGCGATCTCATGCAGACCATCGTCTTCGCGGTCTTCGTCGGCGTGGCGCTGACGATCCTCGGGGAAAAGGTCGCCCGCTTCAAAGCGGTCATCGACGAGGCCACGCAGGTCATGTTCCGGATCACCGACCTCGTGATGAAGGCCACGCCCTACGGCGTCTGCGCCCTCGCCGCGTGCAGCACCGGCGCCTACGGCCTGGCTGTCTTCGGCATCATGGGGAAATTCATCCTCACGCACTATATGGCGGCGGCGTCCATCGTCATCTTCCTCTACCTCTACATCATCAAGGGGATCGCGAAAATCCCGCTGTCCGATTTCTTCCGCAAGGTCTCCAAGGTCTGGTGGGTGGCTTTCAGCACCACCTCCAGCTCCGGCACGCTGCCGGTGACGCTGCGCGTCGTCGAGAAGGAGTTCCACGTCAAGCACGAGCTGGCGTCCTTCACGCTGCCCCTGGGGGCGACGGTGAACATGAACGGTATCGCCGCTTATTACGCGGTCACGGTGCTTTTTGTCTCCCAGATTTACGGCGTCGACCTCACGCTTTACCAGCAGGCCATGTTCGTCTTCATGACGACGCTGATTTCCATCGGCACGCCGGGCATCCCGAACAGCGGCATCGTGCTCACCGTCATGCTGTTGGGCACCATGGGCCTGCCCGCCACCATCATGGGCATGATTGTCGGCATCTTCCGTCCCATCGATATGATCCATACGGCGCTGAACGTTACCGGCGACGTGGTCTCGACGCTGGCGGTGGCACGGCTTGAGAATATGTTCGATGACGAGACCGGAGATGCCGCATGAGCCGGGTGGTGGCCGGGCTTTCCGGCGGCGTGGACAGCGCGGTGGCGGCGTATCTCCTGAAAGCCGCGGGCTATGAGGTCATCGGCGTTACCCTCAAGACATGGACCGGCGGGAGCAGTCGTTGCTGTGAGCTTGACGACGCGCAGGAAATGGCGGCACGCATGGGGATTCCGCATTACGTACGCAACACGGCGACGGAATTCCGGAGTCGCGTAGAGCAGCCGTTCATCCGTGAATATCTGCGCGGCCGGACGCCGAATCCCTGCGTGGAATGCAACCGTCACGTGAAGTGGGCGCAACTCCTGGAGGCCGCTGCCGTTCTGGGGGCGGAGTACGTCGCCACCGGGCATTACGCTTCAGTGGCGCGGATTGAGAACGGACGGTACGCGATCCGGCGGGGCGCGTCGCAGCGGAAGGACCAGTCCTATGTGCTCTACCAGCTGACGCAGGAGCAACTTTCCCACACGCTGCTGCCATTGGGGGACTACGAGAAGGAGAAAGTGCGGGCTATCGCGGCGCGGGCCGGGCTTTTGGCGGCGCAGAAGCCGGATTCGCAAGAAATCTGCTTCGTCACCGAGGGCGACTACGCCGACTACATCGAGCAGGAGACGGAGGCGGAACTGCCTCCGCCGGGGACTTTCGTCGATGAGGCCGGCAACGTCCTCGGCCTTCACGAGGGAATCACCCATTACACGGTCGGCCAGCGCAAGGGGCTCGGCCTGGCTCTCGGCTATCCGGCGTATGTGACGAGGCTTGACGCGGCGAAGAACGAAGTCGTCATCGGCGGTGAACCGTCGCTGTATCGCACCGCCGTCCGCTGCGGCGAACTGGAATTCATGAGCGTTCCCGGTCTCGCAACGGGCGAAACCCTGCGGGCGATGGTCAAAATCCGCTACAATCATGGAGGCGAGACAGCCACGCTCCAAAGGAACGACGGCGACGCGCTTACGGTCGTCTTCGACCGGCCCGTCCGGGCGCCGGCCCCCGGCCAGCCGGCGGTCTTTTATGACGAAGCCGGCTACGTCATCGGCGGCGGTAAGATCCTTTCCTCTGAGTGACCGTTGCCTTCGTTCTCTGACCGGCAGGAAACAGACGGTTCCTGCCGATTGTCGGTTTTCGTACGACGTCTGATGCCATGAAAAAAGGACTCTCGAAAAAGGAGAGTCCTTTTTGGTTGCTCGCTGTCTGATGAGGGTGAATTCTGACACGCCGGGTTTTCCCGTGAGAGGCGTTTCCCCATACAAGGACAAGAGTTCCATAGGGTAATCGCCGTTGCCATCAAAAAAAGAGGGAAGAAAATCTTGCTTGCAAAACGTGATGTCTCTCTCTGACAGCCTTTTTCGTCACGTCGTTAACGGCGTGGATGCCTCCTTTACCAATTCCGCAGGAATCCGAATGGTCCGGTTCAAAAATGCCAACGGCTGCAATGAACCCTGACCGGAGGGAAGAATCCCCGGATACACCCTGGCACTTTTACTTTCCGGCGCTTGTGTTCTCATGCAGGCTGGCGGCGGCGATGATAAGGTCGAGGCAGGCTCGGTCAGAGGATTTGTACCAGCGGAGGTCATCGACATCTACCCGTCGGGTATAGTATTTGAGCGGGCCATCCTCCTCACCTTCGCCGGGGAACCAGCGGCTGCTTTCGGATTGGATGATGAACGGCTCCCCGCTGTCATCCTGCCCCAGGTATATCATCACGTGTCCTTCCGTGAACAGGAGATCGCCGGGGTGGAGTCTGGCGATGGCTGCGCGCTTGTCCTTCTCGTTCATTCCCTCAAGCACAACGCTGTATGGCAATACGGATTGCTGATCCACGGCGTCCATCGGAAGGTCCAGCCCCAGGCTCCGATAAACGTCCGCCGTGAACAGTGAGCAGTCCACGCCGCCCTCCAGACCGCCCCAACCGTAAAGCGTCCCCAGAAAGCGGAACGCCTGTCGTATCAGATTGTTTTCCGAGTATGGCAGCCATCCTTTGTGTACCGTGTCGTCTGCCGGGATACGCACCGTCACATCCCGGAGCAACCCGTTGTCGTTTACCGGCACCGAGACAAGCCAGGTCCCGTCCGCTTGTGGATCGGGCTGCTGCAGGGGCAGCCGGCTTCCCATCCGGAACGATAGCGAAAGCGTGTCGCTGACCGGGATTTCCTTCTGGCTGTCAGTCATCACGAGGAAATCCTCAGGAGCCGCATATTTCATCCATTTCCCGCGGTCCGTGAACGCGATCGCGTCCCGGTTAATCCAGCCGGCGACGTTCCCCGTCTCGACGAAGCAGAATCGCTTGTCGCGGCTCTCCGCCAGCACCGCCAACGGTTCCGCCGGGTTGAGCGCCACTCCCTGCAGGAGGTCGTAATGCGTGTCGTAGCTGTCCTCAAACCAACCGGTGTTTTCCGGCAGATAACGGAGGTTTGCCCGGGTTGTCGTCAGGGCGAAGCGCACGTCCTGCTTCTCGGGCAGCGCGTTGAAATCACAGTTGTCAACCGCCTGCCAGTAACGGGTTCGGGACAGGGGAACTCCATTCTCATACAATTCTTCCGGCTCGAAATACCAAAAGTTGCCCTTGGCGGATGCAATTTTTTTCCGGATATCCTCCCGCGACATGGTATCAGGATAGCTGGCCATATCGACGAAGAATTCCCTTTTCTGTTGCATCGCTTCCCGGAGTCCTTCCCGCCCGCTTTCGTCCATGATCGTGTCACCGCCGGGATTTCGCCGCGTCCAGTATTCCGCCGAGCCGTATTTGCTTTTCATAGAACGCGTTTCCTCACCACCCGCCAGGTACTCCTCCAGCGTCAGCCCTTGCAAGAAAATCTTCCGCGCCGTCTCTTTCCCGACGTAGCGAATGTGCCATGACTCGTACTCATAGCCGGTGACGCCGGATTTTCCCGGAGGATAGCGGAGGATGAATCCGTGTCGGGCCAGTTTCCGGTGCATTTTCTGGTGCAGGGTTTCCTGTGTACCGTAATAATCGGCGACGGAGGCGCCGTTCACGACAATCTTGGCGTCAATCGCCAGTCCGGTGTGGTGTTCCGAATAGCCCGGTACGGCGGCGAAACGCTTGACATAGGCTTCACCTTCCGTTGCCCGGAGTTCCTCGATGAGTTCCCGTTGGCGGGCGACGCTGCGGTACGCGGATTCCAGCTCAATCTGAATGCCGTCTTGCAAGAGATCCTGGCGCAGTTCCAGGAAATGGTCGTACGTTTCCCGCTCGACCTGGAATTTCTCGCCGAAGCAATTCTTGACGGTTACCAGAGAAACAGCGGATTCGTAGTTGTCAGGCAGTTTATGCGTCTTGTTCACCAACAGCGGGTCCCCTGCAAGAGTCATCGTTGCGGAGGCGGGGGCTGCCGTCACAACCGGGCATTGCTCCCACGCCACGGCACCGCCGGCGGGAAGGCCCATGGTACTGGCAAGCAAGGCAATGATCAGAGATTTTTTCATATTGTTACCTCCAGAAGACGTTTGAATTTCAGGCAAAAAGTCATCTTCTTTCCGCCCGCCACGGCATCGGCAACGACAATGAAGTTGGCTTGACATCCTTGTCCGTTCTTCCGATCAGCTTTTTTCGTATGCCATTTGCAAAATGTCGTTTGACAACCGGGGATACAGTTGGCGCAAGTCTTCCCGGGATACCAGTCGGAATCCCTGGTATTGGAATTTCGGTGTGGTAACGCAGGAAATGAAGGTGTAGCCGTTCTTATCGATGTTTTCGGCAGCGAAAATGGCGCCCGCCGGGATTATGGCCATCGGCAGCTCGCCCTGCGCCGGATTGACGCCGAGCCGGATTTCCTTTTGCTGACCGTCCTGCAAAATCGTGATTTTCATACCGCCGCCGGCGTGGTAATACCAGACCTCATCGCAGTCAAGCTGATGGAAATGGGAAATCTCATCCTTGTCCAGCAGGAAGTAAATGCTTCCGGCGGTTGCCCGGCCCTTTTGCCGGAAGGTTGACGTGAAAACTTCCGCGAACCAGCCGCCTTCCGAATGGGGCTGCAAGGAAAAGGCTTCCTTCAGTTTTTGAACGGTATCGCTCGTATTCCCCGGAGCGCCGTCGTGCATGGCGCTTCGGGTATCCTGTTCGGCGCGGTGGATATCCGCCGACATATCCCTGGCGAGGTCAATGGCATGGAATTTCCCGTCGTCGTGCAGGACCATGGAAAAGGCGTCGGTCTTGTCAAGCTGCGCTTCGCCATCCGCAATCGACAATTCCAGGATGTGCCCGCCGTGTTCCCTGTCATCGGAAAGGAAATGGAAGTGCCAGCCCTTCGAGTTCAGTTCGCCCATATAGTTGGGGCAGTAAAGGCCTACCAGGGTCCCCTCGATGTCCTGATGAGCGAATTCCGTCTGCTTGTCCTTGAGCGCCTCGACCAGAGTGGGGTAGGGCTCCTCACTGCCGTATTCGCTGCGAAACAGTATGGAAGGGAATACGGTGTGCAGTTTCACCATGTAGAAGCTGTTCTCGCCCTGCTCCTTTACTGCCTGGTTCAGCGCTTTCTCCAGCGCGGCCTTGTCGGCGATGTCGGACAGGTTCACGGAAACGTCATGGTCAAAGAAAGTCACGTTGGCAAAGGGGACGATTTCGTCGTCGTCGGGCACAACCACCGTGCCGTTACCCAACGCCTGATAGACCGTGCCATCCAGCACGATCATTTCCCCGTTCAGCCCCTCAAAGGTGCCGATCCCGGTGTCGCCGAGGGCACGGAGGTCCCCAACGGTAATGGTGCCGCCAAAGTACCCCTGCGCCAGGGATTGGAGCAGAGCGACCTGGGAAACGGTTTCCCTTTTGGCGGCCACCGCATATCCGGTGCCGAAGGCTATCATGCCCGATAACAGTGCGGCAGCGAGTTTCTTCTTCATTTCTGTCTCACCTGATATTTATTTAGTGCGAGTTACATTGTCGCCGTAAATCGTCTTGAAATCGTCCCGCATGGAAACGGGAATCCAACCGCTTTCCGCGCAGGTCTGGCGGAGCTTTTCGGCCCGCTTCGGGCTGCCAAACTCCCGCTTCGTGTCGTCACAGAGCAGGGCAAAGGTCAGCGCTGGGTAATTGTTGTTTGTGATGGTGTAGTTGAACATGCTGAAATTGCCGGAGGAATTGCCGAAGGCCAGCACCGGCTGTTTGCCGATCTCGCGGACGATGTTCGAGGCCTTGTTCATCTTCAAGTCTTTTAGGATGAACTCGCCGCGCAGAACCTTGTCGTCCTTCGTGCAGAGGTAGTTCACTCCGTTCGTGTCCCCTTGATGCAGCGCGGGATGCCGGGCATCGGTGAAAATCTTGAACTGGTTCGCGTTGAGGCAGGAAAATGCCTCGACCATCGGCAGGTAGAAGGCTTCGCCCCACTTGAGGTTTTTCATGCCCTCCGGGGATGTCTCCATGAATATTCGCGTATAGGCCTCGTTGCCGCCTCCGAAGCGGACGTCCCGCCAGGAGCCCAAGCCCAAATACCGCCGCCAGCAAGGCGGCGACCGCTTTTTTCTTTCCCGATCACTCCAAATCCTGATATGTACCTGCAAGAATTGCGATGCCGAGGAGCGGAATCACCGGCCCGGCTTCTCCCGGAACTCTTTCCCCCATAAGGCCTGGCAAACCGCGTCCATGATCTTTTCTTCCCAGATATAGTTGCCGCTGAACTGACCGGTTGAGCGCGGGTCCTCGTCGGGTTCTATGCTCAGGCCGTTGAGCGCGTAAAGAAAACCATCCTTCGTGCCGGGGCGATGGAACATGCCGGAGAGCAAGCCGTAAGCTTCTCCGGTATGACCGGCGAGATCGACGGCGAACTCCCGGCAGACACGGCCGGTGCTGTCGCCGTAAATCCGGTATTCCCCGAGGCCGTAATTCAGCATGGTCCCGTCATAGGTGTCCCCGTTCTTTTTCACGGGGTCGTAAACCCAACGGGGCCGGAAGAGCTCGGCGTTCGACGCGGGTCGCAGGACCCGCCGGCCGCGGTAGAAACCGTCGTTCATCAGCATTTCCAGAGTGTGGCCCATCTCGGCAAAGGAAATCCGAAGGCCGCCCTGCGGGTAGAACGGCGTGGCGTTGGTGCCCGGGACATATCCCTTGAGGCTGTATAGCTGTTCGCCGATGAAAAGCGTATCCTTTTCCGGACGCTGCCCCGCGTAATCGTCGATAACGCTTCGCCAGGGCGCGGTATCACTCCATTGGCCGTCAGCATCCTGCCGCCGGTAAAGCGTCCCCAGTTCCGCGAAAGCCTCGCGGCTCAGATTGTCCGGTACATAATCGGCCTCGGTGGAAAGCTGTTTCAGTATGTGCCTTTTCTGGTAATGGTCGAACCGTTCGCCGGTGACGGCCTCGATGATTGTCCCCAAAATGCCGTAGTTCAGATTGCTGTAATGGAAGAATTCGCCCGGGGGCTCCTCTTTCGGGGCGAAGTGAACGCCGCCGTCCCACCGGCGCCCCTGCGGGATGAAGAACTCCTGCAGGTTCACATCCGGCGGCGCCGCGTCCAGATACGCGCCGCCGTCCCGCAGCGAAGACGTATGGCAGGCCAGCATCTCCAGCGTAATCGGCGTATCGGGAAAGGCGGGATTCCGGAGGGTGAAGCCCAGGTATTTGCTGGCGTCGTCGTCGAGACGTACCTTGCCCTGCTCCACCAACTGCATCAGGGTAAAGGCGGTGAACTGCTTGGAAAGGGACGCAATGCGAAACCGGGTATCGCGGGTCATCGGTTCGCTCGCGCCGGCGCTGTCGATATGGCGGCTGCCGAGGAAGCGGGAATACACTTCTTGCCCGTCTTTGTAGAGGATGATGCCCACGCCGGGCGCCTGCAAAGGCCCCGCCTGATGGACCAGTTCGTCCAGGGTTTCGTCGAGATGGACCCTGGCGGTAAAGCCCAGTGCCCGGGTGGCGATCCAGTTCGGCGACAAGCCGTTTTCGGGCGAAGGCTCCGCTGTCGCGGTCCGGACGGTGCTGCCGGCCACGACGCCTGTTGTCAGAACGGCCGAGAATACCCAGGTCAGGAGTTTTTTGTTCCTCATCTTTTAATGTCTTCCCCTTTCATTCGCTGTCAATCGTGTTCTGCCTTGTCCGCCTGTGGCCCGCCCCGGGCGAGGGGAAATTGTCGTTCCCCCGCCTGCCGCATGATTCCATGTCAGCCGGCCGCTTCGTCGGCTTTGGCCCTGGCGTTGATGATAAGCGTGCTCGTGATGTTGGACGCCACGTTGCCGACGGTTTCCACCATGCTCGAAATCGAGTCGAGGCACAGGAACAGCGCCACCGCTCCGCCGGGCACACCGACAGCCGCGAAGACCGTGGAAAGCCCGATGAGAGACGCACCCGGTGAGGACGGTAGCGTGAAGGCGACGATGAAGGTCGAGAGCAGCAGCGACAGTAGCGTGTTCATATCCAACGCAATGCCATACGTCCGGAGCATCATGGTGGAGACGAGAGCGATGTAAAGTCCTGTGTGGTTCATATTGAGCTGGACGCCCACCGGGAGCGTGAACATGGCGAGCCGCTTGCTCACGCCGAGTTCATCCACGCAGAAGCCTATGGTTTGCGGCAGGCCGACACTGGAAGCGTTCATGGTAAAGGAAACGGGCATGAAGGGCACGATCTTCTTGAGGAAGGCAACAGGCGAAATGTCCCCGAACGCCGCCAGAAAAATCACGCAAACGAAAAGCACGAGAAGCGTTCCGAGAACGTCGCTCACCAAGACAATTCCCAGTGAAAACAGTACGTCGAGTCCGGCGGACAGAATGAGACGTACCATGGAAGCAAAGACAATCAAAGGACTGCAGCGCACGATGACCTCGAGTACTTCCATGCACAGGCGGTTCATGAATTCGATGACCTCCTTCACCAGCGCGGCCCGGTCTCCTGCCCGGTTGATCATCACGCCGAAAAAACAGGCAAGGAACAGCACCTGAAGGACGTTTCCTCCCAGGAAGGGCGTGACGAGGCTGCTGGGAATGATGCCGACAATCATGTCCTGCAGGGAAAACTTGGCCGCCGCGCTTTCCGCCGGAATCATCGGCAGAAGCTCAGGCATCCCGCTGGAGAAGAAAAGACAGCCGGCGGCAATAGCGGCCACGGTGGTCACCAGAAGTTTGGCAATGGAAAAGCCAACGAGCCTGCCGCCAAGGCGGCCCACAATCGTCGCGTCCGTGATGCTGGTGATGCCGGACAGCACCGCGAAGAAAATCATTGGCGTCACCATCATGGAAAGGGCGTTCAAGAACATGAGCTCCAGCGAACCGCAAACGACGTGGTCGATGACATGGATGACCGCTTCATCCAGGCACGCTTTCATCATAAGCCCGCAGCAAATCCCTGCCACCATTGCCGCGAGAATTCGCCACACCTCTTTCTCGCTCGTCTCATGGACTTTGATGGTAACGATGTTTTCCCCGTTTCGGCGGTTGAAAGCAAGCTGGGAGCGATACGCCTTCAGGATCATTGTGCGGTAGGTGTCCATGCCGTCTTCGTCGTAGGCGGCGACATCCACGAGGGGATTGCGTTCCTCACCGTCGAAAGAGAGGCGCAGGCTCAAATCTCCCCATCGGTTCTGGACGGCTATGCGCATTTCCTTGGCGCCCATGCTATGCGCCCGGAAGAACAGCTCCTCTAAAAGCAGTGACGCTTGGTCAATCGCCCGTTCGGGGATTTTCCTTTTTTCCAGCTCTTCGCGAACGAGGTCCGCGATATCGGGAAAATTCTCCTCGTTGGCAATCAAATACTCTTTTGCTTTCATCGTATCCTAACAACACCTCATCCGTCAGATCTGAGGGAGAAACGGGCTCAGGGCAAGCTGCGCCGGTAACGGTTTCTCAATCCTCGATCTTGATGAACTCGCTGAAGCCTGTAAGATTCAGGACGCTGAGCACGGTGGCGTTCACATGGAGGAGCTTCATGCTGCCGCCGGCATCGTCCATCATGTCTTGGGCGATGAGCAGGACACGGAGCCCGGCTGAAGCGATATAGGACAGTTCCGCCAAGTCGAATGTCAGGTCCGTGACGCCGGCGAGCTCCGAGCGCACCACCTGGTCAAGCTCCTTGGCCTCCTTTACCGCCAGCCGCCCGATCAGATGCAAGGTAAGCGCGTTTCCATTCTTTTCTCTTCTGATTTCCATGATATATCAGCCTCCAATGCAAATTCTCTTCTTGATGGTCAAATTGTTTTTCCTTTGTGACGCTCATAGCTGATATCGTCCGACATGCTGCGCGCCAAAAAGATGCCCAGCCCGCCTATCTGGTGTCGTCGGGGATATAAAGCCACCGCTCGTCGGCCACGCTCCAGCAATCGAAAAAACACATGTCGTCCCGCGCGGATCAGTCAGCAAAAGCCGCTGACAACGCGTCCTGTCCGACGCTTCCCGTGCAGAGGCTGACGCCCGGCGTATCGCCTATACTACCATTCTCTATAATATCAATTTGTATGTCAATCGGCAAGCAAAAAGCGCCCGCATTTGGTCAAGACGCTCCGGGGACAGGAGCAAGGGGAAGCAAATGGTTTGTTAGTCCCGCGTGAAAAGGTCCATATCCGCGGCGCAGCACATTATCCTGTCGCCGGAAAGGGTGATGCCGATTCGCAGGCGACGCCCCGGCCGCGCTTGGAGACGGCAAATCCCGCAGGACGGCCGGAACCGCGCCGCCGCCCTCATCATTGCGGTGTACTCGTCGCTGTTCGTTCCACGCTTTTCTCCGGGAGAAACGCCCCGGCCTGTTCAGCGTCCCGTTAACGCTTCCTGGCCTTTCGGTATCATGGCTGAGGAATCGCTCCGGATACTACGCGACCTGTCGCCGGACGAGACCGGCGAAGATGCCGTTCTTCGCCACCAGCTCGTCGAAGGTGCCGCTTTCCGCCACATGGCCGCCGTCCATCACGATGATGCGGTCGGCGTTCCGGATGGTGGAAAGGCGATGGGCCACCACGATGCGGGTGGCTTTCAGGCGGTCAAGGCTCTCGGTGACGATGGCCTGGGTACGGTTGTCGAGGGCGCTGGTGGCCTCGTCGAAGATTACGATGGCGGGATGCGACGCCAAAGCCCGCGCGATCAGGATGCGCTGCTTCTGCCCGCCGGAGATGTTGGAACTGCCCTCGCTGATCATGGTCTGCATCCCCATGGGCATCTGACGGATGTCATCGGCAATGCCTGCGGCCTCCGCTGCCTCCCAGGCGTCGTCCTGGGTCAGGGCGGTGATGCCGACGATATTGGTGAAGATGTCTCCGCTCATGAGCTGCCCGTTCTGGAGTACGACGCCCATCTGGGAGCGCACGGAGACGGGGGACAGGCTGGAGAGGTCCTGCCCGTCGTAATACACGGCGCCGCTTTTCGGCGTCTCGAAGCCCAGCAGCAGGCGGAGGAGCGTGGTTTTCCCGCAGCCGGAGCGACCCACGATGGCGATATGCTCCCCGGCGGAAATTTGGAAGCTGACGTCTTCCAACACGTTCTTGCCGCCCTCCACATAGGAAAAAGTCAGATTGCGAATCTCGATGGCGCCGGTCAGGAGTTCCGCGTCCACCCGGTCCTCGGTGGTTTCCGGCACGGCGTCCAGAATGATCCGGAGGTTTTCCAGCTGGGGCCGGAGCGATAGGATTTCGAGGGCGGCGGGGAACATGGCGATCAGGCTCGCGTTGAATCCAGCGTAAGCGGCATGGAAGGCCAGAAATTTGGCGTAGTCGATGGCGTCTGTGGCCGGGGCCTTTCCCGCCATGTTGACGTAGTAGAAGACGACGTAATAGAGAATCAGGGACATCAGCAGGGGCTGTACGGCGCCGCAGATTTCCATATAGTTTACCTGCCAGCGCTTTTTGACGCCCCACTTGCGTTCTTCGCCAAAGGTTTTGCTCCAGAGATAATAGGCCTGCTCCTCCATGCCCTGTACCCGGAATTTCGTGAGCCCGGCAAAAATCTGCTGGACGATGCCTGAGGTGGTGTTCCGGGCCGTGACCATGTTCCGCTCCGCCCGCACATGATTCCGCAGGACCCATCCCATGAAGAGCCCGTACATGAGCCACAGGCCGATGGCCACCGTTGCCAGCTTGAAGCTGTAATAGCACATGAGGATGAGACTCCAGAAAGAGAAAAGAAAGTTGAAGATTTGCGCCGGCAGCTCGCCCTCCAGCGTGACCTTCACAACGTTCATAGCCATCAGGCGGTTGGCCAGGTCCCCAGTCTGGATATTGCGGAAAAAACGGGTGGGCAGCGCCAGAAGCCGCCCCCAGATACCCGCTTCCACCGCCATGTCGAGATGCGTCGTGAAGCGAAGGGCAGCGACGGATCGCACGACGGCCATGACCGCCGTCGTGAGACCGGCGACGATGGAGACCTGGGCGACGGTGGCCAGCCCTTGCCGGTCGAGGATGGGGATGATGTCCCGGAAGACGGTTTCGGTGATGACGGGCGTCACGAGGGGAATCAGGCCCGCGACGATGCTGGTCAAAAGAATGGTCTGCCAATCGCTGGCCCAGGTCCGTCGGACCATGTCCCGAATAAGGCCGGAAAGGGTCAGCTTCTCCACGGGAAGCCCCGCGTAGCAAGCGAAAGCATCCTTGTCGACGTTTTTCGCCACGTCTTCGGTGACGGGAATGCCCTCGGGATGCTCCATGGTGACGAGGGTATAGGATTTCACGGAGGCGGGGAGCAGTGCTGCCAACGCTCGCTTGCCGTCCGGTTCACCCGTGGGATTGTAATAGCCGAGCATGACGCCGCCGTCTTTTTCCTGCCAGCCGGGGTTGAGCGTCACCAGGCGCATCTGCATATTACCCTTCTGCACCAGGCGCTTCAGGATGCCGAACTGGTCAATCTTCTGGACAAGCTCCGGAGCGATGTCGATTTTTTCCGTGGGAAGCAAGAGTGCCTGAGCGACACGCCGCACGATGAAGACGGCCTCGCCCAGCTTTTTCCGGGTGCCGCTCCCGGTGTATTCGGTATGGACGATCTCTTTTTCGTCCAGCAGCAGGGAGACAGCTTCCTCCATCAGGCGCTTCGACTGGTGCCTGCGAACGGCCAGGCGTTCCCGGAGGCGACTGTCCTCGCTGCGGAACCGCGCCCCCAACAGCATGGCAAAAATGCCCTCGTGCTCGGCGAATTCCTCCATCAGCGCGTCGTGGTTATCCTCCGTACCCGCCAGGACTTCGCCGTCCTTCCAGAGCAACAGCGTTTCATCGCCCCGGTCGGCGATGAGCCGCAGCCAGGGCACGGAAATCAGGCCGCCGAACCAGCGGCGCATAAGGGGGAGAAGTTCCGCCGCCTTCACGTTTTCGAAAGGGACTTCCTCGATTTGGGATTCCTCGGTGACATAGAGCAGGGTGTCGATTTTCCTGAACCCGTCCATGGCGGGAAAGGCGCCGTCCCCCGCGGCCAGTTCCATCAGATAGACCCGGCGGAAGGAGCTTTTGTCCTGGGTGACGGCATAGACTTCCGCCGCGCCGGAGACGAGGCGGATGAATGTGTCCTCGTTTTGCAGCCGGATTCTTTGGCCGGGCAGAAGGGTCCGCATGGCTGTTGTCTTGTCACGGTTTTCCATCAGTCCTGCGCCTCCTGCTTGCTTTGTTCCTCAATGAGACGGCGATAGGGGCCGTCATGCCGCATCATTTCATGGTGCCGGCCCCGTTCCGCGATTTTGCCGTGGTCGAGGACGATGATTTCGTCGGCGTCGCGGATGGTG
>JAEEGL014627721.1_pt1 | contig 23240 bp, 23 predicted proteins | sample 9134231 | NCBI WGS metagenome assembly JAEEGL01 (sample SAMN16246548, study PRJNA631951) | gut metagenome | biome: gut microbiome; feature: rumen; material: fiber-attached | host: Bos | place: Iran: Karaj | collected 2018-10
ACTACCATTGAAGTGGACCGCCGTGAACCGGACCGTGAAGTGCTCTGTGAGCTCTGTGAACTCTGTGAACTCCGTGAGCTTTGATGAGCTGAGGAGCCTGAACCGGCTGATGAGACAGATGACTGCGATGAAGCAGATGCGAAACTTGAAGATGCTTGTGATGATCCTGAAGAAGTCAGGCTTTGCGAAACCGTTGAAGATGAGCTGCCGGATGACCCGGAGGAAGCGTCAGAGGATGATGACTGCTCATCTTCTTTCGTAAGTGCTTCCATCGAAACATACCAGTTGTCTCTGTCATATATTTCCTGAGCATACAGAAGCGCATCAGCTGCGAATTCATTTGTGACTCCCTTTTCCTCCATGTACCAGTCGGAGTAAAGAGTCGTTGTCTTGACATCGACGCTCGGTATCATGCTGTTGCTGCCGGGAACGGCAAACGCAACCACATACCTGTCACCGTCAAGTTGTTTGGTAAGTGCAAGGATATCATTCCTGTCAGTAACGACAGTATCGATGTCAAAAAGACTCCTTGCCCTTATCTGAACTATGAATTCCTGCTTATCCCTTATATTCATCAGCTCCTCAAGATCCTGCCCTGAGAATGTGCTGACTGCAAAAATCTGGTAGTTTGAACTTTTCACCTCATCAAACATGAGAAAGGAAGAATTCTTTCTGACCCGGTCAAGCTCCGTGAGGTCAAAGCTGTTCTCCTCGTCCATGCCGTTCAGAAACACATATCCTGAAAGATTATCCGATCTTGAAAGCCTGAGAGCCTGCCGTATGTCATCACCAGTGTTATCAGTAAAGACCGGATGCTCTTCCTTCGCCGATCTGAAAACTATCCAACCCGCTAATCCCTGGTTTTGAGCCGCGAGTTTTCTGAATGTCTTCAGAGTGTCTTTCTCAAAACCCGGTGCGAAAAAATCCTGTGTAAGTCTGTCCGTCAGGACCCGCTGAATATCCTTTTCTTTCTTGAAGCCCTCAAACAGCTGCGTGACCGATGGCAGCTTTCCGTCTTCAATGAACGGTATCTTGAAGGCATCTTTGTATTTTACCTTCAGGATTCCCATCGCCAGCACAAGCGCCAGCAAAATGAGCAGAATACCCGTAAACAGCTTTTTCAGCAGTCCGCCCTTTTTCTCTTCTTCCTCGTCGTTCGGCTCTGCGTATGCTGTCACATCTGCCACCTTCAGTCCGTCGCACGGAAGGTTGAACATGACACACCTGAGTATGTCGAATGCGCTCTGGCATGCCAGATGTGTCACTCTCTGTCTGTTTCCGGAAAAGGAGCATCTCTTTACGAAAACGGTATCGTTATCCGCCACCGCGATATATACGGTTCCGACAGGATTTGTCTCTGTTCCTCCTGTAGGACCGGCATAGCCTGTTGTCGCCACCGCATAATCCGATCCTGTAAGCCTCTTTACGCCCTGTGCCATCTCAACGGCCACCTGCCGCGATACTGCAGTATATGTATCCAACATCTCCTTCGGGACGTTAAGCACCCTGTGCTTCTGCTCGTCCGAGTATGTGCACACGCCGAGACTGAAGACTGAAGACGCTCCTGGTATCGAAGTGATCCTGGATGACAGTGTTCCTCCTGTGCAGCTCTCAGCTGTCGATACGGTCTGATTCCTCTCAATGAGAGTATTCACCAGCACCTGCTCGATGCTGTCGACATCGACTCCGTAGATATTGTTGTGGATGATCGAGTCAAGCTTTGAATAAGTATCGTCGAGAAGCGCGTCTGCTTCTTCCGGGCTCCGTGCAAGGGCCGTAAGCCTTATCTGGACCTCTCCTTCCTTGGCATATACAGCCACAGAAGGATTCTCCCGGTCGATGAGGGGCTTTATACGGGTCTCAAGATCGCTCTCTCCGAGACCGATCGTCCTTACATATCTGGATCTTATGGTTCCGTTTACGAGCTTCTTGAGCAGAGGGACTACGGAATCCTCCATCATGTGTTCCATTTCCCTCGGCACTCCCGGAACGAGGATCGCCATCTTTTCACCGTCTATGAATACGATGCCTGGCGCCGTCCCGTGAGCATTATCCAGGTATCTGCCCTTACGCGGGACATATGCCTGTCTTCTGTTGTTCTCGGTCATTATCCTTCCGCTCTTCTTGAAGAAGGATTCGATCTTGTCGCAAATATCCTGGTTGAATACCAGATCGTCATTGTACACGCCTGCGATGGTCTGTTTCGTCAGGTCGTCGTCCGTTGGTCCGAGTCCTCCGGAATAAATGACGATATCGCTCCTGCCCTTTGCAAGGGTCGCAGCCTCCCTGAGCCTGGTCGGATTATCTCCTACTACCTGCTGATTGAAGACTGATATGCCGAGGGCAGACAGTTCTCTTGCGATGAACTGCGCATTGGTATTCACTATGTCACCGAGAAGCAGCTCGGTACCAACGCAAATGATTTCGGCTTTCATTGTGTTATCCTCATAAAAGGTTTTATGCGGTCAAAAAATGTCAGTTAAGTCCGATAACGATCCTCTCCACGTTCCGCGTGGCTTCTTCCTCAAGCCTGTAAAGCTCTTCGAGGCCCATCTTTCTTTCGGCCTCGATGACCTCTTCAAGTCTCGGCTTTGTCTTGGGATGAGCAGGAGTGAATATGGTGCAGCAGTCCTCGTACGGAAGTATGGAAGTCTCAAACGTATCTATCTTTCTGGCTATCTCGGTGATCTCGATCTTGTCCATTCCGATGACCGGCCTGAATATGAGCATCGAGACGGATGCATCGGTGGCCTGCAGAGCATCTATGGTCTGGCTAGCCACCTGGCCCAGGCTCTCTCCGGTTATGATGGCCTTGGCTCCGTAATGAACGGCAAGCTTTTCGGTGATCCTGAGCATGCTCCTTCTCATCAGTATGGTAAACAGATCTTCCTGCCCATGGTCTCTTATGTATTCCTGAGGCCGCGTGAAAGGCACCACATGGAGATTGATCTCGCCGGTATAGTCGACTATCTTCTCGCAGAGAGTGACGACCTTCTGCTTTGCCCTTTCGGACGTGTACGGAGGGCTTGCGAAATGGACTGCCATTATGGACATCCCTCTCTTTGCCATCATATATGCCGCCACCGGGCTGTCTATGCCTCCGGAAAGCATCAGCGCTCCCTTACCGGAAGATGTCACCGGCATGCCGCCTGCTCCGGGCTCCTTTCCGGAATGGATATATGCTCCGAAGTCCCTTATCTCGACCATAACGGTGACCTCAGGGTCTTCAACATCCACCTTCAGATGAGGGAACTTCTCAAGTAGGACATGTCCGAGTTCCCTTCCTATCTCGGGACTGGTCATCGGGAAGTTCTTGTCGCTCCTCTTTCCTCTTACCTTGAACGTCCTTGCATTTTCCAGCACGTCCTTGAGGTAGACGGGAGCAAGCTCCGCTATCCTGTCAAAATCCTTCTCACATTCCACGGCCTTTGCGACATTGGCTATTCCGAACACCTTCTTCACCATCCGGTAAACTTCGTCCATGTCGATGCCGTCGCTTTGCGGGATTATATAAAAGGTGCTCTGTGCATGGCTGATGTCAAACTCGCCGAATCTTGATATCCTCTGACGGATCTGCTTTATGAGCATGGCCTCAAAGGTCGACTTGTTCAGTCCCTTGAGGGCAAGCTCGCCTGCATAGCACATGATTATCTCTCTATTTTCCATATTTACCTTTATCTGTCTGAATTTATCTGTTAACTTTCTGAAGTCTTTCCCTTGCCTGTCTAAGTCCGTCAATAAGCGCATCCACATCCCGTTCTGTATTCTGCGGGCCGAAGGATACTCTGAGAGCACTGTCGACCCTGTTCTTTGCAAGATGCATGCTCTCCAGCGTATGGCTGTCGGAGCCTCTTGAGCAGGCTGATCCGGATGAAACGCATATTCCGAGACTGTCAAGGAAATGCAGCAGCGTCTCGCTCCTGTAACCAAGGAAAGAGAAGTTCACCGTGAACGGAGCCGAATTCTCGGGGCTGTTGATGACTACGTTATCAAAAGCACTAAGGCCATCCAAAAGCCTGTCATGAAGGATCACGTACTTTTCCATGGACTCCTTCATTTCGTCTTTATGTATCTCTACGGCCTTTGCAAAGCCCTGTATGTACGCAGTGTTCTCCGTTCCGGATCGGAGGCCTCCCTCCTGTCCGCCGCCTGCAAATACAGTCTTGATGTTGACCCCGCTTCTGGCATACAGCCCGCCTATGCCCTTTGGTCCGTTTATCTTCTGTGCCGAGAAAGACATCGTGTCTATGCTAAGCTTCATGACGTTCAGTTCGTATTTCATGAAGCTCTGAGTGGCATCCACATGGACAGCGCATCTCTTGTTCTTCCGCTTTACCGCCTTTGCGACGCGTTCTATGTCTATTATCGCACCGGTCTCATTGTTTATATGGATGAGACAAACCAGGCAGGTAGTGTTGTCAACGGCATCTATGATCTTCTGAGCATCCACCGTGCCGTCTTCCTCCGGATCGATGAAGACAGGCTCAAAGCCCTGTTCTGCCAGGAACTCGAAGGGATATCTTACGGCAGGATGCTCATATCCGGTAGTTATTATCCTTTTACCCCAGTGCTTCCTTGCAAGAGCCAGGCCGTATATCGCAATATTGTTGCTCTCACTGGCCGAAGCAGTGAAATGGATCTCATTGTCCTTTGCCTTCAGGGAATCCCGGATGACATGCCTTGCCTTGTTCATTCTGAACTCGCTCTTTGCACCGATATCATATAACGATGAAGGGTTCGCGAAGTCATTCTGCAAGCTGTCGTAGATGACCCGGCTGACTCTGGGATCCACCGGAGTCGTAGCCGCATTGTCAAGATATATCATTTCTTTTCTCTCTTCTTATTTATGAGCATGCCAAGCTCTTCACTGGAGGACTCGGACCACCTTATGTTCCAGTTCCAGTAGGTCTCGTTATATGCCTCCTCGTACCGCTCCTCGAAGGCTTCGTTTGTGTCAAAGTCTTCGGCTTCAGGCATCGGCATATACTCTTCTGTCCTGTCCAGATAGCCTTCGATGATGGCGTCAGCCATATCGTCCAGCTCATCGTCTGTGGCATTGTTGTGTACGGGCTGGATCACTGTATCCCTGAACTCCGTTCCCTTGAGAACGATGGTGAATTTGATGTATCTCATACGTGTTCTCCGTACTCATTTCTTAACAATTAATTATATCATAAAGGCCTTTTTCAATACAATATGACACTATTTGCGCGGGGAAATATATTGATTTACATAACAATGTTTTTGGATTATAATCAACAGAGAATAACTATTACAAAGGAGGCACTTCTCCCATGTTGAGCGATATAGAGATAGCACAGGCCGCGAAACTTCTGCCTGTAGAAGAAATAGCAGAAAAGGTCGGCCTTTCCAGAAAGCAGATCAGTCTGTACGGCGATTACAAGGCCAAGATCGATCTGAACAAAGTTAAGGACATAAAGGACAAGCACGGCAAGCTTATACTTGTTACTGCCATCAGCCCTACCCCTGCTGGCGAAGGAAAGACCACCACGAGCATCGGTCTCGGCGACGGTCTTGCAAGGCTCGGCAAGGACATCATCCTTGCTCTCAGAGAGCCAAGCCTTGGTCCTGTCTTTGGCATAAAAGGCGGTGCAGCAGGCGGCGGATATGCACAGGTAGTGCCGATGGAGGATATAAACCTCCATTTCACCGGAGACCTGCATGCCATCGGAGCCGCCAACAACCTGCTTGCCGCGATCGTGGATAACCACATCTATCAGGGCAATCAGCTCAATATCGATCCAAGAAGGATAACCTGGAGACGCTGTGTCGATATGAACGACAGACAGCTCCGCTTCATCACGGACGGACTCGGCGGAAGGACAAACGGAACCCCGCGCGAAGACGGCTTTGACATCACTGTTGCCAGCGAGATAATGGCCGTATTCTGCCTTGCCAGCGATCTGCGGGATCTGAAGTACAGGCTTTCCAGGATCGTTGTCGGCTACACCTATGACAATGTACCTGTAACGGTCCGGCAGCTTGGCTGTGAGGGTGCTCTTGCCGCTCTTCTCAAGGATGCAATAAACCCTAATCTGGTCCAGACACTTGAGAACACACCTTGTCTTATTCACGGCGGTCCTTTTGCAAATATAGCCCACGGCTGCAACAGCGCGGTTGCCACGAAGCTCGGACTCAAGCTTGCTGACTACGTGGTTACTGAGGCAGGATTCGGTGCCGATCTCGGAGCGGAAAAATTCCTTGACATCAAGTGCAGGATGAACGGTCTTTCTCCTAATGCGGTAGTCCTCGTTGCCACCATCCGTGCTTTGAAGCATCACGGAGGCGTTGCCAAGGAAGACCTCGGCATTGAGAATGTCGAAGCGCTCAAGCTTGGTCTCCCCAACCTCGGAAGACACATCCACAACATGAAGGACAACTTCGGTCTCCCTGTCGTTGTCGCTCTCAACGCTTTCCCTACCGACACCGATGCCGAAAGAGAAGCTGTTTACGAATACTGCGAAGCTCTCGGCGTAAAGCGGGTGCTGAGCGAAGTATTCGCCAAGGGCGGCGAAGGCGGTATCGCGCTTGCCAACCGGGTCCTGGATGCCATGGAAGACGATACGCACATCAACTTCACCTACGATGACGACATGCCTGTCGACAAGAAGATAAGGGCTGTCTGCACCAAGATATACGGAGCAAAGGATGTCATCTTCACCAAGGCTGCCACGACGATGCTCAGAACCCTGAAGAAGAACGGATACGGAAAACTTCCTGTATGCATTGCGAAGACACAGTATTCCTTCAGTGACGACCAGACTCTTCTCGCCGCCCCGGAGGACTTCACAATGACAGTGAGAGAGCTCAGGCTTTCTGCCGGCGCAGGGTTTGTCGTGGCTGTCATGGGTGAGATCATGACGATGCCGGGTCTGCCTAAGGTCCCTGCCGCACTCAGCATCGATGTGGATGAAAACGGTGTCATCAAGAACCTTTTCTGATCCGTGCAGACATCCAAAACAATAGTCAATTGCAATTGTTTATATTGACGTAAAAAAACGTCACGATATATAATTAAAAAAAAAGCAGTATCTGCTGTAAAGGAGTTCACAAATGGATTTCATCTCATTGTTATCCGGTTTATCCGGATCAAACCCACAGGTCAATAAAGAAGATGCACAGCTTGATCTCAATGATGCCCTGAAGATGTTCAATGTCGTTACAGGCGCTGATACAAAGGATGTTACGCGGAATGATATGGCTGCCGCTATTTCTTCTCTTCTTCCTCAGCTTCTCAACGGTGCAGTAGAGCAGTCAAAGGGATCAGAAACCAAGGACGGCTTCTCAAAGGCTCTTGATGATCACTCAAAGGATGAAGCAAGCAGTTTCACAGGCTTCATGAAAAATGTTGATATGACAGACGGAGCAAAGATCGTCAAGCATCTTCTCGGTTCAAAGCAGGAAGCAGTCGTTGAGGATACGGCTAAGAAGGCCGGACTTGACGCAAAGCAGGTAGCAAAGATCGCAGCTGTCGTTGCTCCTCTTCTCATGAGCACGCTCGGCAAGGCAAACAAGGAAGTAAAGAGCAAGGACGAGAAGGCCTCCACTACAGGTCTCATCGGCAAGCTGGCCTCGAACCCTCGGCTGCTCACAGCTCTTGCAACCGCAGCACTCGGCGGAAACTCCAAGAAGGGCAACAGCAATCTTCTCGGAACACTTCTGACAACGATGCTCAAGTAAATACAGACCACTAAAAAAACGTCCGGTCCGCAGTTGCGGATCGGACATTCTTTTGTCTGCAATATCTGGTTTATTCCTCTGATGAGCTTTCGCTGTCCGAGCTTGAAGAACCTGAGCTGGATGTTTCTTCGGAACTGCTTCCCTCTGAGCTGCTGCTCTCGCTCTCTTCACCTTCAGTATTCTCGCCTTCCTCGCCTTCTGTAGCTTCGCCCTCAGTCTGAGGAACCGGCTCGGCCGGCTCTGTTCCTGCCACGACATTATCGGCAACATCGAGAGCCCTCTGTATCTGAGTATCCTCGGTGATGGAAAGGTTGTAGAATCTCTGTGCCAGATCATCCTCCAGAACCTTCTCGTAATCCGGAACAATGCCGGAACCGTTGTATGGAGCGCTGCTTACAGGTGAAAGCACTGCAACTGTCAGCTCTATTCCTGACCCGTCTGAAAGACGGAATATCTTCTGCAGGGATCCCTTGCCCATCGTAGTCGTGCCGACCACCTTTGCGCCTGCGCGGTCTCTGAGCATGCAGGTGAACATCTCTGCTGCATAGCCTGTCCTGCCGTTCGTGATGACAATTATAGGTAGAGACACGCCTGCCTTGTCTGAAGTATACAGAACTTTTCTCTCTCCGTCCTTATACACGGCATACATGGTAGTGCCGTCTGCAAGGAGTATGTCTGCTGCTTCTGCTGCTGCATCATAGTCCTGGCTGGTGTTCTCTCTCAGGTCGATCACCAGGCTCTTGATATCCTGTCCGAGGAGGCTTGTAACTGCATATTCGAGCTCTGAAGCCGTCTTCCGCTGGAAACCGGAGATCTTGATGTATCCTGAGTTTTTCTCCTTCGAATAGCTCAGTGAAGGAGTGTCATATGACCTGTTCGCAAGCGTGACCTGAGTCGTAGTGCCTTCACGCTGATACTCGATGTTAACAGACTCTCCGGCAAGACCCATTATGCTGTTTTCTGCAGTTTCCTGAGTCATGTTGATGGTGCTTACACCGTCGATCGAAATGATCAGGTCGCCTTTCTCTATCCCCTGCTCACTGGCCGGTGAATTGTCATAGACCTGATACACTTTCATGTATCCACTGTCTTCTTTGCTCTTTATGATATTGACACCTATTCCGTAGATCTTTCCTGAATGGATGTCCATGTGATGCGTGTATTCGGCAGAGGTGAGATATCTTGATTCAGTATCTCCCAGTCCGTTTACATATCCGGAGGACAGTGCATCGAGTATGCTGTCGTTGTTTACGGTCGCGTAATAGTTCTGTCTGACCATGGCATCGATATCCGATATCTTGTCATACAATGCTTCCTTTGCATTGACCGACTCGATCTTGTTTTCGAACAGTCTGGTCGAAAGAAGCATGGTAAGGACGAAGCATACCGTCAATGATATGAACAATATGGTCAATGCCAGGCTTACTGATATTTTCTTCTTCATAAATGTACTCTAATGTTCTCTGTTTCCTTTTTTAATCGTGGTAGCTCACAAACGGCCTTCCCGCGAGATTATAGCTCTCCGGGTTCACCGTGGCTCCGTTGACCCTGATCTCAAAATGGAGATGAGGACCTGTTGAGTTACCGGTTGAGCCGACATACGCAATTGTCTGTCCCTGAGTGACGTATGATCCGAGACCAACGGCAAGTGACGAGCAATGACCGTACAATGTCATGTTTCCGCCGCCGTGGTCGATAATGATGTAGTTTCCGTAGCCTCTGTTCGAATAAACTGCCTTGATGACCGTTCCTGAGTTGGAAGCTACTATAGGCTGTCCGAGTATGTACGGACCGCCGTATTTACTGATATCTATGCCGGTATGGAAGTCTCTGTACCCGAACAGTGTCCTCCAGCCGTATGGCGAGGAGATGTTTCCGTTTGTCGGTACAGGCCAGATATATTCACCTCCGACAAAAGGCTGTTCCCCCTGAGTGCCGAATTCAGCCTCGACTGCATTCTTTGCAGCGATATACTGTGCATATACCTCTGACTGTGTCTGGTTTGCAGCCTGTTCCTGCCGCTCAAGATCTGTCAGATTGGAATTGATGGTCTGAAGAAGTCCCGCAAGCTCTTTCTGCTTCTTCTGCAGAGTCTCCTGCTTCCGGTTGAGTTCGTCCAGTTCCTGCTGGATCTCCTCCTCTTCTTTCTTGATTGCCTCCATCTCCTCGGTGATCCTCTTCATCAGATTGGTGTCGGCTACCGATATCCTCTGAAGGGCATCGGTGCTGGTCATCAGCTGTGAAAAGCTGTCCACACCCAGGATCGCAGACATGGAGCCGGAGGTCCTCATGATGTACATTGCCTTGAGCCTCTCCTTGAAGAGAGCGTCGGTAGCTATGAGATCCGCCTTCTTTTTCTCAAGCTCCTCCTGCTTTTCCTTGAGCCTGTCGCTTGTCTCACTGATCTGGGTATTCAATATGGATATCTGGTTCTTGACCAGGTTGACCTGCGTCTGGGCATTCTTCTTGGCTGTCTCCTTCTTGGATTTCTCATCCTTTATTTCGGAGATCTGCCTGTTGATCTCATCCAGTTTCCTCTGTGCCTCAAGATAGTCATCCTTCGAGTCTGCGCGGGCGATCACCGGCGCAGCAAGTGAGAACACGACCACCACTGCAAGCAGCGCCATCAAAGCTTTTGCAAGTATTCCTTTTTTACCCTTTTCCATATGTGTCGACGCCTCCTTAGACCTTGAGGTATCTTCTCATCGAGATGGCACTTCCGAATCCGCCTATGATCCACCCGAACAGGAGAAATCCTCCAAGCAGGAACGGAAACACCTTCATGTACGGCACCATCGAGAGACTGAGCATCCCGATGAAACCGGTTGCCTGTGTTGTTATGTAGTTGAACAGATATACATAGCCTGCGCTTATTAAGACAAAGGTTATGATCGCCGAAACGGTCCCTATCAAGAAGCCTTCAACGACGAACGGCAGCTGTATGAATCCGTTGGTGGCACCGACGAACTTCATGATGTTGATCTCTCTTCTTCTTGCATATACCGTGAGCCTGATAGTATTCGAGATGACGACCATGCTGACCATGAAAAGAATGGCCAGTATGCCGATACCGGCATAATATGTGGTGTTCTTGATGGCTATGAGCACATTTGCAAGCTCCGTAGGTGTGGAGACATAGTCTATGCCGTCCATGGACGAGAACCTGAGAGATACCTGATTCAGCTTGGTAAGGTCCTTGATGTGGACTCTGAAGGAAGCCGGAAGCGGATTGTTTTCACCCTGATAGCCTGTAAGAAGATTGGCATAGGAGCCCAGATAGTTCATCTGTTCCGCCAGTGCTTCTTCCTTGGATACATATGAGTACTTCAGTACATCCTCATCGCTCTCAAGAGCGGATTCCATGCTGGTCTTGTTCTCTTCGCTTATGTCATCCTTAAGGTAGATGACTATCTCATTCTGTTCGCCGAGATACTTGATGAAGCTGTTGACATTGATCGCCAGCGATCCGCATATGCCTACAAGAAGGAGGCACGATGCAACGACACCGACGGATGCCACGCTCATCAGCTTATTGTGGAAGAAGTTTCTCACGCCCTGTTTGAACAGGTACTTGAAGCTTGAGAATTTCATCTTTTCACCGCCTTCCCCGGATCGTTGACATAGTCATTGACTATGACACCTGCTCTCATCTCTATTATCCTTCTGGCATATGCTCTCGCGAGCTCATGCTCATGGGTAACAACAAGGACGGTCGTTCCGATGGAGTTGATCGCTTTCAGCAGTTCCATGATCTCGATGGACAGCTGAGGGTCGATGTTTCCGGTAGGCTCGTCGGCAATGACGAGATCCGGATTGTGAACGAGTGCCCTGGCCAGAGCCACTCTCTGCTGCTCACCGCCGGAAAGCTGTGCAGGCAGCATGTCAGCCTTGTTTGCGAGACCGACAAGGCTGAGGATATATGGGACTCTTTTCTCGATCTCCTTCTCGTCGATATTGGTCACTCGCATCGCGAATGCCACGTTCTCCGATGCCGTGAGCTCGGGTATGAGCCTGAAGTCCTGGAAGACTACTCCCAGCGTCCTTCTCATGTAAGGAACGTCCTTCTCCTTTATCTTGGAAAGGTCATAGCCGTTGATCACGATCTCGCCTTCTGTGGCCTTTTCCTCTCTGAGCATCAGCTTGAGAAAAGTCGATTTTCCTGCTCCGGAATGTCCGAGGACGAAGACGAACTCGCCTTTATCCACATGTACAGTCACATTCTTGAGAGCTGTAATGTTAGGTTCATAGACCTTTGTAACGTTCTTGAAATCTATCATTATACTAATCCTGACCGCAATAAAACTGAAGCCTAAAAGCAGAAATATGCCGCCAGAAGTTCCATATACATTTCAGGCGGCAATTCTATTAACATTAATACTGATCCTGTGTGGACTGCAGATACTTCTTGACCATGAGAGCTACTTTGAACACTATGGCGTCATCGAATTTTCTCAGGTCGAGACCGGTGATCTTCCTGATCTTTTCGAGACGGTAAACCAGAGTGTTTCTGTGAACGAACAGTCCCCTTGATGTCTCGGACACATTCAGGTTGTTCTCGAAGAAGGACTGTATAGTGAACAGTGTCTCCTGATCGAGACTCTCTATCGAGCCCTGCTTGAACACTTCCTTTAAGAACATGTCGCACAGAGTGGTAGGAAGCTGATATATGAGTCTGGCAATGCCGAGGTTGTCATAGCTGACTATGGATCTCTCCGTATCGAAGACCTTGGCGACCTCAAGAGCTATCTGGGCCTCCTTGAAGGAAGTCGCAAGATCCTTGATGTTGGCTGCCGGTGTTCCGATCCCCACGACGGCCTTGATGTAATACTCGACATTGAGCGTATCGACTATAGAGGCTGCGAGTTTCTCGATATCCTTTGTGTCAATGCCCTTCTTGAGCTCCTTGACAAGGACCGTATCTGTCTCGTTGGCATCGAAAACGAAATCCTTCTGCTTGTCCGGGAAGATGTTCTGGATGACTTCGAAAGTAGACATGTCCTTCTGCCGCGCCACCCTGATGATGAGAACGACCCTCGGAGTGTCTCCCGAGAAATGCATCTCCCTCGCTCTTGCATATATGTCACCGGGCATGATGTTGTCCATAACGACATTCTTGACGAAGTTGAGCTTATCAAGCTTCTCGTCATGATACTGCAGAAGATTCTGCAGTGAGATGGCGATAAGGCCTGCGAACCTGTCCCGGGTCGAATCCTCTCCCTCGACAAATGCGAAATAGTCATTTCTCTTGGAATTTGAAAAGCCCTTGAAGGTATATCTGTTTCTGATGAATGACCAGTTATTGGCAAGTCTTTCCGCCTGTACTCCGTCCTTGACGGTGTCTATCTGGCCGTTGTCGCTGCAGGCGATGACTGTTCCGGTCTCATCGACTACGCCTATCGTTCTGCCGACCGTATCCTTCATCTGCTGGATCACAGTCTGAAACATTCTGTTTGACATATATTCTCTCTGTTTCCTCCATTGTTAAATCTAACAATAAAACATGATAGCTAATTAGTATTTTACACAATGCGAATACAAAATGCAACAGATTTTTACAAAAAAAGCTTCTGTTTTATGTGCAAAACATAAAAACATATGTCAAATGTCATAGAATTGAGCATGGATCATTATACACATTAATTGTGACCTTAGTATTAATTCGATGTGAAGATAAGCTTACAGAGTGGTTACAAACCAAGGAGCGGAAAGATCCGAATGCTTCAGTCTTCCCGCTCTTCCTTTATTGTCTTCACTTCTTCTGCCGTCAGTTTCCTGAAGTTGCCCGGCTTAAGATCCCCGTCCAGCTCCAATCCTCCTATCGACAGCCTGTGAAGGCTTGTCACGCCCAGGGAGAATTCGCCGAACATCCTTTTGATCTGATGGTATATGCCCTGGCTGATCACAACGACACCCGACATGCTGCCTTCCTGCGCAATGAGATCCGCCTTCTTAAGCACCGTTCCGTCACTGAGAGTCATCCCCTTGCGGAACCGCTCTATCACTTCACCCGTTATCGGGCCGTCCACAGTAACCGCATACCTCTTCATCACATGCTTTGACGGACTGAGGATGTCATGCGCGAAGGCGCCGTCGTCAGTGAGCAGCACGAAGCCCGTAGAATCTATGTCCAGTCTCCCGGCCGGAAACAGCTTCCTTTTGGGATATGTGTCCCTGACCAGGTCAACGACCGTTTTTGCTCTGTCCTTAGTCGAACATACGACGCCAAGAGGCTTGTTCATCATAAGATATATGAACTCTTCGTACTCGAGCTTCTTTCCGTCAACAATGACAGCGTCATCGTCGCCGACCTTCATGTCTGCCTCCCTGACCGGAGCTCCGTTGACGGTGACTCTGCCCGAGGTTATCACTTTCCTTGAGTCGCTTCTTGAGAGCTCGAGGGCAGACGAGATGTATTTGTCAAGTCTGATATTCATTTCCGTACGCCCAAAAGCTCCGCCATGTTATCAGCGACTGCGTTCACGACCGTAAAGAAGCGCTCATTCTTCTCTTCCACCATCTTCATGGTGAGAGTCGGATACCCCATCGCGCTGACTATGGGCATCTGGCAAGTGTTGAAATATCTGTAGATCCCCATCAGGGCGGTCTCGGCCCCCATGGTGTTGCATACGGTAATCGCCGCGGCAGGCTTTCCCTTGAAGAGCTGGCTTGCCACCGTCCTCGAATAGAAAATCCTGTCAAACGCATTGCATAATGCGCCGTTTGGTCCTCCGAAGAAAACGGGTGCGCAGACCACAAGACCATCCGAAGCCTGTATCCTGTCGGCCAGATCATTGACGAGGTCATCATCCTGTACGCATCTGTCCATCTTGAGGCAGCTGTAACAGGACAGACATCCCTTTATGTCTCCCTTTCCGAGCCAGTAGATCTCTGAATCGATCCCCTTTTCGGAGAATCGTTCCGCAAGGGCAGCTGCGGTTGCTGCATTATGCCCGTTTCTGTTGGGACTTGAATTGATAATTAATACTTTCATAATATCGATCTGTTCATAAAAGAAATTTATGCCTGTATAACGGAATATTGTGATTTGTCGGGTGTCATGATATAATCTATGAGTATTTTGATTGTAGCATACTTAGCAGCAACTTGAAAGTGAGGAAAACGAAATGATCCTTTGTTTTGACATTGGAAATACCGATATAGATGTCGGCGTTTTTGTAGATGACATTCTTTCAAAGACTTTCAGAATAGAATACGTAAAAGGCCAGCAGAGTTGGGAATATGTCGAACCGATCAAGAGAAGGCTCAGGGAAAATGGTATTGGGATAGATGAAGTAGAGGATTGCATCCTCTGCAGCGTTGTCCATAACACCACCCAGGGCTTTTTTGTTGCTCTGAATGAGGTGTTTGGCTTCAATCCCAAGATGTTCACCAATGACCAGGTCGTCGACATGAAGGTAAAGATAAAGAATCCTCAGGAGGTCGGCACTGATATTGTAGCAAGCTGCCTCGCCGTAAGAGAAAAGTACACCTTCCCTGCCATCGTTGTCGATATGGGCACCGCAACGACCGTTACGGCAATGGATGAAGAGGGCAGCATTCTGGGAGTATCGATACTGACAGGCGTCATTACGTCACTGAACGCCCTTCATGACAGAACGGGTCTTCCTGTCAATCCCGACCTTCCGATCCCGGAAAAAGCCATCGGCACAGACACTCCGAAATCGATCGCCAGCGGAGCGGTATTCGGCCGGGCAGCGATGATGGACGGCATGATAGACAGGTTCAAGGAGGAAATGGGCTGTGATGCTACAGTCTATGCGACAGGAGGCGTTTCCAAGGTAATCTTTCCTCTCTGCAGGAACAAGGCGGTCATAAACAACGACCTGCTTCTCGAAGGCATGTACTGCTATCATCTCAGAAGCAAATGCGACCTTAAGAAATAGATAGAAGGTTTGAATATGATATTCATTTGGTATCCGGAATGCTCCACGTGTCAGAAGGCAAAGAAATGGCTGGATGAGCACGGGATCGCATACTCGGCAAGACATATTAAAGAGGTTAACCCTTCTCTCAATGAACTCCGGAAGTGGTACTCTGAAAACGATATTCCGCTAAAAAAGTTCTTCAACACGAGCGGGATGCTCTACAGGGATCTTGGTCTCAAGGACCGTCTGCCCCTAATGAGTGACGAAGAAAAACTAAAGCTTCTGTCCTCGGACGGCATGCTCGTCAAGAGACCTGTGATCCTCCGAAATGACGGAAAGATAATTCTTGGCTTCTCCGAAAAAGCATACGAAGAAGTATTCAAATCAGTAATATAAGGAGGAACATGTTCTATGACCATTTTCGATGCTTTGACTCTGTTCGGCGGACTTGCGATGTTCCTGTACGGAATGCGCATAATGGGCGCCGCGCTGAGAGAGAGCTCATCTGGAACGCTTAAAAATGCGCTTGACAGCGTTACCAACAATTTCTTCAAGGCTTTCCTGCTTGGAACCGGACTTACCGCTCTGATACAATCCTCGACCGCAACCATAGTAATCACCTCCGGACTTGTCGGCGCGGGCATCCTTTCCGTCCATCAGTCCCTAGGCATAGTCGTAGGAGCCAATGTCGGTACTACGGTGACCGGACAGATCATAAGACTGATAGATCTCAATACGGGAAACGGTGCTTCCTGGCTTCAGTTCTTCAAGCCTTCGACGCTTGCGCCTATTGCGCTTATAATCGGCATCATATTCATTATGGGAGTCAAGGCAAAGAACTCACAGAACATCGGCAACATCGCCATGGGCTTCGGAATCCTGTTCATGGGACTTCTTACCATGACCGATGCGGTCGACCGGGTATCTTCCTCCCCTCTTGTGGAATCCCTTCTCAGAGGCCTGGGAGACAATCCGGTGATCGGTTATGTCACCGGCGCAGGCATAGCTTTCGTGTTGCAGAGCTCATCGGCGACAATAGGAATTTTGCAGGCATTCTCTGCTTCCGGACTTCTGACATTCAAGGCCATATATGCTGTCATCGCCGGCGTATATCTCGGAGACTGTGTCACTACTGCAATCGTTTGCTGGATAGGCTCGAACCGGGACACAAAGCGCGTAGGTATCATCAATATCTTCTACAACCTGGCAAAGACAGCCTTCGTTTTCATATCGATCTTCATCGCGCGCCGTTTCGGTCTCATTGATCATCTGTGGGATGCGACTGCAAACTCCGGCCTTATAGCGAACACGAACACTTTCTTTAACCTCGTATGTGCTTTTGCACTGTTCCCGATCATGAACATCCTTGAAAAGATCGGCTACAAGGTCATCCCGGACGAAAAGGCCCCTGAAAACAAGTACCAGGAGCGTTTCGACGCCCTCAATACTTCCTTTGCGGATACTCCTGCTATCGCACTGAGGAGCTGCTATGACATGCTCAACACAGCATACGGACTGGCTGACAAGAACATAAAGCTGGCATTTTCACTTCTGGACGGATACGATGAAAAAGTGCACCGGGAGATAATGTCTGATGAAGAGTATATCGATCAGATGACCGACCGGTTAAGAAAATACACCGTAGAGCTCCTGCCGCATTTCCATGAGGCAGAACACATCAGCATCCTCAACCAGTATTTCAAGGTCACTACTGAGTTCGAGCATCTCGGTGACCAGGCTGTAAGCATTGCCGAGATTGCAAGGACTCTGTACAACGACTCTAAGCCGTTCTCAACCGCAGCGCTTAACGAGCTCAAGGTCCTTAGAAGCGTTGTAGACGAAATGATGAACGCGTCCCAACGTGCTTTCGAAAAGAGAGATATAAATGCCGCCTACAGGATAGAACCTCTTGAGCAGGTCGTCAGCGAGATCATTGAACGGCTCAAGCTCAAGCACCTTCAGAGGATGGGCGCCGGAGAATGCAGCGTTTACGCAGATGCCTACTACATGAACCTTCTGTCCAACGTCCAGCGTATCGCCGATGTCTGCTCCAATATCGGTCTGGCTACCATAATAAGGGTACATCCTGAACTTGCGGATCAGGAACACTCCTATGTGGATAACCTGCACGAAGAATCCTTCGGCCGGTATGACAAAGAATATGTGGCTTCCAGAGATAAATATATGGGCATGCTAAACGAAACAAAAACGCTGAACCGGGAATGCTGAAAAACTTCAATAAAAGAGGCTGAATAAGCCTCTTTTTTGTTTGCGCATAATCGGCATCGACAAGATTATATGACTGCTTAAGTAGTAAATGTACAGAAATACGAAGAATGTGATATAATGAATTCAATATGGAGGTGTCTCATGGAACTTAATGAAAAGACCATCAGGATGCTCATAGACAAGGCTCTTGAGTACCAGAAAAAGGCCTATACGCCATATTCACGCTTCAATGTAGGCGCTGCGGTGCTGGGAGAAAACGGGATCGTTTACGGAGGCTGCAATATCGAAAACGCATCCTACGGTGCTACCATTTGCGCGGAAAGGACCGCCATGTTCAAGATGGTCAGCGAAGGCTGCACCAAGTTCAATGCCCTGGCCGTCGTGGCTGGTCCAAAGCCTGAAGACAGTCTTCCCTGCGGGATATGCAGGCAGGTCATGACCGAATTCTGCCGGGACGTTTCATCCACGCCGGTAATTATCGCAGGAACAGACGGGGATTATATGATAAAAACGATCCTCGAGCTTCTGCCGATGCCTTTCATGAAATTCGAAGAGAACAACTGAAAATAACAAGGAGAACAATCTATATGGTAATCATTACTATGGAAAACGGAGATGTCATCAAGCTCGAGCTCGATCACGATGCAGCTCCATTAACATGTGAAAACTTTGAAAAGCTCGTAGGAATGCACTTCTACGACGGTCTTACATTCCACAGAGTCATCCCGGGATTCATGATCCAGGGCGGAGATCCTGCAGGAAACGGCACGGGTGGTCCGGGCTGGAGCATCAAGGGCGAATTCCTCTCAAACGGCGTGCCAAATCCTATCAAGCACACAAGAGGCGTCATCTCAATGGCGAGAAGCATGATGCCTGACTCTGCGGGCAGCCAGTTCTTCATCATGCACAGGGATGCTCCTCATCTGGACGGACAGTATGCCGCATTCGGCCGTGTCGTAGAAGGCATAGAGGCCGTTGACAGGATCGCTGAAGTAGATACCGATTTCAGAGACAAGCCTATCAAGCCGGTCATTATCAAGTCCATCGTAATCGAATAATAAACATATGAAAAGACAGGCTGTCACATGACAGTCTGTCTTGCTTTTTGTGTCTATCTCGGGCTATTCCCTCTCATATTCATAAAAGTCATTCATGTCAAGATTATCGAAGATGACCTCTGCCCTTTTGTATCCTTCTTCGAAAAGGATGTCCGCAATTGCTCTGGATACCTTCTGCTGCATTTCAGGGCCTCTCTTCTTCCATGATACCCATGCCATTGCGCACAGTTCGTCCTTCTTGCCGTTTCTGTACAGAGTGGTGTCTGCCCTTTCGACTACGATATGACCTGTTGGCACACCGATTATCTCAGCGATTCGCCTGCTCAGATCCATCGCCAGACCTTCTACCTTATCTTCGCTCACGTTCTTTAAAATAATCTGCGGCATAATACCCTCCTAATCATCTTTTGTGATATATTCTTCTAGTCTACTATTACGGCTACACCGGCAGGAAGACATATGGCACTCTCGTCAGAGATGTGAATAAATCCGAAGCCTTCGCAGAGATGGTCGGGACATACAGATTCTATGAATCTTATCGATCCGTCCTTTACCTCGAGCGTTACCGGCAGGTCAGCTTCGATATGATATATGTCGTCCTTCGTGAGATCGATCGTCATCCGCTTTTCTTCCTTTATGAAGACGCTGGCTGTAGTTCCTGGCTTTCTCGAGAATCTCTGAAAAAGGAACATTCCGACGCCAAGCAGGAAAACTGCTCCGATCAGGAGGACATTAATATTGATCTTTTTCTTTTCTTGCATTTTTAGTCTATATCAGCTTTCTGTCATCCGTTATTATCTTACAGAATGAAGCCCCCGTCAATTATGATATTCTGTCCTGTAATGAAATCAGCGTCATCACTTACGAGGAAGCGGACAGCTTTTGCAATGTCACCGGTCTTACCCAATCTGGAAAGAGGAGTTTCTTCCTCCAAGGCCCTGAGATCGTCCTCCGTATAGCAGTCAAGCATGTCTGTCCTGATAACTCCCGGACTTATGCAGTTTACACGGATATTGCTAGGAGCAAGTTCCTTTGCCATTGCCTTTGTAAAGCTGATTATGCCGCCTTTGGCAGCTGAATACACTGCCTCACAGGATGCTCCCCGCACGCCCCACATGGATGAGATGTTTATGATGGTCCCTTTATGGTTTTTGACCATATATGCCGCAGCATATCTTGTAGAGAAAATGGTGCCGACAAGATCCGTGTTTATCACATCCCTTATGTCCTTTTCCTTCATCTCCTGGAGAAGGCCGGAATATGCGATGCCTGCGCAGTTGACAACGACATCGAGACCTCCCAGCTCCTTCACGGCTGTTTTATACAGCACATCCATTTCATTGAAGTCATTTATGTCACAATGAAAGCTCGGGCATTTCCCCAGTTCCTTGCTGAGAGCGTTTGCCTCTTTCCTGCTCCTGTTGTAAGTTATGGCTACGGAATAACCGTCAGCATATAATACTCTGGCTATTTCGGCTCCGATCCCTTTGGATGAACCTATTATCAATGCGGTCTTGCCCATATTCTGTCCCCCCAAATATGTAAAGCAATTTGTCTTTACACATTGCAAAGTATTGAATTCATTGCAAAAAATGAGAGCATGAATCCATGCTCTCATAGTTTACTATATATCAGGCTCAATGTCAAAATCAGGCCTGCCATACATTATATGTGAAAGAGCCTTCCTTAGGCTTGAGGCCTTTTTCCTGCTCTTCCTTGATTACTTCCTTAAGCTTGAGGCGATAGGAATCATCATAGCCTTCCATGACAGGGATGACCTTGCTGGCTTCATCCAGGAAGTGCATTATGTCTCTGCCCTTCTCCCTGCCCTTGACTGTGTGCACGTCATATGCATAATCCGGAATAGTAGGAACATATCCCTGCTCGAACTTCTTTATGATGAGATTCTTTATGTGATCCGTGCTTCTCTCCTTATCCTGCTTGCAGAGGAACCTGATGGCGTGCATGAAGAAGAACGGCCTGTCACCGTCAGTGTACGGGAATTTCTTTCTTGCTTCATCCAGAGCGTTTACGACAACGACTGCATTGATATTACCGAAGCCGATATCCTCACAGGCGATTATCGTGAGCCTTCTCCAGAGCTTGTCCTCAAACCGCTCGCTGGTGATGTACATCTCATAAGCGACATCAAGCGCAACATCGACGTCCCGTCTTCTTATCGACTTCTGAAGTGCGGCTACGAGCTCATCGCCCGGTATTCCGTTTCTTGAAGTTATGCCCCGCCAAGGATCATATGACATAAAACCCATTATCAATTCCTCCTGTATGTTTAACTTATCGTATATAAACAAGACAGGCGCCGCAGTTGAACTGCGGTGCCTGTAATTATCAATATGCTTTGCCCCAGATTACTCTGTGCTTTGCTTTCTTTCCGCAAACCGGGCATACGCCGTCGATATCGTCCTGCTGGCCGAAAGGCATGCATCTGCTGGAGAGACCTGCCTGCTCCTTCATTGCATCCTCACACCGCTCATCGCCGCACCAGAGAGTGCTGATGAAGCCGTCGTGATCCTTTGAGGAAGCGATTATGTCCTCCATCTTGTCAAGATACTCGGTCCTTGCGACGAGGTTTGCCTTTGCCTTGTCATAGATGGCCTTGGCGTACTCGCCGAGAAGTCTCTCGATTTCGCTTTCAAGCTCGTCGAGCTTTACAAAGGTCTTTTCCCTGTTGTCTCTTCTTACCAGGACGCACTGACCGTTTTCGATATCCTTCGGTCCAAGCTCGAGACGGAGCGGAACGCCCTTCATCTCGTACTGATTGAACTTCCAGCCTGCAGAGTTGTCGCTGTCATCCAGCTTTACCCTGTAATTTGCGGACAGTCTCTTCCTTATCTCCTCTGCCTTCTCAAGAACGCCTTCCTTATGCTGTGCAATAGGAACGATAGCGATCTGGATAGGTGCAACTGCCGGAGGCATTACAAGACCCGAATCATCACCGTGTGTCATGATGAGAGCGCCGATGATCCTTGTGGAAAGGCCCCAGCTGGTCTGGAACGGATATGAGATCCCGTTGTTCCTGTCAGCGAAGGTTACGTCAAAGCTTTTTGCAAAGCCGTCGCCGAAATAGTGGCTTGTTCCGGACTGGAGAGCCTTACCGTCGTGCATCATAGCCTCGATGGTATATGTGGCCTCAGCTCCTGCGAACTTCTCACTCTCTGTCTTCTGTCCCTTGATGACAGGGATCATGAGCTGATTCTCGACTGTATCCGCGTAGATGTCGAGCATCTGCATGGTCTCAGCCATAGCTTCTTCCGGTGTCTCGTGGATCGTATGACCCTCCTGCCAGAAGAATTCTCTTCCTCTGAGGAAAGGACGTGTGGTCTTTTCCCAGCGGACAACGCTGCACCACTGATTGTACTTCATAGGCAGCTGCTTGTAGGTCTGAAGGATGTGTGCCCAGTGGTCGCAGAACAGCGTCTCACTTGTAGGCCTGACACAGAGCCTCTCCTCAAGCTGCTCGCTTCCGCCGAAGGTGACCCATGCTACTTCAGGCGCAAAGCCTTCGACATGGTCCTTCTCCTTCTGAAGAAGGCTTTCAGGAATGAGCAGAGGCATGGCTACGTTCTCGTGGCCTGTCTCCTTGAATTTCTTATCCAGTATGTGTGTTATGTTCTCCCACAGTGCCTGTCCGTAAGGGCGCATGATATAAAAGCCCTTGACGGTCGAATAGTCCACCAGCTCTGCCTTGATGCAGATATCAGTGAACCACTGTGCGAAGTCTTCCTCCATTGAGGTTATTTCTTTTACAAATTGTTTCTCTTTAGCCATTTTCCCCTCCTGATGCTCTCAGGCAATTACATGTGTGCATCGATGTATGCTACTACATCTCCTACTGTTACCATTGTCTCGATTGCATCATCGGGTATCTCGACATTGAATTCGTCTTCTATGTCCATTGAAAGATCTACAAGGTCAAGGCTGTCGGCATCAAAGTCGTCAAGGATGACGGACTCCAGTTTAACTGTCTCAGGTTCGATCTCAAAATGAGCACAGATGATATCTCTCAGCTTCTCAAAAGTCATGTACGGTCTCTCCTTTCTGTGCACGTTAATGACCGCATTACACGGATAATGAAAATAATATACTTACAGGCAGTGATTTTGTCAAGACAATCAATCACCTATAATCTATATCAAGATTTGCATAGCCGTTAAGGGTCATGTCGGCAGTGTTTCCATCCAAAAGCTCAAAATAGCCTTGAGAAGCGATCATCCGTCCGTTGTCCCCGCAGAGCGGCATAAGAGGAGCATAGAAGCTGTACCCCTTTATTCTCTGTTTTGACTTCAGGTCGATCAACTCCCTGAGCCTCGTATTGGCTGATACGCCTCCGGCTATGGAAAGCTTG